>Ga0208406_1000031_pt1 | contig 53934 bp, 51 predicted proteins | sample ETNtaG_15_FD_185769 | JGI IMG/M metagenome (GOLD analysis project Ga0208406, IMG submission 185769) | Marine microbial and viral communities from oxygen minimum zone, Eastern Pacific Ocean - ETNP201302PF89A (SPAdes) (version 2) | ecosystem: Environmental > Aquatic > Marine > Oceanic ...
GATCTGCGTGATCATCGCCTCACTGATCGAATCCTTTTTGGTGCTGCCCGGCCATCTGCGTGCCACCTTTACGCGCATGGGTCGTTACCACCCCACCGGGCTACGCAAAACCCTGGATGAGGGTTTTGCGCGTTTTCGTGAGCGCCGTTTTCGGCCACTGGTCCGGGCCAGTGTTCGTCACCGCTGGGTGACAGTAGCATTGTCGGTTGCGATATTGATGGGCAGTGTCGGTTGGGTGGCCGGTGGCCGAATCGCCTTCAATTTCTTCCCTCTGGCAGAAGGTCCGGTGTTGTTTGCCAACGTGGATTTTGTTTCTGGCACTCCACAAAGCGATGTCGTCGACTACCTGGCCCAGATCGAGCAAGCAGTATGGGATACCGATGCGCACTTCGGCGGCGGACTGCTCAAGACTGCGATCTCGCGAAAAGGTCTGGGCGAAAGTGGCGACTGGGAGCGACGCAGCAGTGACAACATCGGTTCGGTGCTGGCGGAGTTGATCAAACCTGATGAACGCACCGTACGCAACCGGGAATTCATCAAGGAGTGGCGCTCACGTATCCCCTCGGTGCCAGGCCTTGAGAACCTGTCGATCAAGGAGCCCACTGCCGGCCCGCCAGGCCAGGATCTTGAAATTCTTATTGCCGGAAATACTCTGGGCGCCGTCAAAGCGGCGGCGATCGACCTCAAGAATATCCTCACCGAGATCAGCGGCGTATCCGGTGTTGAAGACAATATGCCTTATGGTCGAGAACAACTGATTCTGCAGTTGACCCCGACTGGCGAGGCGCTGGGACTATCAGTCGACAACCTCGGCCGTCAGTTGCGAGCGGGGTATGAGGGCCATCTGGTGCAGGTAATGGCTGATGACGGCGACGAGGTTGAGGTCCGGGTCGTGCTACCTGACAGCGAGCGCGATCGCATCAACAGCCTCGAGGAATTTGAAGTCATGCTCCCCGGCGGGGGTGCCGTGCCTTTTGCCAACGTGGTCGAAGTGACGACCCAGCGTGGTTTTGACTCAATCCGCCATGTCGAGGGCAAACTGGCCCTTACTGTAACGGGCGACGTTGATGACACCGTCAATAACGACAACCGGGTCATCGCTAACTTAAAGGCGAACACCATGCCTGAACTTGAGCGTCGCCACGGCGTGCGCTTTTCGTTTGAGGGCCGCCAGGCTGATCAGCGTGAAACCCTGGCCGATATGCAGCGTGGTGCCGTGCTGGCCGTGGTGCTGATCTACCTGGTGCTGGCCTGGGTGTTCGGCTCCTACGGCTGGCCTTTTCTGGTGATGATGATTATTCCCTTTGGTCTGGTTGGCGCGATCTGGGGCCATGTGCTGATGGGAATCGACCTGACGCTGTTGTCGATGTTCGGGTTTTTTGGGCTGGCCGGCATCGTGATCAACGATTCAATCATTCTGGTGATGTTTTACAAACAGTTGCGCCAACAGGGGGTAGAGGCCCAGGCCGCGATCGTCGAAGCCGCCAGCCAGCGCTTTCGCGCCGTACTGCTAACCTCACTGACTACCATCGCCGGCCTGACACCGCTGCTGTTCGAGACCTCGCTGCAGGCACAGTTTCTAATCCCGATGGCCGCTTCTATCGCCTTTGGCCTGGCCTTTGCCACGCTGCTGGTGCTGTGTCTGGTGCCAGCTCTGCTGATGATTTACGAAAACTCGATTTTTGCACGCCACCGGCGGGCGCAAACGTTACCCTTGGAGACTCAATCAGAGAGTTCGAGCCAGAGCGGTTGATGATCGGAACCGGGCGCATCGGTATCCACCCAGCACTTTTCGATCCGGTCGCGCAACCCGGCGCTGACAAAACTATAATCCAGTCGCGCCGGCTCGCCCTCAACATCAGAAGTATGTCCCGCTACCGGGTCACCCCCGGCCACTATCCAGGCGTCTACAAAGCCCAGGGGATGGGTCACCCGCCCACCATAGGGTGACATCGGCCCTACCAGCGACTCGTACTCAGGCGTATCAGGCGTGCAATTGAAATCACCAAGCAAAATCGCGTGAGGCGACACCTCGCCATCCATCAACCCGTCAGCCCAGTAATTGCCACCATCGCGCAAAGGGTTCACTTCAATCGCCCCGCACACCGGTAACCCCTCAACCGCAGCATTACAATTAATGCGCAACAATTCACTTACCTGGGGCACCCGAGTAGCAGAACACAAGTGGGTTAAGTGTGTATTGAAAAAGCGGATTGTCGTGCCGGCAAAATCGACTGCGCACTCAAGTGCCGAACGCTGGATACTGAGCGGGCCGATGCTGGCCCTCTTGGGCAGTAGATGATGACGACAGTACTGGATCGGCTCGCGCGAGAGCAACAGGTTGCCAAATTGACGGCGCAGGGGTCGATCATCTGACCCCATCCGACCACTTAGCTGATCTACCCCGGGACCAAACACATAGTCATAGCCAGGAAAGCCCTCGATCAGTAATGCGACCTGATCGGTTAAGCCCGAACGCGCCCAGAATCGATCGACCTCCTGTAGCGCAATGATATCTGCGCCGCATACCGCATCAACGATGCGATTGATATCGACCTTACCGTCGCGGCCCTGGCCGAACTGAATGTTATAGGTCACTATCTTTATCATGCTTATATCGTAGTTTTTTAGTTACTGCGTAGACCATTGTAGACTTCTTGTAGACTCAAAAACTTTTTCTTCTATATACAAGGGTTTGGAAAGTTATTTTTCCCCGCCGCTGTATGGATACAATATATATAACGTTAAGAAACAAAAAATTGCGTTAGGCAAGCCTAAACGATGCAAATCATATTTGTAGAGCAGTCATGAAGATAAGACAACTATTGGACGACTACGTCGAATTACTTCTGGCTGATTGGAAAGGTGCGCTGCGCAAGTATTACTCTGAAAATATTGTCAGGAAAATCAAATTTAAAGAAGCCAAAGATTACTTTGAAATCTTGGAAGGGGTAGAGGCTTGTATCGAACATGATGCCAACTTTCTGGAGGGACTGAGCGCACCCATCACATACGATGACTACGTTAACCGTATTGATGAGGAACGCAATTTATCGTTCATAGAGGTTACCCAGAACTTTACGCATGAGGCTTATGGTCAAGTAACCCAAAGAATTTCAATAACGCATCGCTGGGAAAAAGAGAAAGTTATTGAAGAGACGGTGGTTATTTCTTAACTCTTGAGAAATTAGTTCAATAGTTTCTGCCACCGCATTCCGAGCAAGTCCAGTAAAAACCAGACTGGCCTAAGAACGCGGTGAGCAGGAAACTGGGAAGCAAGCGAATCAGCCAAAAGAATTTCTTGTCCCGGCCCATTGGCCGGGTTTTTTTATTGCATATCGTGCAGTGCAATAACTGTTCCTGAGCAACTTTTGCCATATCGCCTCCAGAGGAACCAGAATTGATAGCCCTTCTAATGAATTAGGGTTTATAGGTAACTATCGTGGTCATACTTGAATAACAATGTGCACCGGGTTCTGATCCTCTTTGCCTGTCTTGCTCTCCCGGATGCTAATGCATTGGGCGCTTTTCGGGGCCAAACTATAGAGAATCACGAACCCGCTTCCATCGCGTGACCATCTGTACGCCAGTGCGAGCAAAAGATCGAAATGGCATTGTCTTGAAAGCAAGTTTATTCCAAGCGGTTTCACTTCCCGGATTCTCAAGCATCTGTTGGGCGACTTTGTATCCCGCATATGACGCCCGGGCTACGCCTGACCCGCAATAGCCTATTGCGTTATAAATATTCCCCTGCTTGTTGATATGTGGAAGCGTGTCCCGTGTATAGCCAACATAGCCAGACCAGGCATGGGAAATGCCAACACCTGCTAACTCAGGAAATATCTCAAGCATATGACGATATAGATGAAAGAAATCCTGTGGGCGTGTCGTATCTGCTCGCCCGGCAAGTCGACCCCCCATGAGAATCCGCAATCCGTCTGGACTGGGCTGGTAATAATGGTGCACACGCCGCGTATCACCAAAGACTCGTTTCTTTGGCATAAGAGTCGTCATAAGATCTGGCGATAGCTCCGTTGTTGCGATAATCGCGGAGGCAACAGGGACAACTCGACGATAGAAATAAGGGATTGAGCGATCACTGTACCCGTTGGTTGCAATCAAAACCTTATCAGCAGATAACACGCCACGGGTCGATGTTATCTGCAATTTTTGACCTCTGTCTTGAACATCTTTTACCCTTGCATGTGAGAAGACACGAACACCTGCGCTCTCCGCCCGACCAAGAAGGCCCGAGTGGTAAAGAGCCGGATGCAAAGATGCATCCCTGGGAAGTACTGCACCACCGTAATACAGGCCGCTGCCGATCTCTGAGCCTACTTCAGCCCGGGGCACCATATATGGCTCGACACCAGCAAAAGTGTGAAGGTCGTCCATGTCACGTGCGAGATTATCGTAATGCCTGGGGCGGGATGCACCACGAAATCGGCCAGCCTCTCGGTAATGACACTGAATATCTTCGGTGCCAATCATGGCTTTGATGTATGAAAGTGCCGATATGCCTTCTTGCAACAGGGCCTGAGCTTGGTCCTTGCCATACAACTCGATGAGTCGAGCGACTGTAAAATGTTGATTGCCACTGCCCACTTGACCACCGTTGCGGCTGCTAGCGCCATAGCCCACTGTGTTCGCCTCCAAAACAACTACATCACGGCCAGCTCGGGCCAGTTGAAGTGCGGCGACTAGGCCGGTAAAACCGGAACCCACAATGGCAATTTCTGCACGTTCGGGTAAATTCTCCTTGGTTCGAGTTGCACGTGGCGCCCACTCCCACCACCACGGGGTGAATCGAGTATCACGAAACGGATCGATGTTCATTATTGACCTCTTAGCAGCACAGAATCAGTTCAGGGGTAATCATCAAAAATAATGGCCTCGCACGTAGCCTTGGGGATAAGTCTGCGCCACCCACGTCTGAATTTTGGGATGCGAATCAACCGCGCGGCAGACTCTGGAGATCCTCGGAAATGCTCTGATGAGATCTGTCGGAATCCCATCCAGGATTCCGCTCGATAACCAACCCAAAAGCCGCCAGATTGCGATATCAGCAAGGCCTAAATCAGACCCCAAAACCCAGTCGCCCTCATCACCGACACTCTTATCCAACATCTTCAGTTTTCTCGCCAATTCTCCTTTGCATAACTCCTGGCGCTTGACCTTCCTGATGTCTTCACCTTCATCGCGGCCGGTAGTGAAAATCAAGTCAGTGATATCGGTGGCCATGTCCAGAAACTGGTCGATTTGGGCAGCGAGTACATCATCGTTTTTGGGGTACATGCCCGATAACTTGCCACAAAAGCGCGCGATCCCTCCTGTTTGCGCAATCGAGACCCCATTAACGACCAGGCACGGCAGTTGATGAAAAGGAATCAGGGTGCCGTCATCCAACTGGCCGGTCTGTTTGACCCGCTGAAATTCCTCACTTCCGATAATTCTTTTTTCAAAATCTATTCCGCCCATGAAAAGCGCGATCTTTCCGACCTCTGCTCGCCAGAAAGGGAAATCAAAGTAAATAAAAGTGAGTTCCAATGTGAATCTTCAAGGTTTCGACAAAAGGGCGGATGTAACGAAGCGATCAGAAAATTCCGGCTCTAAATCCAGACATCATTTTTTGCCATTAAATAACCACCAGACTCACCGGTGTTTACGACATTTTCTGGTTCTATAATCATGACTTTACACTCTTGAGCCGCAAACGGCTTGTGCTGTTCACCGCGCTTCACCACGATCATCTCTCCTGCATTGAGCTCAACGACTCTGTCTTTAAACTCAATACTCATTGAACCCTCGATCACCAGAAATGTCTCGTCCGTATCTTTGTGCTCATGCCATACGAACTCGCTCAATGGCCCGTCTTGTTTTGCCGGGCTGGTTTTTGACCCATCTGAAAGTCCGGCCCTGTAACCCGGATCAACCGCGCACAGATAGCGTTTGGCAGGCACATGCAAACGCACGGGCTCTGTCATTTGTGGACAAAAAGCGCGTGCCAACCAGTTGGCGCCGACAATCTCGTGTTTGAGATCACGGTCGTGAAAGCGCTTATCTTTAGCCTGGCTCTGCATCAGAAAGTGCCCAACATCGTGCAACAGCGCCGCGGTGATATCAGCGCTATCACCGCCTTGCAACCGAGCAAGTGCCGCCCTCTGTACTGCATGCTCCAACTGCGTAATCTCCTCGTCGTAATACCAGTCGGCTCCGCACTTAACGATCCAGGCCAAAAGCGCGTTGACAAAATCCTTATCGTGGGAAAAACCAGAACGCTCAGGCCCCCAGTCATCGTGCGTACCTCTAAGAATGTGGTTTCATGATCGCCCAGTCTTGGACAGGTGGGCGGGCCATATCAAATTTTGGACTCTCATCCATGAAATCGTGGGTATGGATGATGAGCGAATCATCCTGAAATAAAACGACGCAGTATACCGGTGGGTAAAATGAATAATCTTCATCCGCGCATTTGCTGTCCATCGGGGTCAAACGGTGGAACCGTAATCCTTCTGGCGGATCGCATATCTCCCAGGATCTCGATTTCCGCTTCAAGGTCTTCATGCACGTGCTCGGCATCAACTAACGCCATAGCGATAGATTTCTGCGCATAGTGGGAGTAGCCCCCGGAAGTACAAAACCCTCGTACTGCGCCGTTTATCCAGACCGGCTCATAGGCGATCACATCTGCATCCAGCGCATCAACCTCGAACACAACTGGTTTACGTTTCGCGCCTTTAGCTCTTTGGGCCTCGGCAACTTGGCGCCCAATGAAATTGCTTTTCTTGCCAAAAACGATAAAGCGATCCATCCCGGTTTCGCCAGCCGTGTAGTCGGGCGAGTATTCGTTCAACCAGCTACCGAAAAATTTATCCAGCCGGAGACTCATCATGGCTCGCATGCCAAAGGGTCGCATACCGTGCGGCTTTCCCTGCGCCCACAAGGCATGCCAGAGCGCCCTTTGGCTCGCGGCATCGGTATAGATCTCAAACCCCAGGTCGCCGGTATAACTGACCCGCTGCACAATACAGTCACACATGCCAACAACCATGCGCTTGACGTCTAAAAATCGAAAAGCTTTCGCCGACACATCAGCGCCGGTAACACCACTTAGCACGTGGCGCGCCAAAGGGCCCGCGATCTGAAAACCCGTGCGTTTATCCGAGATATTTTCCAGGCCTACCCCGTCAGGTAAGTTCTGTCGCAACCATCGCTCATGGACTGCCTGGTAGCCGTAAGAAGATGTCAATTGGAATTCATCTTCTGCAAGACAGGACACGGTGAAATCCCCGATCAGACGCCCCTTGGGCGAGAGCATCGGGGTCAAACTCATACGCCCCTCCTCAGGTATGCGGCCTGCCATAATCCAATCTAGCCATTCGCGCGCAGCGGCTCCGGTCACCGCAAACTTGCCAAAATTTTGCACCTCGTTGATACCCACGCTCTCACGAACAGCTTTGACCTCACGGGCAGCTGCTGCAAATGCATTTGATCGGCGAAACGACGGGGTCTCGTAGCGCGATTCATCCCCGTGTGCAAAAAAATTCACCACTTCAAGCCCGAACTGCTGGCCAAAAACAGCGCCGAGTTGATCCTGAATATCGTACATAGGTGTGGTGCGAAAAGGACGGGCCGCGGGTAACTCTTCGTTCGGATACGTCACCGAGAATCTCGTCTGATAGTTTTCAATGACCTTGGGCAGGGTGTAGCCAGGCGTTGTCCAGGAACCAAAGCGGGCCACATCCAACGCAAAAACATCGCGCTCAGGCTCGCCTTCGATCATCCACTGGGCCAAAGTCAGGCCAACGCCGCCGCCCTGACTGAAACCGGCCATCACGCCGCAGGCAGACCAGTAATTGCGAAGACCTGGCACCGGCCCGACCAAGGGATTGCCATCGGGCGCAAAAGTAAATGGGCCATGGATAACGGTTTTAACTCCGGCTTTTTTCAAAGCCGGAAAACGCCGATACGCAAACTCTATCGAGTCGGTAATTTTGTCCAGATTATCGGGCAGCAGTTCATGGCCAAAGTCCCAGGGAGTGCCATCAACAGCCCAGGGTTGGCACGCTTGCTCATAAAAACCTATACAAAGGCCCCTGCCCTCTTGGCGTAGGTAACTCTCGCCACCCGGGTCCATCACATGTGGATGCTCGGTATCGCGCTCGTAAATCATGGCGATATCGTCCGTGACAATATACTGATGCTCCATGGGATGCAGCGGCAGATAGACGCCCGCCATAGCGCCCACCTCACGTGCCCACAGGCCCGCCGCGTTCACCACATGCTCGGCTATGACCGTGCCCTGATCGGTAACGACCTCCCAACCGCCATCGGCCCGCGGGTTCGTTTCAATCACTTTGGTATGCAGCTGAATCTCAGCTCCATTCATGCGCGCTGCCCGAGCGTACGCATGGGTGGTGCCCGATGGATCAAGATGGCCATCCAGGGGATCGTAAAGCCCGCCGAGCAAACCGGCGGTGTTAGTCGCCGGTGCGACCTCGATGATTTCCGCGGGCGACAGAATCTGGGTATCTAACCCCATACAACGGTGCTTGGCGCGCTCCGCCTTGAGCATATCCATACGCTCGGGGGTGTCAGCCAGCGTGACCCCACCGACGTGATGCAGTCCGCAGGACATGCCAGTCAGCTCTTCCAATTCCTTGTAAAGCTTGATGGTGTAACCCTGCAACGCCGCCATATTGGTGTCGCCGTTCAGCGTATGAAAGCCGCCTGCCGCGTGCCAGGTAGATCCGGATGTCAACTCAGATCGCTCTATCAGCATCACGTCTGACCAACCGAGCTTGGTGAGGTGGTACAAAACGGAGCAACCTACGACGCCGCCGCCGATCACGCAAACCTGTGAGTGATTTTTCATATGATATTCTCTATGAAATTCCGTTTATAGCCTATGCAGTGCTGACTGCTGTATCCAACTTGAGTGGTAGCACTATCTGTTTGAAAATGCGCGCGGGCAATCCACCAGAGCGTCCCGAATTGTTCTTCTTGAGACTTGCCACCCACAAAGCGCAGCATAGGGCTCATTTGCACAGTGCCTGCACACTGCCCAAGGCTTTGTGCCCAGCACTCAAGATCAAGCCAATCAAGTCATAAAAGGCCCAGTGATCGCAAGCGTCAAATCCTCCCACTGGATATTCAGGAACAGCCATTTGCCGTCAGGCGAGAAACAGATCCCGGTAATCTCACTGTCGCCATCATTCATGACATTGCGCGCGAAGTAAAGCAAGCGACCATCGGGTTTGAGTACCCGCACGCCATTGGGTGCGTCGCCGTCCTCAGCCAGGAATATATCGCCCCAGGGCGATACCGTAACGTTGTCAGGGTGATCAAAATCACCATCCCCTTGCGCCTGGGCAATCAACGTCAGAGTATCGGTTTGCGCCGCGTTGGCGATATCAAGCCGATACAGTTGCCCACGACCTTTTGGACCACCGTCAGTGGAGCACAGGTACACGCTGGACCCATCGAACCAGGCGCCCTCTCCACGCGAAAAAATAGCGCCACCGCGTTGCTGTGCCTGCGTACGCGTCCGCTTATCGGCGGCTGTTGGATCAGTGATGTTCACCCACTCAACTGCAAACTGGTCGCCGATCTTTCGGCCTTCAGACAGGTCGAACCGATTCTGTCCCTGAACTTTAAGCGCCTGCAAATGCCCCCCCACAAAAGGTTGCTCGGGGCTATCCGGCACATGACGGTAAATAGCGCTTTGGGAGGCATCCTCGCTGAGGTAAGTTATGCCCGATGTCGGGTCAAAGGCAGCCGCCTCGTGGGGGAAACGCCCCAACGCCGATAACCGATGTGGGGCCCGCACGGAAGATGCTCCTGGATCACAAAGAAAAACATAACCGTGTCCCGCTTCCTCCACTTCCTCGCAACTCAACCAACCATAAGGAGTCGGCCCGCCGGAGCAGTTACGTGAAGTCCCCGTCAATACCATGTTGCTTGCACGTAGCGCAGCGCTCGCGCGGTCGATCACCAGCCGGCTGACCCCGCCACCCCGATCAGGCGCGGCCGCGAGCCCGCTGTCGACCGGGGTACCTTTGTGAATCTCGTGGTTACGCATGATGATCCAGGTATCTTCTTCTCCAGGAAAACAGGCCATGCCATCCGGCGCAGATGGCGCATTAAAGCCGTCACTCATGACATCACCCACCCGCTGTAACACCTGATAGGAAAAGTCCGGCGGCAAATCGATAATGCCTTGGGGGTCGGCAACCAGGCCGACCGCTTGGTCCCGACTGTTGCGTGCTCTATAGACCCAGCTGAACGTGCCGGCAGCTGCAGCCGCGGCGACCCCGGCACCGAGAAACGACCGGCGAGATATTTTCGGGAGCATTGTGAAGGACATTGGTCTAAGTTCCGTTATCCGGAATCACAACGATTTGTGCAATCACCGCATGAATGGGTTGTTCCAGCACAAACAGTATCGAACGCGCAATGTCTTCAGCCTCAAGGCATTGCCCATAGTTCTCATAGAACTCGTCGCCGCGCTCGGCACTGAAAAAGCGCGTTGCTGCAAAATTAGTTTTCACCATACCCGGCAATACTTCTGAGACACGGATACCGGTCCCCGCATATTCTTGTCGCAGCGTTTCACTGAAACCGTGCACTGCAAATTTGCTTGCGGTGTAAGCACCGCAGCCAGCAACCGGAGTCAAGCCCTGCGTCGAACCGATGTTGACGATATGTCCCTGCTCCCGAGCGAGCATACCCGGCAGCATGGCCGCGGTCACCTGCATAAGGCCGGTCACATTGGTCTGTATCGTTCCGGCCCACTGGTTGATGTCGCCTTCATGGAAAGGCTGGCGTCCGCCGATATCGCTGCCGGCGTTATTCACCAGAATATCGACCGCTTGCCAGTCTTGGGGCAGTCGGTCAGGCAGGCTGGCGGCAGATACGGCGTCAGCCACATCCAGCTCTACGGCCAGGCCAGGTCCAGGCATTTCATCGAGCTGTATCTGCAAGCGCTCAAGAGCGCGGGCGCAGCAGATTACCCGCGCTCCTGCATGGCTCAGCATGCGGGCAGTTGCAAGGCCAATGCCCGCACTGGCTCCGGTCACAAGGGCTGTTTTCCCCTGGAGTGTTGTCATTGGTATCTCCTGATCTGGGCTGTAGTTTAGATTGATGACGAAAGTATAATGTCGCGACGTCTACCCCTAAACGCCATCTTCATAACCTTATGCCCGAAAAGACCCTGCATCAGCTGATAGATCAACTGCGTGATGAAATCAAGCAGTTGCCCGCAGCCGACCACAGCGCCCGTGACCGCCTGAACGCGCTGGTGGCAAATCTTGAGACACGCCTGGAAGCCTCCGGCGAGGAGGGTCACGATACCCTGGTCAACAATGTTCAGGAATCGATCCGCCAACTGGAGGTTGAACACCCACGCACAACAGGGGTGCTCAATCACATCATGATGGCTCTTAGCAATATGGGCATCTGAACCTGCCCCTGATCAGTCCATCCCCAGTTCTTTTAGCTTGCGGGTCAGGGTATTGCGCCCCCAACCGAGCCAGCGGGCCGCTTCCTGTTTGCGGCCACGGGTAAAACTGAGCGCGGTACGCAGCAGTACACGTTCGAAGTCCGGCCCGACCTCGGAAAGAATGTCTCGGTGCCCCTCGGACAGACGATCTGCCACGACCCGACCCAGCAGTTGCTGCCAGGTCTGGGCCGGTTCCCCAAGGTTGGCCGCGGTGTTAAAACCGGACGGCAGATCTGTCAGTGTAACGACCCGCCCGGGGGCGACAACGGTGAGCAATCGGCACAGGTTTTCCAGTTCACGGACATTGCCCGACCAGGGAGCCTCGCGAAGTACCGTCATCACCGCCTCATCCAATTGCTTCGAGTCAACCTGTAACTCATGCGCAACCTGGTCCAAAAAAACCCGGGCCAGAGCGGGAATATCCTCGCGCCGTTCACGAAGCGCCGGTAAGTGAATGCCGATCACGTTAAGCCGATGGTACAGGTCTTCTCGAAATCGACCTTCGCGAACCCGCCCTTCGAGTTCCTGATTGGTCGCGGCGATCACGCGCACGTCCGCTGCTATCTCCTCGTGGCCACCCACCCTGAAAAAAGTGCCATCCGAAAGCACCCGCAACAGCCGAGTCTGCAGATCCAGCGGCATGTCACCGATTTCGTCCAGAAACAGCGTTCCGCCCGCGGCTTGCTCAAAACGCCCCTGGCGCTGGCGCTGGGCGCCGGTAAACGAGCCCTTCTCGTGACCAAAAAGTTCTGACTCCAGAAGATCAGCGGGAATTGCCGCGGTGTTGATGGCAACAAAAGAACGCTCTGCCCTTGGACTGTTGCGATAAATCGCACGCGCGACCAGTTCCTTGCCAGTGCCAGACTCACCAGAGATCAACACGTTCATGGCCGAACCGGCCAGCCGACCAATCATGCGAAACACTGCCTGCATGGCCGGCGCCTTGCCGATCATGTCGCCACTCGGTGCAACTGGCGCCTTGGGCATCTCCTGGCCGGCTTTTTTCTGCAGGGCTCGCCCGACCAGCGCTACCGCCTCTTCCAGATCGAACGGCTTGGGCAGGTACTCAAAGGCGCCGCCGCGATAAGCCGACACCGCACTGTCGAGGTCCGAGTGGGCAGTCATCACAATGACCGGCAGGTCGGGCAACTCATCGCCCAGTGCCTTTAGTAGATCGAGGCCACTGGTGCCAGGCATGCGGATATCGGTAATAAGCACATCAGGGGCGCGGCGCAGGGCGCGGCCGAGCACATTGTCGGCGTTATCGAAAACGGTAGGTACAAATCCGGCGCTGGTAAGCGCTTTTTCAAGTACCCAGCGTATAGAGGCATCATCATCAACCACCCAGACTACAGGCGCCGGCCTCATTGTGCTTCCCCTACCGGCAGGGCTAGCACAAAGCAGGTTCGGCCCGGCTCACTGGCACACTCGATCGAGCCGGCATGACGGTGGATGATCTCCTGGGCCAACGCAAGACCCAGGCCAGTGCCCTCGGCCCGTCCCGTCACCATCGGAAAGAACACCCGGTCAATCAGCTCGGGATCGATCCCCGGCCCGTTATCCGTGATTGAGGCCTCTACGACTAGCCGATGTCGTTGGTTACGCAAGGTGTACTGTCGCCTGACGCGGGTCCGCAGGCTAATCTGCCCACGCCCTTCCATGGCCTGTACCGCGTTACGCACAATATTGAGCACCACCTGGATCATCTGGGCGCGATCGCCGCAGACATCGGGAATGCTCGGGTCATAGTCGCGCTTGAACTCCACCCCTTCCGGTAACTCGACCAGTATCAGTTTGCGCACATGTTCGAGCACCGAATGCAGGTTAAACGGCTGACGATCCATGGCCTGAAAACCGCCGGTCAACCGATCAACTAATCGACTGAGGCGGTCTGCCTCGTGGGTAATAATATGCGTGTACTCGCGCAGCTCACGCCGTGGTAATTCCCGATCCAGCAATTGCGCCGCACCACGCAGGCCGCCCAGGGGATTCTTGATCTCATGCGCCAAAGCACGCACGATCTGATTCAGGGCATCCTGGCGTTCATGTACCCAGGTATCTCGCGCGATACGCGTCAACTCGTCGACTCGGTCGAGTTCAATGATCATAAAACCACTCTGGGGCTGTACGCCAAACGGTGACACCGTGCAGTCAACGCACAACGTGTTCGCATCACCCAGACGCACCAGTGTTTCCTCACGCAGCGTGGTGCTGTCGCCCTGCTCTGCAGCCATTAACGCTGCCTGCAAAGTGATGCCCAACGGCACCAATTCGCCTACCTCACGACCCACCCCGCGTTGAATGCTGGTCGCCAACAATGTCTCAGCGGCGGGATTCATGAAACTGACCCGCTTATCTGCGTCAACGACCAGCACCGCCGTGGTAAGTGCCTCCAGAACCTGTAGATAGTCGACAGTCTGGGATTGGTTCATCTGATTTGCACCATATTGGTGCATATTAACTCAGAACAGGCGGCAACCCAGAACAACTCGGGCTGACACTGTCCCGCTCAGACGCTGTAATACATATCGAACTCGACCGGGTGTGTCGCCATCCGCAAACGCTGCACCTCTTCCATCTTGAGTTCGATATAGCTATCGATCATATCGTCGCTCATGACACCGCCCACTTTGAGGAACTCACGGTCGGCATCTAGGGCGTCCAGCGCTTGATCAAAAGAATGCGCTACCGTTGCGATCTCGCTCTCTTCTTCGGGCGGCAGATCGTAAAGATCTTTGTCCATCGGGCCGCCCGGGTGAATCTTGTTCTGGATGCCGTCCAGTCCGGCCATCAGCATAGCTGAGAACGCCAGATAGGGATTCGCGGTGGGGTCGGGGAAGCGCACCTCAACCCGCCGCCCCTTGGGGTTGCTGACATGGGGAATTCGACACGAGGCCGAACGGTTACGGGCCGAATAAGCCAGCATGACCGGCGCTTCAAAACCGGGCACCAGGCGCTTGTAGCTATTGGTGCTGGCATTGGTAAACGCATTCAGCGCCCGGGCATGCTTGAAAATACCACCGATGTAATACAGCGCGGTCTCGCTCAGGCCGCCATATTCATCGCCAGCAAACATATTGTCACCGCCTTTGAATATGGATTGGTGCACATGCATGCCGTTGCCGTTATCTCCCACCAGTGGCTTGGGCATAAAGGTCGCAGTCAACCCATGGGCATGGGCTACATTGTGGATACAGTATTTGTAAATCTGGGTCTGGTCAGCCTTGGCCACCAGGGTGTCAAATAGCACACCGATCTCGCCCTGTCCCGCAGTGCCAACCTCATGGTGGTGAACCTCTACCCCGAGGCCCATGTCCTCCATGGCAAGACACATGCTCGAGCGCACATCCTGCAGCGAATCAACGGGCGGTACGGGAAAATAGCCGCCCTTAACGCCGGGACGGTGGCCGATGTTACCCTCTTCATAATCCTTGCCTGAGCTCCAGGCTGCCTCGACCGACTCGATGTGGTACGCCGCTTCGCTCATCTCGTTGGACCAGCGTACCGAATCAAAAATGAAGAACTCGGCTTCAGGACCAAAGAAAGCATCGTCACCGGTGCCGGTTGACTTGAGATAGGCCTCAGCCCGCTTGGCGATAGAACGCGGATCACGATCGTAACCCTGCATAGTCGCAGGTTCGACCACGTCACAGCGCAACAATACTGTAGTGTCCTGCATAAAAGGGTCAACCACAGCAGAGTCAGGATCAGGCAGCAGGATCATGTCTGATTCATTGATGCCCTTCCATCCGGCAATCGATGAGCCATCAAACATCTTGCCCTCTTCAAAAAGGTCGGCATCAACCACGGACGCCGGCACGGACACATGTTGCTCTTTGCCGTGGGTGTCGGTGAAACGGAAATCGACAAACTTGGCGTTTTTATCCTGGATAAACTTTAAAGCATCATCAGCTGACATGGGGGCGGATTCCTCGACGGTTAACGCGCCACATCAGGACCGGTGCAATGCCCGGGCCCGTAAAGCGCGCGGTGAAAAATGAAATAACAACTAAGCCTGTCTGTAACTAAAGCAAATTACGTGCCAGCGAAAAAGCCCCGTATTGGGGTCCTTAATTAGTGCATTAGCACTAATTTAGTGCGTCATGATTTCATTATGCACTATTTTTATGCGCTGGGGTTTTATTTTCGTACCCGTATGCAGATTAGCACCTCTTCTTCGCTTTCTTGCGTACTTAACAACTCGTGTCCGTGAATCCGGCACCAGGCAGGAATATCAAGCAGGGCTCCCGGGTCGGTACAGTGAACAGACAGCACATCCCCTTGCCTTAGGGTCGCTACCCGGTCCTGGGTACGAATGACCGGCAGCGGACAGAGCAATCCGGTTGCATCCAGTTGATGCGCGCTCACAGGTACCACTCTCCTAGCACTTCATCCACCGTGAAGGGCGCCACCTGTAATTCGCGTTCGATACCGTCCCGGCTGACGAACTGAAAGCTGACACTTTTTGCCTCGCGGCCCTGTCCGAAACGTGCCGCAATCCGGGCAGCCAACTCCACATCCGCGTCATCCCTCTCGCCTTCAACAAACGTCAGTGGTCCGTTATGACTGGTCATATCGAGGTAAGTAAAGCGTTTGCGGTAACCGCGCAGGTAACGGGTCTCGCCAGCATCGCGGGCAACGATCACCTTGAGATGTGGCTTTGGCCGCAAATGCCGCCCAACCTTGAGCAACATAATGTCATCCAGTTCATAGTCTCGCTCGGCCCGGTTTTGCCATAGATCGCGCAATTTGCGGCTATAAGCGGCATCGGTCAAAAAACAGCAGCCACCGGCAGGCTGTGCGTAATCTTCGATCCCCAGTTGGCGGGCCAAGGCGATCTGCGGCTTACGAGTACGCCCGGAAAACCCGTACAACTGCTCACGATCAACCCAGCCCTCACGCTCGGGCAAGGTCGGTGGCTGTAGCTGCGCACAAAGCGGCCGCAACAAACGCTCGTTCGCTCCTGACTCACGGGCCACCACCGGAAAAGTATCCCGGCGCTGGGACATCGGCCGCTGACCCAGCACTTCACCGGTAATAATGAAATCAAAATCATGTGCTTGCATCCACTCCAGGGCCTTTCCCACCATGAAGGTTTTGCAGTCCAGGCAAGGATTAAGGTTTGCGCCATAACCATGACGAGGACGCAGTAACACCGACTTGTACTCCTCAATCACATCGACAATGTGCAGGGGAATGCCTAACTGCTCGGCGACCCACAACGCATTGTTGCGCCGGGGTTTTCGGTTCGGATTGCTGCGGATAGCATGAGTGTGGCCCTCGACACAGAATCCGGTAAAAAAGTTAAGGCCCTCGACATGCAGTCCCTGATCCTGCATTACGCGGGCCGCCAGCATGGAGTCCAGGCCACCCGATATGAGCGCAACAGCCCGGCGGGTTCGAGGTATATGAGCAACGGCTTTCATAAGTCGGGATTGTAGCAACTCGACTTATCTGTTCCAGCCAGCGCGCGAGCAAACTATCGGATAAAACCCCTGCCGTTATAATGTGTCACTCAACCCGTATTTGCGCTGGGAGCCAAAAAACGTTGCATTTCCAGGACCTGATCCTGCGCCTCCAGGCGTACTGGGCTGGGCAAGGCTGTGTGCTCATGCAGCCTTACGACATGGAGGTCGGAGCCGGCACTTTTCACACTGCGACCTTCCTTGCCGCCGTGGGTCCGGAGCCGTTGCGCGCGGCCTATGTACAGCCCTCACGCAGACCAGCAGACGGCCGTTATGGTGAAAACCCGAACCGACTGCAGCATTACTTCCAGTTCCAGGTCATTCTCAAACCCTCGCCGCCAGAATTCCAGGATCTATACCTGGGTTCGCTAGAGGCCCTCGGTATCAGTTTTTGCCGCGACGATGTGCGCTTTGTCGAGGATGACTGGGAGTCACCGACCCTGGGCGCCTGGGGGCTTGGCTGGGAAATCTGGCTGAACGGCATGGAAATCTCGCAGTTCACCTATTTTCAGCAGGTTGGCGGACTCGACTGTCGACCGGTGACCGGAGAGATCACCTACGGTCTGGAGCGCATTGCCCTGTACCTGCAGGGTGTAGACAGTATCTTTGATCTGCGCTGGAACGATCTCTTCAGTTATGGCGACCTGTATCACCAAAACGAAGTTGAGCAATCCACCTATAACTTCGAGCATGCGGATGTGGCGGTACTGTTCAACCAGTTCGAGAGCTGCGAAACGGCTTGTAATCTCCTGCTCGAAGAAAAACTGCCGCTGCCGGCCTACGAACAGGTGTTGCGGGCTTCGCATACCTTCAATCTGCTCGATGCCCGTCGAGCCATCAGCGTGACTGAGCGCGCCCGCTATATAGGCCGGGTGCGCACCTTAGCCCGCGGCGTAGCTCAGGCCTATTTCGAGGCCCGCGAGGCGCTTGGATTTCCCCGGGGGCAAACATGAGCGGGCAGCCCAAGGGCAGGGCAGATCTGCTGGTCGAACTGGGCACCGAGGAACTACCGCCCAGCGTCCTGAAACAGCTGGGCGAACAGTTTGCAACCCTGCTGACCGATGCGCTGGTCGACACCGGCCTGGGTTGCGAAGGGCCCATGAGCTGGTTTGCTACCGCAAGACGCCTTGCAGTACGGGTTCCGGGCGTCGCCCACCGCTGTGCCGATCAGATCAACGAGCGTCGTGGCCCAGCACTCGCCGCTGCTTTTGACGACCAAGGTCAACCAACGCCAGCCGCCACAGGCTTCGCCCGCTCCTGTGGCGTAACCGTCGATCAGCTGGAAAGGCTGGAAAACGACAAGGGCCAATGGCTGGTACATCGGGCGCTCGTACCTGGGGCGCTCGTGCACTCTCTTATCGAGCCTTGTATCCAGAGTGCCATTGAAAAACTGCCGATACCTAAACGTATGCGCTGGGGCGAGGGTTTGGCCGAATTTGTCCGTCCGGCACACTGGTTGGTGGTGCTGCATGGTCAGCGAGTGCTGCCGTGCGAGGTCCTGGGCATTGCTGCCGGGCGTATCAGCCGCGGACACCGCTTTATGGGCGAGGCACGTATTAGTATCCGTAACGCTGGCGATTATGAAAAAACCCTTAAAGAGCAAGGCGCTGTCATTGCCGATTTCAATGCACGCTCACGGCTGATCGAGCAGCAGGTATCCCGACTCGGCATTAAGGCCGGCGGCAAAACAGTTATCGACCCACAGCTGCTCGATACTGTTACCGCACTGGTGGAAAAACCCCATGCGCTACTAGGCCAGTTTGACCCGGCTTTTCTTAAAGTTCCCACCGAAGCGCTGGTCTCATCTATGCGCGACCATCAGAAATATTTCCACGTAATCGATACCAAAGGCAGGCTACTGCCGGTCTTCATTACCGTAAGCAATATCCGTAGCACCGCGCCGGGGCGCGTACGGGCGGGCAATGAGCGAGTGCTCAACGCCCGCCTTGCCGATGCCCGCTTCTTCTGGGAAACGGATAACCGCCGACCCCTGGACGATCGGGTGGATGAGCTGGACGGCGTCCTCTTCCACCAGGCTCTGGGAAGCCTGCATGACAAGACGCGCCGGCTCGAGACCTTATCGGTCAAAATCGCCCCGACACTGCGGGTCGACGAAACCCTTTGTGCCAGAGCCGCACATCTGTGCAAGGCAGATCTCGTTACGGGCATGGTCGGGGAGTTTCCGGAACTGCAGGGCACCATGGGTCGTTACCTCGCCCAACATGACAAAGAGCCTGCGGCCGTCGCTCGGGCTATCGAAGAGCACTACCTGCCGCGACACGCCCGCGACAAACTTCCGGCGAGCGCCCCGGGGCGGGTGCTGGCGCTGGCTGACCGGATTGATTCTCTGGTTGGGTTGTTTTTAGCTGGGGAGGAACCTACAGGTGATAAAGACCCCTACGGTCTACGCCGGGCTGCGCTGGGCGTCATTCGCATACTGATCGAAAAAAAGGTGGACCTGGATATCGTCGAACTCGTGAATCACTCGGCCGATACCTACGCCACGGCTGGTAATCCTGTTAGTGCCAACGCAAAAAAGCAGTGCATCGCCTTTGTGATGGAACGCTACCGCGCACTATACGCGGCGTTAGGATTTGCTCAGGACGAGATTTCGGCCGTGCTCGAAGCAGGCGCCAGCCGGCCCCTGGACTTTGACCAACGCCTAAAAGCCCTCGCGAAATTTCGCCATCGCCGCGATGCCGCTAGTCTGGCAGCAGCAAACAAGCGTATTCGCAATATCCTGCGCAAAAGCGAACAATCGATAACCAAAGAGCTCAACCCGCAACTACTGATCGAAAGCGCAGAAATTGCATTATCACAATCGATACTTGAAACGGCAGGAGCTGTTGCGCCTGCCGTTGCGCGAGGCGATTACCCGGCAGCACTTCGCATCCTGGCTGGCCTGCGCCCTGTGGTGGACCGCTTTTTTGACGAGGTCATGGTCATGGCCGAAGACCCGCCACTGCGGGCCAATCGCCTGGTGCTGCTGGACCAATTGAGCAGTTTGTTCCTGACCATCGCCGATATCTCGCTGCTGCAAACACCGGAGCGTCCCAGTGGTAGATGACCGGGGGCATTATGACCACATGCTGGCTGCGGTACAGGCTTTTCATGACAAGCATCGTCTGCGCGAGTACGGTGGTGAGGATATGCCCTACCGCGTGGCTCTGATGGCAGAAGAACTGGGCGAGATTTCAGCCTGTATCACCAAAGGCAAGGCTACCGAAGCCCTGGCCGAGGAATGTGCCGACCTGCTGATCCTGCTGATCGGTACCGCTATTGCCGGTGACTTCAAGCTGGACAACGCCTTCTGGGCCAAGATGGACACATTGGCCCAGCGCAAAAGCCGTATCGTCGATGGTCGCATCCGGGTGTCAGAGTTTCGGAACGAGTAGATGAAATCGGGCCTGGTGATTGTCGACCGTGACGGTGTGATCAATTTTGATTCAGATGCCTATATCAAGTCGGTCGCCGAGTGGGTTGCTATCCCCGGCAGCCTGGAAGCGCTGGCCCGACTCTCCCGGGCCGACTATCGGGTGACGATCGCTACCAACCAGTCGGGCATTGCCCGGGGCCTTTACACGATGGAAACATTGAACCGTATCCATCAGAAAATGACCAATAGCCTGCGCAAGCACGGCGGACGGATCGATGCGATCTTCTTTTGCCCCCACGGACCGAATGACGATTGCACCTGTCGCAAGCCACGTCCCGGACTGCTTTATGAAATCAGCGAGCGCCTGGCAACACCGCTACCCGGAGTGCCGGTGGTGGGCGATTCTCTAACAGACCTGCAAAGTGCTGCTGCCGTAGGGGCGTTACCCATATTGGTGCGCACCGGTAAGGGGCCGCGCGCACACCAAGCGCTGACAGAGGCTCAGGCCCACAACGAACTAACCCATGCGTTGGTCTATGATGATCTGGCCACATTTGCTGACGTCCTGTTGTCCGGTGCGCTGGACTCGGACATGCAGGCGTGCCGCCAGGCAAGTGGAGCCGGCTAAGCGGCCAGTTCCGAGGGACGTATGATCTGGGCCCGCTCTATCTTTTTCTTTTGTGGCATGGCGATCTCTGCGGTGCTTTTTTGCCCGATCGCGCTGATCGTGTGGCCAGTACCGGTGGTAACGCGGATGCGCATTATTGGACTATGGGCGCACTTTATCGGCTGGTGGCTCGCACTGACCTGCCAATTACGCTTCGAGGTAGAAGGCATGGAGCACTTGCCATCACAGCCCGGCGTCATTTTATCCAAACACCAATCGGCCTGGGAAACCATTCTGTTCCAGGTTATCTTCCCGCCGCAGACCTGGGCGTTGAAGCGCGAAGCCTTGTGGCTGCCATTTTTTGGCTGGGGCCTTGCAGCCACCAGCCCAATCGCGATCAATAGGGCGACCCCGGTGCGGGCGATGAATGACCTGTTGCGCCAGGGTCGCGAGAAGATTACCCAAGGGCGCTGGGTCGTGATTTTCCCCGAAGGCACCCGCATGGCTCCGGGTGAGCAGGGCGCTTACCATCCTGGGGGCGCTATGCTGGCGGTTAAGGCGGGCGTGCCGGTGGTGCCGGTAGCCCACGATGCGGGACGTTACTGGGGGCGACGCAGTTTTTTGAAAAAGCCCGGTGTCATCCGTGTGTGCGTAGGGCCGCCTATTGCTACCGAGGGCGAAAAACCACGAGCGGTGAATCAGGCCGCGAAGGATTGGATTGAATCCACCATGGCCTCACTGCTTGGCAGCCCGGAAGTGCCCGTCGATACCAGCAAAGGGCGCGATAACAACTGACTTAACTGCTTGCCTCGAGCGACTGTTGTGCCACCAGGCGCGCGTAATCGGCGGCTGAGAGTGTCTGAGGCCGGGCAGCCGGGTCGATACCGGCCTGTCTGATAAGTGCCTCGGAGCAGATTCCTTTCAAGCTGTTTCGGAGCGTTTTACGCCGCTGCGAAAAAGCCTGGCGGACCAATGCTTCGAAGGCATCGTCTCGCACTGATGGACCCACCGGTTCGCGGTGCGGCTGCAACGCCACGATACTTGAGCGCACCTTGGGTGGCGGTGTGAAAGCACCGGGGCCAACATCGAACAGGATGCGTGGTTCGAAAACGCGACCGACCATAACACTCAAGCGTCCATATTCACTGGCACCTGGATCGGCCACCAACCGTTGCGCGACTTCCTTTTGCAGCATAAACAGCATACGGCAGATTTTTTCGCGCTGAGACAACAGATGTATCAACAGCACCGAGGAGATGTTGTAGGGCAGATTGCCTACCATCACCAGGGGCTGGTCCGGATTAAGCTCGGCCAGATTAACGGCCAGTGCATCTTGCTCATGTACTTGCACCTGCGAATGTTTGACATAACGCTGGCCCAGAAAAGGTGCCAGGTCACGGTCTATCTCCACCAGGTGCAAGGTATTGCCAAGCTCGACCAAATGATCGCTCAGGGCGCCCTGTCCTGGCCCAATCTCGCACAGCACTTCATCCGCCTGCGCATTGAGGCTGTCAACGATACGCCGGATAACGCCGGCATCATGTAAAAAGTGCTGACCGAAACGTTTTCTCGGCCGGGGCAGGGTGGGCGATTCAGGAGCCACTGGATAATCGTTGCGCCAGTTTCACCGCGGCAACCAGGCTGCCCACATCCGCCTGGCCCGTGCCGGCCAGGTCCAGTGCGGTGCCATGATCGACCGAGGTGCGCACAAAGGGCAGGCCCAAGGTTATATTCACGACGCTACCAAAGCCCGCGTGCTTGATCACCGGTAGGCCCTGATCGTGGAACATCGCGACCACCACATCCAGAGCTTTAAGAGAGTCTTGGGTAAATGCGGTGTCGGCCGGCAAGGGACCGCGTAGATCCAAGCCCTGTGCACGCAACGCCTCCAGTACCGGGATGATGACTTCAATCTCCTCTTGGCCCAGGTGCCCAGCTTCGCCCGCATGGGGATTAAGGCCACAGACCCCGATTGCTGGTGTTGCTATACCAAAGCGCATACGCAAATCCGTATCGAGCACGCGCAGGACCCCCTCCAGGCGCTCGCGGGTGAGTGCTAAGGCAACTTCGACCAACGGCATATGGATCGTGACTAACGCGACCCGCAGGTGGTCGTTCGCCAGCATCATCACCGGAGTTTTTACACCAGCGCGTTTGGCAAGAAACTCGGTATGGCCTATAAAATCGTTGCCTGCTTCAATCAGCAGGTTTTTTTGCACCGGACCCGTGACCAGGCCCGCAAACTCACCTTTAAGGCAACCATCAGTAGCGCGCTCGAGCATCTCGACCACATAAAGCGCGTTGGCGGCATCCAATTGACCTGGCTGCGATGAGGTTTTCAGGCTAACCGGCAGCACGGCCGCCTCACCACCGGGTGCCGCCAGCGTGTCACTACTTAGCGCCAGGGGCAAACCCAAAAGCGCCGCACGCTCCAGCAGTAGGTCCGGGTCACCAGCAATGCACAGCGGGCCAGTGACTTCCTGCTGCAGCAGTTGCACCACGAGTTCCGGCCCCACACCAGCAGGTTCGCCGGTGGTCAAAACCATGATGCCTGCTGCATCGTGGGAGTTGCTCATTGAGTCGTTTTCACAATCAAGTATCGCCACTGTCGGCCATCCAGTGGGCCAGTGACTTGAATGGGGTGTGCAGGTTTTGCGTCCAGGCGATTATCGCGCCTCGATCTGACGGGCGGTTCTGACTGATTTTTTTGTGCGCCCGGCAACGCTCCGCCGTGAAGCGGATGCCAAACACCGCGCTGGCCCTCTGCTTCAGATAATCGGCAGGGGCATCTTCGAGTTCCCAGTCGGAACCCTGGGATTGTTCAAAAACGTTTACCTGGTGTGCCAGCAGATCGAGCAACTCGCGGTCGGGGACTTTTTCGAGTGCTCCGTAGAACTGGCAGGCGACATAATTCCAGGTCGGCACCACCTTAGCGCTTTTCAGTTTTTCCGCGTACACCGAGGGGGAGATATAACCGTCGGCGGCCTGAAACACCAGTCGGCAGGTCAAGGGCCCGCTGGAGAGTATCTCCAGCAATGGATTGGACCGCGCCAGGTGAGCGCAAAAAATCGCGGGCTCGTTACGATTGGTACACACGAAAGGGGCAAATACCGGGTCGCAAAGTGTTCCATCCACCGGATGAATCGAGGCAAACTTGACCAGTTCGGCTACCTCGACAGCATCTTGCAGTTCTTCACTGGCAAAGAGTTCGGGAGGATAACGCTTCATTGGCACTGCAATCAGGTTGGGGCCTGGCCTTCACGCATGTGTCTCTATTCCACCGTGACCGATTTGGCGAGGTTACGCGGCTTGTCCACATCGGTACCCTTGATCAGGGCAACATGGTATGAAAGCAACTGCAGAGGAACGGTATAGATAATCGGTGCGATGGCGCTATCCACCGGTGCCACATGCAGCACCTGAACATCCTCGCTTTCGATCAAGCCTGATGCCGGATCGGCAAAGAGGTACAGTCTGCCACCGCGTGCGCGCACTTCCTCAAGATTCGATTTCAGTTTCTCGATCAGAAGATCATTGGGCGCCACAGCGACTACCGGCATTTTCTCATCGACCAGCGCCAGGGGGCCGTGTTTAAGTTCCCCGGCGGCGTAAGCCTCGGCATGGATGTAGGAGATCTCCTTGAGTTTGAGCGCGCCTTCCATCGCAATAGGGAAATGTGCGCCGCGCCCCAGGAACAGTGCGTTCTGCTTGTCGCCAAAAGCCTGGGCCATATTTGCAATAGCAGCCTCCATGCCAAGCGCCGACTCCAAAGCTGCAGGCAGGGTGCGGATCTGATGCACCACGTGGGCCTCGAACCCTGAGTCGAAACCCTGGCGTCGCGATAGCGCCAGTGCCAGCAGTAGCAAGCCCGTCATTGCGCTGACAAAGGTCTTGGTCGAGGCAACGCCTACTTCCGGGCCGCAATGGGTCATGAAAGCCAGATCGGACTCGCGCACCAAGGAAGACTCGGGAACGTTGCAGACAACCAGGGAACCCGCTACTCCCTGGCGTTTGGCTTCTTCAAGCGCCGCCAGGGTATCGGCGGTTTCGCCGGATTGAGAAATAGTAACCACCAAAGTGCCCTCACGAGACGCATGTCGGCGGTAGCGGTATTCGCTTGCAACCTCCACCTCACAAGGGACTCCAACATATTCCAGCCAGTGTCGTGCCACAAGCCCCGCATGGTAGCTGGTACCACAGGCGATAATGCGTACCTGGCGCGTGGCGTCGAAAATCCTGGAGGCCTTGCGACCGAAAGAGTCTTCCAGCACCTGATCGCCCTGTAATCGACCTTCCAGCGTGTCAGCCACGGCGCGGGGCTGTTCATGAATTTCCTTTTGCATAAAATGACGATACTCACCCAGATCAGCACTATCGCCTGACTGGGAACTGGTATGCACCAATCGATCGACCACAACACCTGTGCGGTCTTTAATCAGGCAGTTCGCACCCCGCAGGTCGGCAACGTCACCATTCTCCAGCACCTGATACTGGCGTGTCACAGGAAGCAGGGCATTAATATCCGACGCGATAAAAGATTCGTCGGCGGTGCGGCCCAGCAGCAAAGGGGGGCCCTGTCGAGCCGCAACCAACCGATCTGGCTCACCCGCATGCACAACCGCCAGGGCGAAACTACCCTCAAGTTCTTTCATAGTTGCGCGCACAGCGTCAGCAAGGTCCAGATCCTTTTGCAGATGCAGGTACACCTGGTGTACCACAACCTCAGTATCAGTCTGTGAAGTGAACGCCAGGCCTGCTTCCCGCTGCTTTTGTCGAAGAGTCTCGTGATTCTCGACGATCCCGTTGCAGACCAACGCCAGGGTGCCGTTACAGATATGCGGGTGGGCATTGGGTTCGGTGACACCGCCGTGTGTGGCCCAGCGAGTATGGGCAACACCCGTCATCCCCACCAGCGGAGCCTGGTTCAACGCCTGCTCAAGTTCGGCAACCTTGCCTACGGTACGGGCGCGCTCCAGATCACCGTCCCGGTTGATAATAACGACGCCGGCCGAGTCATAACCGCGATACTCCAGACGGCGCAATCCCTCAAGCAAAAAACCGCTGGCGTTACAGTTTCTTACCGCACCGACTATTCCGCACATAGCGCCTTTCCCCGAGTCATTGTTTTTCGATGACGAACCTGTTGCCGTCGGGCAGATATGAATGCATTCAGTCTTTTTTCTTTTGCGGGCGCTGCCAATCGTCCCGGGTCTTTTGGTCAGCGCGGGTCAGGACCAGCTGACCGGGAGGTATATCGCGGCTGATAGCAGAGCCGGCACCAATGGTTGCACCGTCACCCACCGTCACCGGTGCAACCAGTGCAGTGTTCGAGCCGATAAAAGCATCGTCACCAATGTGAGTCTGGTGCTTGTTGGCGCCATCGTAATTACAGGTAATCACGCCAGCACCGATGTTTACCCGCTGACCGATCTGTGCATCACCCACATAGGCCAGGTGACTGGCCTTGCTGTCTTTCCCCAGGGCTGCGTTTTTGGTTTCGACAAAATTGCCCACGTGGGCACCGCTCGCCAGCGTCGTCCCAGGTCTCAGGCGAGCAAACGGTCCGATAGTGCAGTTAGCCGCTATCTTCGCCCCCTCAATAACACTGCTCGCTCGCACCTCGACACCATCGCCAATCTCGCTGTCGATGATCTGACAATTCGGGCCAACACGAACCTTTGAGCCTAAAGTCACTGTTCCCTCAAGCACTACGTTGACATCGATTTCACAATCGTTGGCAAAACTCAGTTGGCCGCGCAGGTCAAAGCGTGCCGGATCATACAGGGTCAGCCCGGCACTCATAAGTGAGTCAGCCTGGCGCAACTGAAACAATCGCTCGGCTTGGGCGAGTTCTCCCCGGCTATTGATACCGTTAATCTCTGCTGGATCAGCGCAGCTCACACTGCTAACCGTTACTCCAGAGCGGGCGGCGCAGCCAACGACATCGGTCAGGTAATACTCGCCCTGGCGATTAACGTTGTCGACTTCGCTAAGCCAGGCACTAAACTGTTCGGCGGGGCCCGCCATGAAACCCGTATTAATTTCAAGGATCGCACGCTCAACCTCACTGGCCTCACGCTCTTCAACAACTGCGATGACCTTATCGCGCTCATCACGGACGATTCGACCATACCCGGTGGGATCGCTCAGCTCGGCAGTCAACAGCGCTAAACCGCCAGGCCCGAGGGCAGTAACCAGAGTGTTCAGTGTGTTTTCGCGCACCAAGGGCACGTCGCCATACAGCACCAGTATCGTTGCCCCGGGTGAGATATGGGGCAGAGCCTGGCTAACGGCATGGCCGGTTCCCAGTTGTTCGACCTGCTCAACCCAGTTGATATTGCCCGATTCACCGAGCTGTTCACGCACTGCCTGTGCACCATAGCCACATACCACGTGGATGCGCGCTGGTTGCAGCAACGCCGCGGTGCGCAGGACATGATCCAGCAGGGGCCGTCCAGCAAGGCGATGCAGCACCTTAGGCAAGGCAGAGCGCATGCGGGTGCCTTTGCCGGCTGCGAGTACGATAACTTCGAGCGTCATAAGAAGAATATTACTGCAATCACTGCGGGGTGGGGGACACTAGGTGTGCCAAAACCAAATTCAGTGAATACTTTGCTGGGCCTGGGCCGCCAGCTCCACAGGGGTGGCATCGCGCACTTCGGTTACACGTACGATGAAGGTAATGTCTTGTCCCGCGAGCGGGTGATTGCCGTCAATAATGATCTGTCCATCATCGACGCGGGTCACCCTGAAATGCATGGGCTCACCCTGTTCGTTCTCAGCGTCGAGTTCGGCGCCCACATAGCGTAGTTCTTCAGGCGCATTGTCGATATCGTCTGAAAAGGTCAGGCCCGGATCATGCGGGCCAAACGCCTGAGTGGCGGTCAGGAAGACCTCAGCAGTCTCGCCCACTGCCAAGCCCTCCAGCGCTGACTCGATCTGTGGGAACAGTGGGTTGCTCTGGACACCATGCACATAAGAGATGGGCAGGCCACTATGCTCGGCGATATTGCCCAATCCATCACGGATGGTGTAAGCAATCGATACCATCTTGTTGACGCCTACCTGCTGCGACATGGAATCTGCTCGGTACAGTGCTGCCCAGTCGGGCGGATCAGCCTCGACCCCTGCCGCGCAATTTCTGGATAGCCCGAAGTTGCGCAGCGGCCTGGATCAGTTCCGCTTTGGCTTTGGCAAGATCCATCTCACTGCTACGATCGCTCATCGCCTGCTCGGCGCGGCGCTGTGCTTCCAGCGCGGCGGCCTCGTCCAGGTCATGAGCACGCAGTGCGGTGTCCGACAATACGGTAACCAAGTGGCCCTGAACCTCGAGCATGCCGCCGGAAACAAAAAAGAACTCTTCTTCGCCGGACTCCTGTTGCACCCGTACTTCGCCAGCCTTGAGGCGGGTCAGTAATGGTGCATGCTGAGGTGCAATCCCGATTTCACCCATTTCGGCTGGCGCAAACACCATGGTGCCTTCACCGGACCAGACCTCTTCTTCGGCGCTGACAATATCGACTTTAATGGTGTTGGCCATTGCTCTTGCCTATGGTCCTGATCAGGTGACGCTTTTGGCATTTTCGATCACTTCTTCGATGCCGCCGGCCATATAGAAAGCCTGTTCCGGGATATCGTCGTACTCGCCATCAATGATGCCCTGGAATCCACGGATCGTGTCCTTGAGAGAGACAAACTTGCCGGGTGAGCCGGTGAAAGTTTCGGCGACGAAAAAAGGCTGTGACAGAAACCGTTGAATCTTGCGGGCCCGGGTCACCGCCTGCTTATCTTCCTCCGATAGCTCGTCCATGCCTAGAATTGCGATGATATCTCGCAATTCTTTGTAGCGCTGAAGGGTGCCCTGCACGGCCCGAGCAGTATCATAGTGCTCCTGACCTACAACCAATGGATCCAGTTGCCGGCTGGTCGAATCAAGCGGGTCCACCGCTGGGTAAATACCGAGCTCAGCAACCTGACGGGATAACACCAGCGTTGCATCTAGATGCGCGAAGGTCGTCGCAGGTGAAGGATCGGTCAAGTCATCAGCTGGCACGTACACAGCTTGGAACGAGGTGATCGAGCCGGTGCGAGTCGACGTAATCCGCTCCTGCAGTACTCCCATCTCAGCTGCCAGCGTCGGCTGATAGCCCACAGCCGACGGCATACGACCCAGCAACGCCGAAACCTCGGTACCCGCAAGGGTGTAACGGTAGATATTGTCTACAAACAGCAGCACGTCCCGACCTTCATCGCGGAAATTCTCGGATATCGTCAATCCAGTCAAGGCAACACGCAAGCGGTTGCCCGGGGGCTCGTTCATCTGGCCAAAAACCATAGCCACTTTGTCGAGTACGCCCGACTCTTTCATCTCATGATAAAAGTCATTGCCTTCACGAGTCCGCTCGCCCACGCCGGCAAACACCGACAAACCCGAATGTTCCTTAGCAATATTGTTGATCAGTTCCATGATGGTAACGGTCTTGCCGACACCGGCACCACCAAACAGGCCAATCTTGCCACCCTTAGAGATCGGCATAATCAGGTCGATTACCTTGATGCCAGTTTCAAGAATATCGACTGTGGGCGACTGGTCCGCGTATCCCGGGGCCTTGCGATGAATCGGCAGCTGCTGTTCGCTTTCGACCGGGCCTGCATCGTCTACCGGGTTACCCAACACGTCCATGATCCGGCCCAGGGTTTTTTCGCCCACCGGCACCGTGATTGGCGCGCCGCTATTGCTGACTTCCAGCCCGCGTTTCAAACCGTCACTTGATCCCATGGCAATGCTTCGCACAATGCCGTCACCCAGTTGTTGCTGGACTTCCAGTGTCAGGCCCGTTTCGCTGACATTGAGGGCGTCGTATACCCGCGGTACCGACCCGCGTGGGAACTCGATGTCCACCACGGCGCCGATAATTTCAACGATGTTGCCGGTGCTCATAGCATGTTTCCTCGTAAAGGTTCCTTGTCTTTTCCTGGGCAGGATCGAGCGCTAAACCGCCGCTGCGCCGCCAACAATTTCAGATATTTCCTGGGTAATGGCTGCCTGACGCGCCTTGTTATAGACCAGCTGCAACTCATCAATCAGGCTGCCCGCGTTATCAGACGCAGACTTCATCGCCACCATTCGCGCCGCCATCTCACAAGCAATGTTCTCAACCACACCGCGGTAGATCAGCGACTCGATGTAGCGCATCATCAGCGCATCAACTACCTCGCGGGCATCCGGCTCGTAGAGGTAATCCCAGTGCTGCTCGAGGCGCTCATCCGGCTCGGATGCCGCAACTGGAATCAACTGGTCGACCCGGGGCTGCTGCGTCATGGTGGTGACAAAACCATTGTGCGCTAAGAACAGTCGATCAATACGGCCATCGGTAAACGCGTCCATCATAATCTTCATGGCGCCAATCAGTTCGGCCAACTGCGGCTTGTCACCAAGATGGGCCGCCTCCGAGACGATGTTCACACCCAGGCGTTTAAAAAAACCCAGGCCTTTGCTGCCGATGATGGTCACATCGATGTCGATGCCTTTATCGCGCCACTCGGTCATCGCATTAATCACTTGGCGAAACAGATTGATGTTGAGGCCGCCACAAAGGCCGCGATCACTGGAAACCACGATGAAACCCACACGCTTGACTTCGCGAGTCTTGGTATAGCTGTGCTTATACTCAAGGTTGGCCTGCGCCAGGTGCGCCATCACATTACGCATCTTCCCGGCATAGGGGCGAGCCTGGTTCATCCGCTCCTGGGCACGACGCATCTTGCTCGCAGCGACCATCTGCATCGCTTTTGTGATCTTCTGAGTATTCTGGATACTCTTGATCTTGGTCCGGATTTCCTTGGCGCCTGCCATATCGTGATGCTCCGCGAGTTAGCCTGAACGCTTACCAGCTTCCGTTAGTCTTGAAGTCCTTCAGCGCGTCGTGCAACTTGGCAACGACTTCGTCGTTATAGGCCTGATCACGATTCAACTCGTCCATAAAGTCACTGCACTGGCTCTTCATATGACTCTGCATCGCCTGCTCAAACTCCACGACTTTGCGAGTCTCAACGTCATCGAGGTAACCCTCGTTAACTGCGAAAAGGCTGACCGCCATTTCCGCTACCGACATGGGCGAGTACTGTTTCTGTTTCATCAGTTCAGTCGCACGCTCACCCCGTTCGAGCTGTTTGCGGGTCGCTTCGTCAAGATCAGAAGCAAACTGAGAGAAGGCTGCCAGCTCACGGTACTGTGCCAGTGCGAGGCGAATACCGCCGCCGAGTTTCTTGATCAGGCCGCACTGGGCTGCGCCGCCGACCCGGGAAACCGACAGGCCGGCATTAATCGCAGGACGAATACCGGCGTTGAACAGGTCCGTCTCGAGGAAGATCTGACCATCAGTGATTGAGATCACATTGGTAGGCACGAAGGCTGATACGTCACCTGCCTGGGTTTCAATAATGGGCAACGCCGTCAACGATCCGGTCTTGCCCTTAACTTCGCCTCCGGTACGCTTCTCAACTTCCTTTGCGTTGATACGCGCGGCCCGCTCGAGTAATCGTGAATGCAGGTAAAAAACATCTCCCGGGTAAGCCTCACGGCCTGGCGGTCGACGCAGCAGGAGACTAACCTGGCGGTACGCCCAGGCCTGTTTGGTCAAGTCATCGTAAATAATCAGGGCATCTTCGCCGCGGTCGCGGAAATACTCACCCATGGCGCACCCGGAGTACGGAGCGATGTACTGCATGGCTGCAGACTCGGCTGCCGATGCCGAAACTACGATGGTGTGCGCCATCGCGTCGTGCTCTTCTAACTTACTGACCACAATGGCTACCGAGGATGCTTTCTGGCCGATAGCGACATAAATACACTTAACGCCCGTATCCTTCTGGTTGATGATGGTATCGATCGCTACCGCAGTTTTGCCGGTTTGGCGATCGCCGATGATAAGCTCACGCTGGCCGCGGCCGATCGGCACCATCGAGTCGATGGACTTCAGGCCAGTCTGCACCGGCTCAGATACTGACTGGCGGGTGATGACGCCCGGCGCAATGCTCTCGATCGGCGATCTGGTTTCTGACTCAATCGGGCCCTTGCCGTCAATGGCTTGACCAAGCGAATCCACAACGCGTCCGAGCAAGCCTGTGCCTACCGGCACCTCGAGGATTCGTCCGGTGCACTTGACCGTGTCACCTTCGACGATATGCTCGTAGTCTCCAAGTATTACGGCACCCACCGAGTCCTGCTCGAGGTTAAGCGCCAGGCCGAAGGTGTCGTTGGGAAACTCCAGCATCTCGCCCTGCATAGCGTCAGCCAGACCATGCACACGGCTAATCCCATCAGTAAGACTGACCACGGTACCTTCGGTACGTGCTTCAGCTCCGGCATCAAAATCCTTTATCCGTTCCTTGATCAGTTCGCTGATTTCGGAGGGGTTCAGTTGCATAGACATTCTTTAATTCCTCGTGAGGCCGCTTGCGGCGCCTGTATCAGGCGCCAACTGCAGCTGCCAATTTCTCGAGCCGGGCCCGAACTGAGTCGTCAATAACAAGATCGCCAGCGCGGATTACTGCGCCGCCAATCAGTGATTCATCTGTGCTGACTGTCAACTCCACACGTCGACCCAGCCGCTTTTCCAGGGCCTGGGTAATACGCTGACGGTGCTCGTCGGGTACTGCGAGCGCGCTCTCAAGATGTGCCTGGACCGTGCGCTCTGCATCGGCTCGTAGCAGTTCGTACTGCTCTGCAACCGCGCTAAGGACGTCAAGCCGTCGATTGCGAGCCAGCAACCGCACCAGGTTTCTGCCAACATCATCCAGCAGTTCACCGCAGCTGTCGATCAGGATTGTGGCAATCTCTTCACGGGCCACGCGTGGGTGGGAGAAAAGAGTGCTCACCTGTGGCTGGGTCGCTATCTCGGCTAACGCGTGCAACACCTCCGACCAACGTGCATAGTCGCCAGAGTCCCGGGCCAGCTCAAATACGGCCTGGGCGTAGGGGCGGGCAATGCTGGATATTTCTGACACGGTAGCTGTGAATTCGTTGGATTGGTGTGCGTTACAGTTCGGCCGTCAGGTCATCTAGCATCTGTGCATGAGCGCTGGAATCAACCTCGCGGGCCAAAATCCGTGATGCGCCGGCAACTGCCAGTGTGGCTAACTGCCCCCGCAGAGACTCGCGCGCCAGATTGGCCTCTTTCTCGATCTCACTACGGGCCGCAACCAAAATGCGTTCGCCTTCGGCCCGGGCGTTACCCTTGGCTTCTTCGATCATCTCAACCTCGCGGCGTTCTGCTCGGCGGATGATCTCCTGCGCCTGCTCCTTGGCTTCAGTAGTTACCTGTGCAACGTGTTCCTGAGCTCTGGCTTTTTCCCGTTGCCCTTCTTCAGCTGCAGCCAAGCCATCAGCGATCTTGGTCTTTCTTTCGTTGAGCGCCGAGATAATCGGCGGCCAGACGAATTTCATGCAGAACCAGACGAAAATAACAAAAGCAATGCTCTGACCGATCAGCGTCAGGTTGATGTTCATAGCCTGTACCTTGTAACTGGTGGTCAGCCGCCTACTACGGCGAACATGATGTACAGCGCGATCGCTACACCGATGATCGGGATAGCATCGACGAGGCCCATCACAATAAAGAACTGGGTGCGAAGCATCGGCAGCAATTCAGGCTGGCGGGCAATACCCTCAAGAAAGCGGGCGCCCAAAACACCAACGCCTACGCCAACGCCTACGCCGGCAAGGCCGAGCAACACCGCGCCGGCAACGTAGAGTAGAGCTATTTCCATGAGTTTCTCCTGTAGGAAGTTGTCAGGTTAGGTCAGATATAAACCGGATAAAGAAAACTAGTGATGGCTATGGGCCATCTCCAAATACACAATAGTCAGTGTCATAAAGATGAAGGCCTGCAGCAATACGATCAGTATATGGAACACTGCCCACGCCCACTGCAGCACGCCCCCGGCGACTGCCAGTACCGCACCGCCAGAAAACAATAGTGCAATCAGTATAAAAATCATCTCCCCGGCAAACAGGTTGCCGAACAGGCGCAATGACAGCGATACGGGTTTGGATACCAGGCTGACGAACTCAAGGAAGAAATTCGCCGGCACAAAAAGAATCTTGAGGATCGGGTGACTCGCCTGAAAGGGCTGCATGGTGAGTTCAGCGGCAAACCCGCCCAGGCCTTTCACCTTGATACTATAGAACAGTGTCAGCACAAATACGCCTAGCGCCATACCGAAGGTCGCATTCGGATCAGTGGTAGGTACCACCTTCATGTATTCGATCCCCATCAGGTGAGCAATCTGGGGAATCCAGTCAACCGGTACCAAATCCATGGTGTTCATCAATAATACCCAGACAAACAGCGTCAGAGCCAGTGGGGCGACAAGATCGTTCTTATGTGAAAACGATCCGCGAACGTTATCGTCCACAAACTCGACGATCCACTCGACAAAGTTGAGAAAACCATTGGGGGTCTGCGCGCTTGCGCGTTGTGCCGCTTTTCGAAACCCCCACAGGAACAGGGCTCCGAGCAATATCGACCAAAACATAGTGTCGAGATGGATTGCCCAGAATCCCATCGCTTTGGCTTCGGCTGCGCTATGGGCCAAAACCCAGGCACCGTCCGTCGGATCCTGGCCGAAAGTCAGGTTCTGCAGATGGTGTTTAATATATTCGGTGGTGGTCGGCGCTTCGCTTGCCATGTCTATGTGTCGCTAAGTGTCGCTAATTGCCTTTTCGGCCAGCTGCAGGTGGCGCAGTGTCGCTACTTTGTGCAGTGATCGCCCCGAGGGTTGCTGCGAGCAAGGCTGTCACCAGTCCTGCCAGAAAACCTGCGATCGCCAGATCCTTTATCAACGCGAATGCCAGCGCGCAAAGAGCGCCGGTAATCACCAATTTGCCAAATTCCGCTCGGTACAGGTTGAGCAGCGCCCTCTCGGCCGATGCATCGGCTGGGGACACGTAGACCCGCCAAACGGCGTACACATTTGCCAACAGTCCAGCACCACCACCCAGCAGTGCCGAACGTGCCTGCCCCTCGGTCAACAGTGCTAACAGTGCTACTACTGCGCCAACCGCAATGACCGCAACGCCAAGGAACCGCCAGAGGGTTCTGCCGACTGGCGTTTCCGCCTGGGCTTTGCACGCTGCTGCCATCTGGGTGCCAGAGAACCTCGCTGGGCCCGGGGCCAAGCGTCTGTTGCCCCCGGTGGCTCGTTCGCACTGCAACAAGGGTCGCGCAGTATAGGGGAGCGCCACCGCGAGGGTCAATCCTGAATCCCAAAAAACTGCCGTTATCTGGCCCAGAAAAGCCGCGTTGAGGAAATTCCGGCACAAGAGTCCTACCGGAGGCAACCCACGCTCAGCAGATCAATTCGGCCCAACGCGCGCGCAACCTATCAGCATCCGTATATCCAGCACACAAAAGACCATAGCGGGAATTACCCTCATCGTCCTCACAGCACCAGATGACGGTAGGAAATCCGGTCACACCAAAAGTGCGCACTGTCGCTAATTCATCGGCAAAAGTCTTTTGTGTCTGCGCCGCCGTGAGATCACGGGCAAATTGCCCACTATCGATTCCAATTTGATGGGCTATCGCGATCAGAGTATCGGTATCAGAAGGGTTGCGGGCCTCAAGGAAGTACCCACGCTGTATCGCCTCATACATAGTCGATCGGGCACTTCGGTCCTGCAAGCCTGCCGCTATCACGGCCCGGCAAGCCGGATAAGTAGTGCGGTGCGGCTTGCACGTCTTCCAGAACTCGAAATTAAACGGGGCGCCAGTCCGACTGGCCACAGCACGCCAAGCGTTTTGAACATATTGACGAGTCGGAGCATCCATGGCCCGATCCGTGTCTGGGGCTAAACCGCCCATCAAATCGATGATCTGAACCGATGATGGCAATTCTTCTCGCAACGCATGCCAAACCGAACTGAATCCCCAACACCAACTGCACATCGGATCGACGATTAGATAGAGCGTCATCTTCATATTTCAGGCCAGATTGCGCTTTATGGAGATATAGATTGTTTTGTCTTGTTATCGACCAGGTTCTGGCCCATCCTCAATATAGCCAAGCGTATTTGCGACAACTACCCCAGTTAACCTTTTATTAAGGAGAACCCCATGTCAAGTACACCCGCTGTATCCGATACCCAAAGGCGTCTGCTACTGCAGTCTTTAACAATGGGCGGCGCAGTCCTGGCCGCGACCAGCACCGTAGCGGCGGCTGGCCAAACCAGCAACAAGCTATCCGACAAAACCTTACAGGACCACCTCACCGTCAACCACCGCCACAAGTTTCTGATCGGACCGATGGAGGTAGACGTTAATATTAACGATGACACCCAGATTGCACAGATCAGCCTGCACCCGTTCTTTTCGAAAACCATGGCGTTCATGCAATTGACTCTGAGCGCGTCCAAGGGAATTCTAGACATCAAACGTGGCTTCCACTTCCCTGAACTGGGTTGGGGCGGAGAGATGGAGTGCGGTATTGATTTTGCCGAGCGCCGGTTTGCCACCCACATCGAACTAGAAACACCGCTCGGAAACTTCAAGAAAGGTCCGATCTTGCAATGGAGCTAAAGACATGACTGATCAACGGTAAGCCATCTAGAGATGTCCTGCGCGGTTTCACCGTCTGCACCACGTTATATAGAAATTAAACCTCTTTTTAAAGACGGCGCGGGCTGCGCCGAGTCGGCCGTTTTTGCCTTGTAGCCAAGGTCGTCGTCGAGCGGTCGCGAAAGATGCTTTACCAAGGTATATCAGGCCTTGGTATTTCAGTTCAGGAGTCGTTGAAACCACGATCCAGCGTGCTAGACTTTTAGCGTTTTCTATTCCCTCGTATGGTTGACCCAATGGACATTGAACGCGCACGCTTTAATATGATCGAACAACAGATCAGGACCTGGGAGGTACTGGATTCTTGGGTGTTGTCAACGCTGCAGGACTTTCACCGCGAAGATTTTGTCCCTGCCGGATACACGGATCTGGCGTTTGCAGATATTCAGATACCTATCGGCCACGGCCAAACCATGATGGAGCCCAGGCTTGAAGCAAGGCTGCTGCAGGCCCTGGCTCTCACTGGCGGTGAATCCGTTCTTGAAATCGGAACCGGTGCTGGTTACATGACCGCATTATTGGCCCGTTGTGCCAAAACGGTGACTAGCGTCGATATCCACGGTGATTTCCTGAAAGGCGCAGCACAGCGTCTGAGAAAAACAGGTATTAACACAGTCACTCTGGAGGAAGGAGACGCGGCTGGTGGCTGGAAGCCGGGGTCCACATGGGACGCTATTTTGCTGACGGGTTCCGTTCCTGAAATTCCACCTGCGTTTGAAAGGGCCGTGGCAAAAAATGGTCGCTTGGTTGCAGTGGTTGGACGGGATCCAATTATGGAAGCGATAATCATCTTTCGAGACGCCAATGGTGCCTTGTCACGCCGATCTCTTTTCGATACCCATGTGGCGCCGTTGATCAACACACCCCCAAAGCGCGCTTTTGAGTTCTGATGGGCGCCGGTATCCGATTCATGAAACTACTCCAACAGCTGCATCTACCGGGCATACTGGTATCTGCCAGTATCCTCAGCATTGCTTCGGTTAACGCTCAAGAAAACGCGGTCTACACTGTCCAATCGGGCGATACGCCGTGCGAGATCGCGGAGTTTTTTCGAGTGCGCTGCGCTGCGCTGATTGATGAAAACGATCTTGGCGCCGACCCGATCATTTATGCCGGACAGATACTCAAAGTGCCCCTGCTCGGCACTGCCGACACAAACACTGACAACACTATTGCGCAAACCCAAACCCAGGCTCAAATACAGGACACCAGTCCGGTAGAAGTTACAGCAGTCGCAGCGGCATCAACCAATGATGCCGCAACGATAAATTTCGCTGACCTGATCACCGTATACCAGCTGGCCAAGGCCAGCGACCCGGTTTTTGCAGCTGAAGGTTATCGTCACGATGCGGCGGCTGAAATCCTCCCCCAGTCCCGAGCCGCCTTGAGACCACAGCTGACAGCAGCAGGCGCCCTTACCAGCGCATCAACTGACAGTCTTGATACGACATCCGCATCTGTCGGGCTTTCACAGACACTATATAACCGCGCCAGCTCGGTGGCAGTGAAACAGGCGGATCAGCAAACCACACAGGCAGCATTTGTATTTGCCGTTGCCACCGAATCTCTGATCACTCGCACCGTCAATGCCTACTTCTCGGTGCTTGCCATGCAGGATAATGTTGAGCTATCCCTCAGTAACCAGCGCGCTATCGGTCGCCAACTCGAACTGGCGGAACAGCGTCTCGAAGTCGGTTTGGGCACTCGGACCGACTTGTTTGATGCACGCGCCCGGTATGAAAGCGCCGTGGCCGACGCCATAGAGGCGGAGAAGCTGTTGGACGATGCTCGCCAGGTACTCATTGCGTTAATCGGTGAGGATGTGGGTGAATTACACCCTTTAGCTAAATCGGCCCAACTGATACCACCCCAACCGGATGACGCGGAGCAATGGGTGGCGCGCGCGCTCAGCGACAACCGAACCCTCAAGGCAAAATCTCTGGGAATATCACTTTCATCGCTCGAGATCGACCGACAACAGGCGCAACGCTTGCCCAACGTGGGCCTGCAATTATCAGGAAATTACAGTGATACCGTCTTAGGCGACGACACCTCGGCGCGAATAACGCTTTCGGTCAACATCCCCTTTTACCAGGGAGGGCTAGTCAACGCCCGAGTACGCGAGGCCGCCGAAAACCGCAACGCGGCCCGCTCTGATTACGAGGCCGCGTCCCGAGACATCCGTCGGGATACCCGCCAGGCTTTTCTTGGGATCAAGAGTCGGCTGCGCCGGGTGGCTGCGCTGGCCGAGGCGGTTCGGGCAGGGGAAAACGCGTTGCTGGGTAAAGAAGAAAGTTTCGCCGCTGGCCTGACTACCAATATTGCTGTTCTGGATGCTCAACGCGACCTTTTTCGGGCGGAGCGCAATTACACGAAAGAGCGTTATGAATACATCATGCAAATGCTGCAACTGGAACGCTTGTCAGGTGATCTCGACGAAAACGATGTGAGCCGGGCCAACGCCTGGCTCACTGGCCATAACTAGTGCCCTTGTCTTGGCCACTAGCGGAGCGCAAACACCACTCGGCCGCTGCCAAAGGGTGTCTTAAAGCTAGCTTCGAAGCGGCCAGTCGTATCCGGCTCCACAGCGAGTCCAATCGACCCTAACGCCAGCAAGTCTCCAGTCTTAAGAAATCGACCCCTTTTTTGCAGTAGGCGCTTGAGTTCAAGCACAGCCTGTAATGGGTCTGTACCGGTAACCAGCCCACTGCCGTGGCTGACAGTTTTCCCATCCTTTTGGAAAAGATGCGCAGTGAAAACCCCCGCCCAGTCGTCTACCGTTATCGATGATGGAACCACAAACGGCCGCCCGAGCACCAAGTACCGCACCCCACCATTGATGGCGATCAAGGCGGCGGAATCTAAACGTTGTGCAGCTACAAGCAGCTGGTCGCGAACTTCAACGGCGGGCAGTACTTCGGAGATTTGAGCTGCCAGGGCCGCTAAGGTATCTACCTTGTTGATCCGCTCCGAACCTACCCGTACCAGCAGTTCGAGCTCAACCGACTGGCTGCTGTCGCGCGCGCGATGAAGCGTCGCGCCGCTAGTGGTAAACATATTTTCAAGCAATACAGCGCTGAACAGCGCACCGCCGGGGCCGCTGTCCCGCTGATATCCTGCTACCGAACCGTAGTCTGGCGCTAGATTCATCACCAGAAAATCCTGTACCTCAATCGCCTTAGAAATCGCCAGATTCGGTAACGGCCCTGCCAACCGCTGACGCTCGACATAGGCCTTTAGCGCCAGGGCTAGAGTTTCCTGAGCAGGGTTGGCTTGAGCCGCTGACGACAAGAATAATCCACTCGCCAGGGCGAGGGTCGCCAGAATACACGGTTGCCTTTTCATCGATGGGTATTCTGATTAAATCCGAAGGCCTTCGCAGCACAAAAGCTACCTTTGATTAAAAATCGCACTTTAAACCCTTACCCAGCGTTAGCCCCGTCACGTATACTTGAGTTATGCCTTATAGCGGCTCGATCGACACCAAACGGCGTGCCAAATTGTGTCTCGAGGTCATCACATGACCCCGGATGCGTCACCCCGTCATCGCAGCCGCATCAGCATCACCGAGGCCGGTCGCCTTTTCGGGATATCGACCAACACCATCCGGCGACGGGTCAAAAAGGGTCACCTGACCCCTTTCCAACGCCAAGACCCTGGTGGGAGGCCCCGTTATCTGTTCGATATCACCGATCTGATCCGCGTATTCGGAGAGCCGGAGTCCACACGAAGTGTCACCTCTAGAACTAGTGACACCGACATCCCAAGTCACGTTACAGAGCGAAAAACAACGGAACAAACAGTGTCTTCAGACAAGCTGAATCAGTTACAACAAGAACATGCTGCTCTGAAAGCTCGCTTTGAAGCACAAAGCCGGCACCTCGAAGATCTTCAGCGACTGCTGACACCGCGATTGGTCTCGCCTGACTCGGTTGGCCAACGCGCTTCCCGCTATGTGGGCGAGCTTGCCCGAGCCTTCCGGGGCCGAGACCGTTGAGCCCTCAAAACATTTTTTCGGGCCCGGCCGGCCCCTTGAGGCACGCACTGATAGTGATTTTGGTGCTGTTCTTAGCCCACCCGGCGAGGGCCGCGCCTCCATCTGATCCACTGGAGCCGTTTAATCGGGCAATGTACACATTCAACGATGTCTTCGACCGTGCGCTGGTCAAGCCTCTCGCTACCGGCTACCGATACGTCATTCCAAGCCTGGTTCGCCGAGGGGTTGGTAATTTTTTCAACAACCTGCGTGAGCCAACCACGTTCATTAATGACCTGCTGCAAGGCAAGCCAGTTCGGGCTCGTCAGGCTCTGGATCGCTTTTTGTTAAATAGCTCGATCGGGCTTTTTGGCCTTATAGATATTGCAACGCCACTGGGAAAACCGTCTCACGAAGAGGATTATGGACAGACCCTCGCCGTGTGGGGAGTACCCAGCGGGCCCTATATAGTCCTGCCTTTTTTGGGGCCCAGCACAGTGCGAGACTCTATCGCCAAGATTCCGGAATTCTATATTGCTGACCCTTTGTGGGATCCGGACAACCTAACGGTTACTGTGACTCGTTTTGGCCTACGGTTAATAGATCTTCGTTCAAAACTGCTTGGAGTTGACCGAATACTGCAGATGCAGGTGGATCCATATCTGTTTCTGCGAGAAACATACCTGCAGCAAAGAAGCGCGCAGATTGGCGACAGTGCAACCCTGGAGGCGGAGCACTCTGGGGAGCTGGAAAAACTGCTGCTGGAAGAGTGACACAGGCCTGATCTAGATTGGCAACCTGGGCAATAGGCGATATTCAAGGCTGCGATGCGGCCCTTGATCGCTTGCTTAAAACCATAAGCTTTGACTCACAGGCTGACCGCTTGTGGTTGGTTGGCGACCTTGTAGGGCGCGGGCCGGATTCTCTAGCAGTGTTGGACCGGTTGATTGACCTTGGGCCGTGCGTAGTCAGCGTGCTCGGTAACCATGACCTGCATTTCCTGGCTGTTGCGGCAGGCGTTCAATCACCCAAAGCTGTGGAAAAACTCGATCACATCCTCGCCCATCCGAGCTTACCGAAGTATGTTGATTTTCTTAAAAATCAATCACTTATTCATGTTTGTCCTAAGTTGAACGCGGTGATGGCCCATGCCGGTGTTTACCCAAAGTGGACGGTGGGCCAAGCGATCGCTCTGGCGGGCGAAGTGGCTGATGCCCTGCGTGGAGCGCAGTGCGACGAGTTCTTGTGCCACATGTACGGCGACACCCCAAGATGCTGGGATCCAATGCTGTCAGGATGGGAGCGATTGCGTTTCATCACCAACGCGTTCACCCGTATGCGGGCTATTGATCAGCACGGATGCCTGGATCTACATTACAAGGACGGCGTTGCAGCTGCGCCGTCTGACCTCAGGGCGTGGTTTGATATTCCCAATCCCGGCCTGTCGCACTACCGGGTCGTCTTTGGCCACTGGGCAGCTGGCGGCCTGGTGAACCAGCCCCCTTACCTGGGCCTTGATAGCGGTTGCAGTTGGGGGGGGAGTCTCAGCGCTGTACACCTTGAGGCTGGACACGTTAACATCGTCTCGGTGTCCTGTGATCCACTCTGAGCCGAGAATGCCTACATGAGCATGAGCAACCCCTATGAAATCGACATCGAAGTGGAAACGTCCTATATGGCAGATCACTCCGAGCCTGAAAAAGATCGATACGTATTCGCGTACACGATCACCTTGGTCAACCGAGGCTCTATTTCGGCCAAACTGCTAACGCGGCGTTGGATTATTACGGATGCAGACAACCGTATTGAAGAGGTTGAGGGGGAAGGGGTGGTGGGCGAACAACCTACCCTGAAGCCAGGAGAAGGTTTTCGTTACACCTCCGGGACGGTCGTTGAAACTCCGGTAGCCACGATGCACGGCAGCTACAAAATGCTGGCTGAAGACGGAAACACTTTCGACACCGATATTCCGCAGTTTGTCCTGTCAGCGCCTCGGATATTGCACTGAAGTAATTGATTTATAACGGTCTTTTAAATATCTAGGTTATTTACTGAAAAAGCGTTTCGCTGAATAAACTTGCGCCGTGGCTCTACTTCGTCACCCATCAGCACGGTAAATACTTCATCCGCGCTGACGGCGTCCTCAATCTGGACTTGTGATAAACGGCGCTGGCTGGCATCCATCGTGGTCTCCCATAACTGGTCTGGGTTCATTTCACCCAGGCCCTTGTAGCGCTGAATACTAAGGCCGCGCCGCGCTTCTTTCATCAACCAGGCAAGCGCTCCGGAGAATCCTGTCTCCTGTTGTTCGCGCTGCCCTCGACGCACCTTCGGCGCTGATCCAACATTAACTCGCAAGCGCTCACCAAGCGCAGACAATGACTCGTATTCGGTAGATTCAAAAAACTCCCCGGTAAACCGACTCTGCCGATAACGTCCGTGACGCTCGCTGTCAACTACGAGCGCTGCTGTTGCCCCTTCCAAATCCCACGAAACACGATACGTTGGCCCGCCACTCGAGCGACCGCCCGTGTTTAACGCTTCTGCAAGCGCTCCAGCCAAAGACTCTCGTTTTTCTTGTGTCACAAGATCGGCGCCATGAAAGCGCTTCTGGCGAGCCAATTCCCACAGCACCTCGGTCTGGTATCGCCGTGACATGCGTGTGATGGCGGACTCGACCGAAAAATATTCGGTGCAAAGTGCTCGCAGTGGCACCCCTTCGAGTGAGGCCCCTTTGCCATCCCCGGGTGTTAGCACGGCGCTATCCAGGGCAAGGTCCAGCAATATCCGACGCAACTCCTCGTCATCTTTGACATAGGTTGCTTTTTTCCCGGCTGTGACTTTGTACAGCGGCGGCTGGGCAATATAAACATGGCCGCGCTCAATCAGCTCGGGCATCTGGCGATAAAAAAACGTGAGCAAAAGAGTCCTGATGTGTGACCCATCTACATCCGCATCGGTCATGATAATGACCCGGTGGTAACGTAACTTGCTGACATCAAAATCATCCGCCCCAATCCCGGTGCCGAGCGCCGTAATCAGCGTGCCGACCTCCTCTGAAGCCAACATTTTGTCGAAACGGGCTTTTTCTACGTTTAGAATCTTGCCTTTGAGCGGCAAAATTGCTTGAAACCGCCGATCCCGCGCCTGCTTGGCTGACCCTCCTGCGGAATCCCCCTCTACCAGGTAAATCTCGCACTGAACTGGGTCTTTCTCCTGACAGTCAGCTAACTTACCCGGCAAGCCTCCAACTTCTAGAGCGCTCTTGCGTCGAGTCATCTCCCGGGCTTTGCGGGCTGCGTCGCGGGCTCTGGCCGATTCGGAGATCTTCTCGAGAATCATTCGGGCCTCGGCGGGACGCTCAAGCAAAAAAGTGCTCAAATGTTCGTTGACCAGCGACTCTACTGGGCCCCGCACATTCGACGAAACCAGTTTATCCTTGGTTTGCGAGGAAAATTTCGGGTCCGGAGCTTTAATTGAGAGCACTGCCGTGAGGCCTTCTCGGCAATCCTCACCTCGAAGACCAATTTTGGTGCGCCGCGCCAAACCTGACTCTTCCATATAGCGCCCCATGGTGCGGGTCATGGCTGCCCGTAATCCTTCCATATGGGTTCCGCCATCGCGTTGGGGGATATTATTGGTATAGCAAAAAACCGCTTCCTGATAAGAGTCATTCCATTGCAGGGCGAGCTCAACCAGGACCCCATCACGTTCGGCACGGATATAGCAGGTCGTTGGGTGCAGCGCGCTTTTCTTGCGGTTGAGATGCGCCACAAAAGCTTCGATACCCCCTTTATACTCGAAGATATCTTCGGTGTCGGCGCGTTCATCGACCAAGCGGTTGCGCACACCCAAATTCAGGAAAGACAGCTCTCGCAGGCGCCGCGCCAGGATATCGTGGTGCATGACCGGATCTGAGAAAATCTCCGAATCCGGCCGAAAATGCACTTCGGTGCCGGCCCGATCAGTATCACCAATCACTGCGAGAGGGCCCCGGGCCAGGCCTCTTTCGTACTCCTGGCGGTATATTTTCCCATCGCGGTAAATGGTCAGCCGCAGGTAGGACGATAGCGCGTTCACCACCGACACTCCCACACCATGCAAGCCGCCAGAGACCTTGTAGGAGTTCTGGTCAAATTTTCCGCCCGCGTGTAGTTGAGTCATGATGACTTCAGCTGCGGAACAGTTTTCTTCAGGAATCATCCCGGTGGGAATTCCACGGCCGTCGTCAGTGACAGTTATGGTTTCATCAGCATGGATTGTGACCGTGATCTCGCTGCAGTATCCAGCCAGCGCCTCGTCGATAGAGTTATCCACCGCCTCAAACACCAGATGGTGTAGTCCTGTGCCATCGTCGGTGTCGCCGATATACATGCCTGGGCGCTTTCTCACCGCTTCAAGGCCTTTTAAAACCTTAATACTGCTTTCGTCGTAGATAGGGGGCTCGCCCATAGAATAACTCCGGTTAACCCTTCAATTATAGCATTTTTAGCAGTCTAAAACCGCTAAAAACAAGGCTTTTTAGACGTTTTCAGTATTTGTTCCACGTGGAACCGTGCGGCCCACAATAGTTCCACGTGGAACGTTGGGGAGCGCCTACAGGCGCATCGGCATAATGAGGTACAAAGTGTCGTCGTTGTCCGGCTCATGAAGCATGCAACCGGTATTGGAGTCCTGCAGCTCCGCCTCGATCGAATCTGTCGAAAGCGCCTTTAGCGCATCCATAAGGTACGTTACGTTGAATCCTATCTCGATCTTGCTACCGCCGTACTCCACTGGGATTTCATCGGTCGCTTCTTCATGTTCTGGGTTGTGGGCGCTTAATTTGAGACTGCCCTCGCTTAACTCCAGTCGAATACCACGATACTTCTCATTAGTTAAGACGGCTGTTCGTGCCAGCACTTCGTAGAGTTGCTGTCGGTCTGTCACCATTTTCTGATTCAGAACTTGTGACATTACTGCTTTGTAATCAGGGAATTTACCGTCGATTAGCTTGCTGACCAAGGTTGCCCCAGGGCGCGCCAGGCGGATGTGGTTGGCGTTAATTTCAACAGTGACTTCGTCTGAACCTTCCCCAAGAAAACGACCAAGCTCGACGACCGCTTTTCTGGGGACAATTATTTGGCGCTGGCCGCTAACACTATTAGCCAGTGTCGCCCGGCTTCTGGCCAACCGGTGGCCGTCCGTTGCCACCGCGGTGATGGTGTTCTGGGCAAGCTCAAGCAGAACACCATTTAAAAAATAACGTACGTCTTGCTGCGCCATAGAAAACCCGGTTCGATCAAAAAGGGATTTAAGCGCGGGTTGCGGCATTTTGAACCGCTCTTCCCAATTTCCGGCGTCCAGTCGGGGAAAGTCGGCTGAGGGTAACGCCTGGAGTGTAAAACGGCTGCGTCCTGAGCGCAGTTTGGCTTTATCACCCTCACCACTGAAGTCGATTATTGCGGTTTCTGGAAGGGCTCGACAAATATCCAACAGTTTGCGGGCGGTTACGGTGCATTCTCCGTCCTCGCCACTTAGCGCTTCAGTATCAACGCTTATCTCAACCTCCAGATCGGTTCCAACCAACGTAAGTTGATTGCCTTTAAGACGCATGAAAACGTTCGCGAGAATGGGTAGTGTCTGACGTCGTTCAACCACACCGGTAACAGTGGTTAAAGACCCAAGCAACATTTCGCGCTCAATTTTAAATTTCATATTGAATACTTAAGAATGTTAATTGTTATTAGGCCTGTGGAAAAAAGAGTATTACTATTTTTTGTATATAAAATAATAATTTATAGTTTTTGTTGTTGTGGATAACCTTGTGGGCCAGCGAGGTCAAAAAAGTGGATAAAAACACCAATATTCAATAATGCGATTTTGTCTGGGGCTTGTCCACAATTTATCCACTTCATGCGCCCAAGATACGCTGTAGATTTAAATAATCCTCTCTCACCCGAGCGTCTGCAGCCACCAACTCACGAACCTTTTTTTGGGCATGTAACACCGTCGTGTGGTCGCGGCCTCCAAAAGCATCACCAATTTCCGGTAAGCTCATGCTTGTTAACTCTTTAGATAAAGCCATAGCGATTTGTCGTGGCCGGGTGATCTGGCGGTTACGCCGCTTAGAGTGCAGATCTGCAATTCGCATTTTGAAATACTCAGCAACAGTTTTCTGGATGTTTTGAACAGTAACCCTACGTTCCTGAAATACTAACAGGTCACGCAGTGCCTCCCGGGTCAACTCTAAATCGATCAGCCGGCCGGTAAAACTGCTACTAGCAATAATGCGGTGCAAAGCCCCCTCAAGCTCCCGCACATTAGAGCGTATCTGCCGGGCAATAAAAAACGCCACTTCATCGGGAAGCACCACGCCTTTGATACCTGCCTTATTCTGCAATATAGCAACCCGGGTCTCTAGTTCAGGCGGGTCGATTGGTACCGTTAAACCACTACCAAAACGTGAAATTAAACGCTCCTGAACCCCGGAAATTTCTTTTGGAAAACGATCACTGGTAATAATAACCTGGCTCTCACATTCAATTAAATCATTGAAAGTATGGAAGAATTCCTCTTGGGAGTGTTCTTTTCCTGAGAAAAACTGAATGTCGTCAATCAACAAGGCGTCCAAGGAGCGGTAATAACGCTTGAATTCATTAATGGCATTGTGCTGCAGCGCTCTCACCATATCAGCAACAAAACGCTCAGAGTGCACATAAACCACCTTAGCCTTGGGGTTGGCTTGAATTACCAGATTGCCAGCGGCCTGCATCAGGTGAGTTTTACCGAGGCCCACTCCACCATAAAGAAAAAGAGGGTTATATGCTTTGCCTGGGTTCTCCCCTACCTGATGCGCCGCTGCGCGCGCCAACTGGTTGGATTTGCCCTCAATGTGGGTCTCAAAAGTGAACGCCTGGTTGAGGCGGCCCTCGAATCGCAACGCGCTAACCGGATGCTTTCGGGGATCAGCAGCTGGTTTGGGCTCGCTTAGTTCTGACGGGGGCTGATCGCTGCCAACAGCTACCTGGACATTAATTGGGGCGCTGCTGAAACTATGTGCCAACCGACGAATTTCTTCTAAAAATTCGTCACAGACAAAATCCTTAACGAATCGGTTCGGGGCCAACAAGGTCAACGCGCCGGACTGCTCCACCGCATGGAGCGGGCGGATCCAGGTATTGAACTGCTGGGGCGATAAATCACCTTCCAGGCGACTGACACATAGTGTCCAAAGTGGTGGCGGCAATGAAATCTCCTCTAGCTCGTTCGTTTTGGCGCCGATTGCCAGCGCCTAACTCAGCGCTTTATATTTTTTGCCGGTTTATAGTATCTATTCTCTGCGTAAGTTGATTGTAGACCGAACTCCAGATCTTATCCACAGGGAAAAGCAAAAATTATTTTTATCCACAGGGGTGGGAAAGAGCCAAAAAACAAGAAAAATATTGACAATTCAGGCCTGCAAGCGGTAAATTCCAGCGCCTTTTGTTCCCGAGAGTCCGCGAGTAAAAATGAAACGAACTTTCCAGCCCAGTATCGTCAAGCGCAAACGCCGCCATGGCTTTAGAGCCCGGATGAAAACTCGCGGCGGCCGGGCGATAATCAATGCCCGTCGTGCCAAAGGCCGAGCGCAACTCAGCGCCTGATCAGTGATCGCGCCAGCAAGGGCGCGGCCGTGAACGGCCAGAGCTTTCCGAGCAGCCACCGCCTGCTGCGACCTGCGGCTTTCCGGGCAGTGTTGGGTGTGCGCTGTCGCAGCGGGGATGAATTGTTCACAGTTTACGCCCGACGCAATGATACGGAGCAGGCGAGACTGGGGATCACTGTGTCGCGCAAGGTCTCCCTACGGGCGGTGCGGCGCAACCGAATAAAACGCTTGGTAAGAGAATCGTTTCGCCACCAAGCGTTGAAAATAGTTGGACTGGATGTAGTGGCTATTGCGCGGCCAAAGGCCAGCCTCGTCACAAACAAAGACATAATCCAGAGCTTGGAAGAACACTGGAACCGCGTGGACAGCCGATGCAGAAAATCCTAATCCTGTTGCTTAAAGGTTACCGATACCTGGTTAGCCCTTTGCTTGGGCCATCTTGCCGCTTTTACCCCTCGTGCAGCAGTTACGCGATCGAGGCGGTACAAAGCCACGGCATTTTGCGCGGGCTGTGGTTAGCGGGTCGTAGGCTGTCGCGGTGCCACCCGTGGCACCCCGGTGGTTTTGACCCGGTACCTGGGAACAAGGAAAACGTACACACTGGATGTGAGCACGCGTAAATGGATTTTCAAAGGCTGATACTTTTCGGTGCATTGGGTATGGTGCTGCTACTGCTTTGGCAGGCCTGGCTGGAACACGAATCTGGCCAACAAAGCGCGATAGCAACCAGTACCCAGCTTGCCCAAAGTGTGAGCCCCGGTATGGCACAGTCGGGCGCCGCCACAAGTGCTACGGCGACAGATGACGTACCCCAGGCGCCAACAACACGCCAATCGCCAGAGCCCGGAGCCACCACCACGGTACCCGTGAACCAGACCCTGCCGTCTGCACAGCGGGTTGTGGTTGAGACCGATATCGTACGTGCCGAGATCGATACCAATGGCGGCGATTTGCGCTACCTGGAGCTGTTAACCTACCCAGTCGCGGTTGATCAACCGGACGAACCTTTTGTATTGCTCAACGATTCAGGCGCGGACCTTTTCCTGATCCAAGGCGGCCTACTGGGGTCCGGACATGAGTTTCCAAATCACCATACCCCTTTTAGCACTCGAGCAACGGATGTGCGCCTCGCGCCCGGCGAAAACAGTGTATCGGTCGACCTCGATTGGACCTCAACCGACGGGGTTTCATACCGCAAGACCTTCACCTTTCATCGCAACAGTTATTACATCGATGTCACTTTTTCGGTTAACAACCAATCGGCCAGCGACTGGTCGGGGTACCAGTACCAGCAGATTCTGCGTACTCAGGTTGTTGAGCAAAGTAGTGGTTTAGGGTTTTTCGGCCGTTTGCCCAGTTACAAAGGCGGGGCGATTTTCACCCCCGAGGACAAGTACCAGAAAATTGATTTTGAAGATATGTCTGAGGCGAATCTTGCCCGTGCCACTCCTTCGGGTTGGGTCGCGATGCTGCAGCATTACTTCGTGGGCGCGCTACTGCTACAGAAAGACGACGCGGACTACGAGCTTTATTCCAACGTAACTCAACGCGACAGCGCCCCACGCTATCTTATAGGTTACAAGACCACTCGCCCCGCTAGTATTCCTGCTGGAGCGACGAGGACATTGGGAAGCAGAATGTATGTAGGTCCCAAAGAAACACAACGCCTGATCAAGGCTGATGCCAAATTAGAACTTACAGTGGATTACGGGTGGTTGACGCCCGTGTCCTCGCCGTTGTTCTGGATCATGACGTACATACAGCGCGTGGTGAACAACTGGGGGGTATCGATCATTCTGCTGACCCTGCTGGTCAAACTGGTGTTCTTCCCGTTATCGGCCGCCAGCTACAAATCAATGGCGCGCATGAAAAAGATGCAGCCACGCATGAAAACTTTGAAAGAGCGTTTCGGCGATGACAAGCAGAAATTCCAGCAGGCGATGATGGAGATCTACAAGAAGGAAAAGATCAATCCTCTGGGCGGCTGTCTGCCGATCGTAATACAGATCCCGGTCTTTATTGCTCTGTACTGGGTTTTGCTGGAAAGCGTGGAGTTACGCCAGGCACCGTTTGCCTTGTGGATCGAGGACTTGTCGCTGCAGGATCCTTATTATGTGTTGCCGGTATTGATGGGCGCCTCGATGTTTGGGCAACAGTTGCTTAATCCGGCACCGATGGATCCGATGCAGCAGAAAATCATGATGGCCTTGCCATTGGTGTTCACAGTTTTCTTTCTCTGGTTCCCTTCCGGGTTGGTCCTGTACTGGCTTGTCAACAACGTGTTGTCAATCGCGCAGCAATGGGTGATTACCCGAAAGATTCAGGCAGCTGACAGCAAGGCCTGATCCGACCCTGTTCACGGATGATGCCGTGACTCAACTCTTAGACACCATCACCGCCAGGGCAACGCCGCCCGGTACCGGCGGTATTGGCATCGTTCGCGTCTCAGGGCCGCAGGTCCGGACGATTGCTCAGGGCGTGCTCGGTTGTGTGCCAAGGCCGCGCCAGGCAACCGTTAGCCCTTTCTTGGATGGTACAGGCGACGCCTTGGACTACGGCGTGGCGTTTTTCTTTAAAGCACCGGCCTCCTATACCGGCGAGGACGTGCTTGAACTCCACGGGCACGGCGGCGTGATAGTCATCGATCAAATGCTGGCGCGTGTTACGGCTTTGGGTGCTCGTCTGGCGCGCCCCGGGGAATTTACCGAGCGGGCATTTTTGAACGGTAAGTTGGATCTAGCTCAGGCCGAAGCTGTTGCGGATCTCATCGACAGCCAAACGACCACGGCGGCCCGCTGTGCCTTACGGTCCCTCAGGGGGGAGTTTTCACAGCAAATAGGTTGTTTATCGAAGATAATAGCCGAATTTCGAATGTATGTAGAAGCAAATATCGATTTCTCTGACGAGCCGGTCGTACCGCTTGAATCGGCTCAAGCGCAAGAAAGGATGGACAAGGCCCAAGCACAATTATCCACCCTATTAGATCGCGCGCGGCCCGGCGCCCTGCTTGCACGAGGTGCCAGCGTAGTGCTCTCGGGCGCGCCCAATGCCGGCAAGTCAAGTCTTTTGAATGTACTGGCTCGGATGGAGCGGGCCATCGTCAGCGCGACACCGGGGACAACTCGCGACTTGATCGAGGCCACTGTCGATATCGATGGATTGGCCGTGTGTTTAACCGATACTGCGGGCCTTCGTAACAGCGCCGATGAGATAGAAGCTGAGGGTGCGCGCCGAGCCAGCGCGGCTATCGAGACCGCGGATCTGGTTTTAGAGTTGATTGATGATTCTGATCCGGTGGACCTGGCTAACCGAGTCGAGTCTCAAGCGGGGGGTGAGAGGGCACCCTTGTTTGTGTTAAATAAGTGTGACCTGAGTGGGCGCCCGTTTGGCCCTGCCAAGATGGATGATGGTCGCCCAGGCGTTGCCATTTGCGCCACCACCGGTCAGGGGATCGCCAGCCTGGAGCAGGCGATTAAGAGCCATCTTGGTTATGTGGACAAAGGCGAGGATCTCATTATGGCCCGCCGCCGCCATCTCTATGCGTTGCAGCGTGCCATGGAGCACCTCAATAAGGCGCAGGACCATATCGGCATAGCGATGGAACTGCTGGCAGAGGAGTTACGGCTGGTACAGCAGGCCCTGGGTGAAATCACCGGCGAGGTGACGGTAGACGATCTTTTGGGGCAGATATTCTCGAGCTTTTGTATTGGAAAATGATTCAATCAATATCACTACTTTGTAGTACAATTATTATTCCGTCGAGGGCGATTTTGCCCGGTAGCGCGATTGTCTTACGGCCCACGCCTTAGCCATGCGTCGGTAACTATTGCTTGGTAGGGCCTGAGCTGTCAGGTGAGCGGCCCGATAGGTATCTTCAGGGGCGATACCGGATTTCTCTAGGGTATCAAGCAGCAATTTTGGCTGGTATTGCGCGAGATAACCCAGGAGCCACCATTCTGGCGGTGGTTTTCGTTTGGCTGGCATGGTTTATTGTACTACAACGAGGTACAAAAAATATCCAAGGATGAACATGATCCGTCGCCGAAAAACCGAAGCGGATCGATCTTGGTCGCTGGCGACGGGTTTGATGGCGCGATGGGCGCCCGACGGTATCAGACTGGGATGAATTCAAAAAGAAAAAGGGTTCTGGTCTAGTTGGAGTGGGGCCGCGCTAAACCAGGGGCAAACCAGAAACGGGCAATTGAGTGCGTTGGCCAAGCAACCGGTCGGAAAGTGGGCAAAGGGTCGCCAGGAGGCTAAGGATTGGTAAGAAAACCGCGACACCGTGTAAGATCAGCCCAATACAATGTTTTGAAGGCAGGTCCGACCAGATCGGCTGCCGCGAGCAACGGAGAACGGAACAGCGATGCTAGCGAATAAACGATCCGACGATAACAACGAAGAACAGTATACCCAGAAAATCCTGACCCAGTTGTTGATCCTCGGGGTGGTGATCATCATCATTGGGCTATGGCAAGCGGACTTTCTACTAGCCGTTTATACCCAAAACCAGCTGACCCAGGTTGGTTGGTTTATCAACGGCGGTATCTTGGTGCTGTTTCTCGCGGGAATCTATCATCTGGTCAGAGAGTTTCGTCGGTTAAGTGCAGAAGAGCAGTCCATCAGCCAACTGCTGAGCAATATCCGTAACAACAGCGACGCAACGGGTGGCACTCGACCCGAAGCGCTGATAGTCAAACGTTACAACACGCTACAGGATCTGCACCGCCAGCATTCAGTTATCAACCATAGCGCGTTGGCGGCTACCTTGGTCGCGCTGGAATCCAGCCGAATCAGTTTCGTCAAGTTTGTTCACAACGTGTTGATCCTTACAGGTGTTTTCGGCACCATCGTGTCGTTGTCTATTGCTTTGCTGGGCGCCTCCGAGATTATCGTTTCGGCTACCGAGATCGGCAGTTTGGGAATGATTATTCACGGTATGTCTACCGCGTTGTCTACCACTATGACCGCGATATTTGCATACCTTTTTTACGGATATTTCTACCTGCGGTTGATGGATGCGCAAACACACGTGATAAGTCGCATAGAAGAAGCGACGAGTACGGTGTTGTTGCCGCAGTTCCAGATCGAGCCGGAAAGGGCGGCTGAACAATTGACGCACATCGTGCGGACCGCCGCCGCATTGGTGGAACGACTGGATGAATCACAGGCAGGGTATGCACAAGTCGCCACAGAACTTCGGGGCTTGTTGGTGAGTTACCGCGATGAGATGCAGCGCAACAGTGAAGGCCTCAGCGAGATGACAGATGTACTGCGCGAAGGGTTCCGGCTCAACGAGCCGCACCAGTAGTCGCCGATGGCAATAACCCGCTCTGAAGGCTTTGTTGACCTGAGGGTTTCACCCTCGGTCAGTGGGCGCTCTGACGAGGATAGCGTTTGGCCCTCATTCACCGATATCATGACTGTGGTGGTATTGATCTTCTTGGTATCGTTGGTTGTTATTCTGATGCGCAATACCGAGTTGGTTGCCCAGTTAAGCGAATCGGTCAGTCAGAAACAGGCTATGACTACTCAGCAGGGCGACCTGGAACTGCGCATCGCCTCGCTGGGCGATGAAATTGCCCACCTGCGCGTAGCGCTGAACCAGACCGAGGTAGACCGTTTGGCGGCGGAGCAAAAGACGCAGTTAAAAGAGGGCGAAATTTCAGCCTTGCTCGACGATGTCAGCGCGCTAAAGCAGTTGCGTGCACAGCTCGCCAGCGAAAAAGCCACCCTGGCTGAAGAGAAAGCTGGCCTCGGTGA
>Ga0208406_1000032_pt1 | contig 52205 bp, 48 predicted proteins | sample ETNtaG_15_FD_185769 | JGI IMG/M metagenome (GOLD analysis project Ga0208406, IMG submission 185769) | Marine microbial and viral communities from oxygen minimum zone, Eastern Pacific Ocean - ETNP201302PF89A (SPAdes) (version 2) | ecosystem: Environmental > Aquatic > Marine > Oceanic ...
GCTATATATGGGGGAAAGAGTCTATCTTGGACTCAGATCTTTAGACGAAACGCAGCAGGATTAATCTAAATCTGTTACAGCTAATCAATATTGAAGGTGCGACGTCACCCCCGATTTGAGTAGCGCGAGGATTTAGAGTCCAATTCATCCACCCGAGGAGATTGGACATGAAGAAGCGATATTCGGAGGAGCAGATCATTGGTTTTCTGCAGGAGGCGGATGCCGGACTGACGGTCAAGGACCTGTGCCGGCGGCACGGGTTCTCAGAGGCCAGTTATTACCTCTGGCGCAGCAAGTTCGGCGGCATGAACGTCCCCGATGCTAAACGGCTCAAGACTTTGGAGGTCGAGAACACGCGCCTGAAGAAGTTGTTGGCCGAGGCCATACTTGAGCAGGAGGTAACCCGCGAGGTCTTGCGAAAAAAGTGGTGAGCGCACCGGCTCGCCGCGAGGTGGTGTGTTGGATGAAGGACGGAGGTCTGACGGAGCGCCATGCCCTGCGAGTCGTTGCTATGAGTGCGAGCAGCCTGCGTTACCAGAGTGCACCGGATCGCAATATAGCTTTGCGTTCATCGATTCTGGCGCTCGCACATCGCCACCGTCGATACGGGGCTGGCATGATCTATCTCAAGCTGCGTCAACGCGGCCTTGTGGTCAATCACAAGCGTGTCGAGCGACTTTATAAAGATGCCGAGCTGCAGGTGCGCAAGCGTAAACGCAAGAAGGTACCGATGGGTGAACGCCAACCGCTCACACGTCCTGACGCTGCCAACGAAGTCTGGTCCATGGATTTTGTATTCGACCGTAGTGCTGATACACGAGTGATTAAGAGCCTGACCATCGTTGATGATGCTACACATGAGTCGGTGGCAATTGTGCCTGAACGTGCCATCGGAGGGCTAGCCGTCACTCACATACTTGATCGACTGGCGATGACACGCGGCCTGCCACGCATCATTCGAACCGACAACGGCAAGGAATTCTGCGGGCGAGCGATGTTGACCTGGGCGCACCAACGTGGCGTTAAGCTGCGCCTCATTGAGCCTGGCAAACCCAACCAGAACGCCTACATTGAATCATTCAACGGCCGGCTTCGTGACGAATGTCTGAACGAGCACTGGTTCGTGAATCTGGCCTACGCCCAGACATTGATTGAAGCCTGGCGGCATGAATACAACGAGGAACGACCGAAAAAGGTACTAGGGGGTTTGACCCCTGCCGCCTACGCCAAGCAGTTAGCAACGAAATCAACTACAGTAGCAACCGGACTCTAGACACAGATGCTACTCAAGAAGGGGTGACGTCGGTGGGAGACGGACCGTGGTTGTGGAATCCGGGCGATGCGGGCGCGGGTAAGGACATCACTCTCAACGCTAAATCTCCCGTATTCTCCGTATTTTCGGAGTCACCAGACGTTTCATCCCGCTATCATAAACCCAAGTGCGCCCACAGTCTTTGATGATGCGATAATCGTCTCCGTTCTGACGGCGCTATTGCTGATCGGATACCTGAGGGTCCGCTCCAGGCTCTAACCCAAGAGATGGCAATGAGGCTGGTAATTGCCAGCCGATAAATAGCCCCGCCTCGGCGGGGTTATTTATTTCATTCCGCATGGCTGCGGGTTCTGTGCCCAACCGGCTGACACCGTTAATTTACCGCACCAAAATCAGCTCTCGACCAAACTGGGTAAGGCACTCTACACCGGTTTTGGTGACTGCAACCGTCTCGCTCAACTCAATACCCCACCCGTCCATCCACATGCCGAGCATCACGTGCAGGGTCATGTTGGGCTCAAGCACAGTGTCCTCGTTGGCGCGCAGGCTTACGGTGTGCTCCCCCCAATCCGGAGCGTACCCAACCCCAATGCTGTAACCGATGCGACTTTCCTTAACCAGGCCGTAACGATCCAATACGCCCTGCCAGGCCCGATGCACCTCGCCGGCCGAAACCCCAGGGCGGATACAATCCAGAACCGCCTCTAGGCCTTCCTTTACGGCGCCAGCGGTATCGTAAACTTTTTGCCTACCCTGCCCCAGTTGCAGAGTTCGTGCCAGCCCTGCGTTATACCGTTTACGGGCGCCGCCCAGTTCCAGAGCGACCGTCTGGTTCGCGGTAAAAGGCTCATCAGTCCACAGGGGGTGTGCGGTCGCTGCTGCTTCGCCCGCCAGAATTAAAGGGCAAATCGAGGTCAGGTCACCACCCATACCGTCCACGCCACTAATCTGCGCCGCGAGTATTTTCGACACAAGGTCGCACTGACGAACGCCTGGTGCGATATGTTCACAGGCTACGGCCATCACATGGCTGGCGATACGGGCAGCCTGGCGCATGACTTCAATCTCGACATCACTCTTGACTGCACGACACCAGTTGACCAGCAGATCGGCATCAATCCAGCTGGCATCTGAGATTACGGTTTTTAAACAATCTACCGCCTTAGATGAGAAATAATAGGTATCACTTTCGTAGCCAATGCGCTTATTACCGAGACCCATCTCGATCAGTGATACGCCGATCGCCTCCATCGGATGTGTGCCATTACGCTGGATCAGATCCTCGGCATACGGGCGGATACTTTCGGCCCCAAGGTAGGTAGTCAGCGGTATAGCACCGCTATCCATCTGACGCCCCAGCCATACCGGTGGTTGATTGTGCTGCACCACCATCACTTGAGGCACGTAAAAGGACCAGGCATCAAAACCGGTCAGCCAGTTCATGTTGGCCGGATCCCCGATTACTATCGCGTCGAGATTTCTTTCCAGCATACCGGCACGAACGGTATCAAGGCGACGTTGGTATTCTGATTGATCAAATGGTGGCTTCATATTGATGATGACTCCTTTGCGTTGGCTTCGATGTAATTACCAATTGACCAGAACGGTTGTATTGCGTAACCGTTGTACCCGTCTAGCCAGTCGCGCCTCGCCCTGCAGGCTACAGGGCGGCAACTGCGGCCAAAGCGCGACTATACTCCCCCTCCTCGTTACTACTGTACGCCTGTTACTCACCGAACTGTCATGCGTCGAAACTCGATAATCTTATGGGCGACCTTGATACTCGCAGTTTGCTTTTTGGTGCAATTACTCGGCTACGGAGTCCGCCACTCGTTTTCGATATTCTTTCCATTTATTCTAGATGAGTACCATTGGGCCCGCGGCGATACCGCGTTGATGCTGTCCATTCATTTGTTGGTCTACGGTATATGTGCGCCGATCGCGGGCACTATGGTCACCAAACTACCGCCCAAGCAATTGATCCTATTTGGGATAGTTGTGCTCAGCATGGCTACCGCCGCCTGTTACCTGGCTACCGAACTGTGGCACTTCTATTTATTTTTCGGCGTGCTCGCGCCGATCGGCCTTTCCTGCGTTGGATCCCCAGTGGTCAACCCGACGATAGTCAACTGGTTCAATGAGCGTCGGGGCATGGCGATCGGGCTGGCGCAAACGGGGGGCGGCCTGAGCTTTGTCTTCGTCTTTCTCATGGAATTTGTTATATCTGCCGTGGGCTGGCGACTCGCATATATCGTGATGGGCTTGATTGTCCTTGCAGTTGCAGTACCGATCGTACTGGCAGGCTACACATTCAGGCCCCAAGAACGAGGCCTGCAGCCACTGGGTGCGAATAAAGGCGAGGAGCAAAAGGGCTCTGCATCGCAAGACTCACCAGGCAAGAATGCAGTTGAGCGCTGGAGCGTTAGATCTGGACTCAAGAGCAAAGAACTCTGGCTGTTGTTTTTCTCTAATATGCTGTTTTGGGGCACGGGCAGTTACCTGGTATTGGCCCACCAGGTAAAGCACGCTATAGACCTTGGGTATTCCTCGGCTATCGCCGCCTCGACAACCGCCTTTTTTGGCGCATTCATGGTTACCGGGCAGGCCACCGCTCTGGTATCCGACCGAATAGGACGGGAAGCTACAGTCCTTGGGGCTTCGGTTTTCACCAGTGTCGCCATTGTGCTTCTCATCTCCCTCAAACCCACCTCCGGACTCGCTCCACTTTATGGGTTTGCAGTGCTATTTGGCCTTGGCTCAGGCCTTTACGCTGTATGCGTTTTTGCCGGTGCTGCGGATATTTTTGCAGGCCGTCATTTTGGTCTTTTTAACGGCATCGTTCTTGCAGGGATGGGTTTTGGAGGCGCTTTTGGGCCATGGCTTGGCGGGCTGTTATATGATCTTTCTGGGTCTTATCTTTTTTCGTTCCTGTTTGCTCTTGGCAGTTTTGTGCTTTCGTTCGTTGCATTCTACGGGGCCGCGCCGCGGCGATATGTCGCTCGTGGCTTCGGATAAATCCTGATAAATCTGATTGCTCTACGGCTCAAGAGCTGGTGTCGCTCTAAGGTCGATTGTGGCTCTAGCTCAACTGCGGTTTCAGCTCAACCTCGATGAAAGACATATTTTCTGACCCTCGATTGATCACATTATGCTCAATCCCTGCCTTGCGCTGATAGGCCTGCCCAGCTGAAATATCCACTTCGCGCGCATCACCACCCGGCTCCTCAAGCAACATACCCAGATCGGTAATCGCTGTGATCACGTAATCATACTCGTGCCTATGCCATCCGGTCTGTGCACCGGGAGTAAAATCAAAGCGCGTTACCCGGACCTGGTCGTTATCAATCAGTGGCACTGCTGTTGCAATCTCCCGATCTACCATAGTTGAGCTCCTCTTTTTGGGTGGATTGTTGTTCAGGGGTCAATACATCTACTGCCTCCTTGCGCACAATATCTCTTTCTATGCGCTACAGGTCAATGGATAAGGGACGCGTCCCCCGTTGCCACGGTAAACGCCTATAAAGAGGCTGCGCAAAGAAATGGACCTGTGTTTCGGATCGGTGAGTCGGTAGAAGTATTATCGGCTGAAGCTAATAAATTGAGCACCGTGGCCACCAACAAGAGGACAATAAGCACAAGTCGGTGTCTCCTGGCATGCGGCATCGGAGTCAATCAGTTGATCCATCGATTTGGAATACAACTACCCCTTTCTTTTGCGATAGCGACTGTTATCCAAACAGCGCCGGCAGATGCGCTTTTGAAGCCAGTTCTTGGTGTTGCCGATGGCGCGGTCACGCTACGCCAGGAAAGAGATGGCAAATTCCGATTGTCCAGTGGCGTACAGAAATGGAGCGGTGAGTTAATCGAGAAGGATGGGCAGCCATATGTACTTCCATCCAGTGAAAAAGTCTATTCAACCCTGAAAGCAGGGTTTGAGATCTGCCCCAGTCTCAAAGGCTTGCAGATGCGAAAGTTCTGGGGTGGCTCCATCGACCTGACCCCCGATGCGCTGCCCGTTCTTGATAGACTGCCCGGAGTAGAGGGCGTTTATGTGGCCAGCGGCTTTTCAGGTCATGGGTTTGGCATTGCACCGGCTGTAGGCCATATCCTCTGTCGCCTTATTCTGGAGGCAGTTCCCGAGCTTGCGTTTCAAAGCTTTGCACTTGAGCGATTTGAAAAGAACCAATCCCATACAAACCCAGAGCCAGTTGTAACCTTGCATGGCTGAAAAGTATCACCAGATTCACTCTCACGGTATTATCCAACGCACATGACAGACCCCGACAAACTTGATGCGATCGTCGCCCAGGCGGTAAAAAGCCGCGATGCGCGCGAGCGTGACTACCGTGCCCAATCGCTAAAACTCCATCCGTGGGTCTGCGGGCGCTGTGGGCGTGAATTTACTCGCAAAAACCTGCATGAATTGACCGTTCACCACAGGGACCACAACCACGACAACAACCCCCCAGATGGCAACAACTGGGAAAACCTGTGTTTGTACTGCCACGACAACGAGCACGCCCGTTATGTTGACGCAGTCCCCGGTGCTGAACCGGCCAAATCAACCACTGTTACTCACAAAGGGCTGGCGGGCCTTGCTGATCTGCTTAAAAAAGACTCGTAATGGTGTGACTGGCCGCACCCGCCAGGACTCGTCCTGGTTCGCTGTTAATCACGAACCGACATAGGCAATTGCCTCTATTTCTACCAGCATGGTCGGCTCTGCCAAACGGGCTTCGACGGTTGTCCTGGCCGGTGGATCGGTCGGGAATACCTTTGCGAACTCCTCGTTCATGGTCTGGAAATCACGTATATCCGCAAGATACACAGTGCACTTAAGCACATCATTCACAGTGGCTCCGCCCTCAGCCAAGACCGAGACAACATTTTTCAGGGTTTGGCGGGTCTGAGTTGCTACATCGCCAAACCCAATCACTTCGCCTGTCTTATTCCAGGCGACTTGACCTGCGGTAAACACCAGACCGCCACCCTTCGCGCCGGGAGAGTATGGATAAGTTGGACGCGGCTGAAAATCCAGATTCTTTGGGCAAAGTATTTTCTTTGGCATATTGTTCTACTCTTGGTATTGGTTTCGCGCCCGATTACTACCTGGGCGCCTTCATTACATAAGCCTTGTTATGCCGATTCCGACACCCTGATTTCTATTGCTGTCGGGGCTCCATGATTACAGGGGTTATTGACCTGGGGACAATTGGAGATAACAGCCAGGGCATTCATGTTCGCCTGTAAGGTGACAAAAGCGCCCGGCTGTGCCTTACTGGCAACAAAAACTGTATCAACCAGTTTTCGCTCGGGCGTTACCGGCACATCACAGAAAAAATTGATATTGGGGACGATATCTTTGCGGCCCAACTGGAATGCCTTGAGCCCTTTCAGGAAGTTTTCCCGACACCCGGTGGCACCGTCAACTGCGTAAAGCATCCGGTTGCTGGCTTCGCTACAGCAACCCCCAATCGTGTCATGGCCGCCAAAGGTATCTTCAATTATCAAAAAGATCGGGCGTGCTTCATCCGAATAAAGGGCATGGCCCTTTGTCAGTTTAAGTGTTAGTGCAGCTTTGAGAGTATTGGGCGCATGGTACCGCTCATCGGGGTTGTCGGCGTTGTAGCATAAAAAATCGACCCCTTGCCCTCCTTCCAGATCAGTAATCCTGAGGTAGTGGCCCTGCGGGATAACCCCCGACCAGTACCCGCCAGGCGCAATTAGATTCGACTCGGTCATTTTCTGTTCCATTCGGTATCAATTAGGCAGGTTTCCTCTGCTTTGGGTACCTGCCTTACCCCATTGAATGCTGGATACATTCAGGAAAAGTTCAATAGTAGTTCGAAACTGCTTGGAGAAAGCGACACATTGTTATAGATTGCACCCCAAATTACACGCGCCCGTAGCTCAGCTGGATAGAGTACCTGGCTTCGAACCAGGTGGTCGGGAGTTCGAATCTCTCCGGGCGCGCCAAATTAGCCTTAATTATTAATATCCTGTGAAGTCTCAACCGATCGATAGTCCGACGCAGACCGAAAATAGAAGCTGTTGCGCCATGGCGTAAGTTCTTGAGCCAGGAACGCTGAGGGCAGTCTTATTTGGTACGTTCGGTGATTTTCAGCGAACAGCAACCCTCCTCCCCGGGCTGCCAGGTCTGAATTTTCAGATCAAAGCCTGCTTCATCCATCGTTCCCACATCCATTGCGGATGCGCAATGAAGCAACAGACCCAACTCTTGGTCCGTCACGCCCTCACTCTGCCACGCCTCTTTTAGAGGGCACTTACGCATCTTAAGTTCAAGGGTTTCATCATCACACCGAACTTCCTGTGGGTCCCACATCTCCCCGCCTGTTGCATAGGCAAAAGCATCACATAAACCTCGAAAATTCCGGGGTGCGAAACTTTTCAGTGACTTGCCAAACGCTCTGCCACGTGTTTCAAGTGCGCAGCGAAGAATATCTATCGCTTCTTGCTCACCATGGCGCTTTCGAATCTCACGGAAGATATCAAGATATATGAGAGCTCTCTCTTTGTTCGCATCATAAAGTGCACTTTGCAGATTCGGTGTGTTCATCTTAGATGCTCTCTTTTCTCAGGTTTAAGTCTTCCGACTTCTGATACGCCAAAGTATTACTAATGAGAACCAGCCACCCCTGCTGTGCAGGAAAGATAACTAACGATCCTAATTATCCCAAATATAGTAGGTTTTCAGCCCTGACAGGCCATCAAGGGGTGGGGTCACTTGCCCCTGGCCCGCCTCGATATTCAAAAGGGTGGGCACAGACCCACTCACAGACCAATATTTCTTTATACCCTAATAAGAAAGACAAATTTCTAGAGTCTCATAATGGGCTTATGCTATGCTGAATTGTGTTATTCCCTATATAGTTAATGAGAGAGTGCTGTTCCAAAAGAGAGTATTTCTGAGAGGAATCCAGTCATAAAACCGTCCGGTCCGAGACGCCGGGTGAAATCTTAAGTGAGGAGTAGTAATGAATAGATCCATTCATCCTGCTGTCGGTGCGGGGATTGAGTCACGCCCTAGCACCAGAAATATTTGGAGTTACATCAATAACCAACCGAAACCAGGCGGGAAACTAACCTGTAAGTGTGCTAGCAACCCGGTTGTCGTAACCGTTACTGCACCAGCGGCTCACAATCACCTGTGCGGCTGCACCAAGTGCTGGAAGCCAGACGGCGCATTGTTCTCACAGGTAGCTGTTGTGCCCCGCGACAGGCTCAGCGTTACCCAAAACCAGGGCAAGCTCAAAATCCTGGATGAAACCGTATCTATACAGCGTCACTGCTGCAGCGAGTGCGGTACCCATATGTTTGGCCGGGTCGAGGATTCGAATCACCACTTTTTCGGGCTCGATTTTATCCATATCGAACTATCGAAAGATGATGGCTGGCCTCCGATACAGTTCGCCGGATTTGTGTCTTCCATTGTTGAATCCGGCACCGATCCTTCTGAACTTGACGACATCAGGAATCAGATCCGCGGTCTTGGTCTTGAAACCTATGATGAGTTTTCGCCTGAACTCAATGCCTATATTGCCTCCCGGGCATCGGATTTGAGCTTCAAAAATCAAGTTTTCTAGCCGCAGCCTCAAAGGTAGATACCATGATTGAATTTTTATATACCAACGCCTGGGGAGCCTTCATTGTTCTCCTGATGTTTCAGATTCCCTTTCTTATCGTCTTCTTCCATATTGTCAATAAGAAGGCCTTTACCGACTCGGCGCCGAGTAAAACCAAACCAGAAAAGTATTCAGCCTACAGATATGGCTGGACCGTATTGGTACTGGTAGCGTTTGTTGTTGTTAATGGTGCCAGCATCAAGTACATGCCCACCGTAGTGGAAGCCAATGCGGCCACCGACAAAAATGTAAAAGATGTCGAGGTAACCGCCGTGTCCTGGGCCTTTCAATTCAGCGAGAATGAATTCAATGTGGGGGAAACCGTGCGCTTTAAGGCAAAGAGTACAGATACGGTGCACAGTTTTGCTCTGCATCATCCAGACGGCCATCTCCTGTTTACCATGATGCTGATTCCCGGAGCAGGATCCGAAAGCGCCTTGGTTCATACATTTACTGAGCCGGGGGAATACACCGTCCGCTGCCTGGAATATTGCGGAATAGCGCACCACGCAATGAAAAACACGTTTACTGTGAACTAATAATTTACTGGGGAGAACCAAATGTCCGCAGCAATCAATATTATCGACAAGGTGCCATTTTTCGGTGGCATGTTTCGAGTAGAAAGCAATGAATTGAACCCCGTTAATGCATGGCCTTCACTGATCGCCATGACCTCTTTTATCTGGTTTGCCATCGCCGCGATACTGGGTATATCCATGCCCGCTATCCAGTTCATGGACCTGGGGTCCAACTGGTACTACCAGAATATCACTCTGCATGGCGCGGCCATGGCATTTCCTTTTGCATTTCAACTCATGGCGGCCATGAGCCTGCACCGTGCCGGTGCCTGCCTGGGCAAAAGGGCAGATGATATCTTTGTATCACTGTTTTATATCTTCATGAACGTGGGGGCATTACTGCTTACCGTTGCCGTACTGCTTGGGTTTCATGTGACCTATACCGTTATGTTTCCCCTGCCGGTTGTTGGCGTAATGACGGGGCAATGGAGTATGTTCACCCTGGTGCTGGGCTTTACCGGTATCGCCCTTGTGCTTACCTCCATGATCTTCATCTATCCGATCAAGATTCTCAGGATGTCATTTTTTGAGCGGACTGATAGCACCTTGCAGGTTGCCGAGCGCTCGATGAAAGACCCCGGCATGATCGGTATGGTTATGGGCGTATTGGTATTACTGGTGGCTGGCACGCCGTTGATGCTTGTCGCAGGCTCGCTGTTGTTGCACCTGTATGGCATTTTCCCTGCAGCGTGGATTGGCTGGGCTGCGAATCCCATCGTATTTGAGTTTGTATTTTATATATTCGCTCACAATCTGATGGAAGCCATGGCAATCATGATTATCGGCGCCGTATATTCAACCCTGCCACTGTGTACCGCGGACGGTTCGCGCAAGTTATACAGTGACAAAATTGCGATTCTCGCATTATGGATATTGCTGATCACCTCGGTCACCTCCTTCTTCCATCATTTCTTCACCATGTATCCGGCCCTGCCTTCCACCTTCGCCTATCATGGGAACATCATGAGTTTTGCCACTGGTATTGGTGGCGCCCTGACCATTTTCACCATACTGGCGACGATCTGGAAACATGGCATTATTCCAACCCCTGCCCTGTTCCTTATCCTGGGCGGCTTTGTCATGTACATACTGGATGGGGTATCGGCAATCATAATCAGTAATGTGGCATGGAATTTCAAACTGCATGGCACCATGTGGGCCGGCGGGCACGCCATGGTAGTTCTGATTGCGATCAGCGCTTTGTGGATGGGGGTTCTTTATTATCATTATCCCCTGATGACCAACCGGACTATTGATGACAGTACGGCTCGGTCCTGTATCAAGTACTTCTTTATTTCTTATATTGGTTTGTTCTACACCTTCTTAGCAGCCGGCGCGGCGGGCATGCCACGCCGAAATGGAGCCTGGGAAAGTGACTGGTACATCTTTGGCGTCTTTATGCTTATCTTTGGTGTAATGCTGTTATATGCATTCGTGTTGTATTTCCTGAGCCTTAGAAGATCCAAAGCCTTGGACTACTGATCTTCATCCTGATCTGGTGCGAACAGCGGATTCGATAGATTTCAGATTTTTTTAAGAATCTTTCGAATTCGCTCGTCGCCCGATCTATTTGTATCTCCCATCTCAAACCCTGTCCAGCGCAACTGCTCATGCGGTAACTGCGGCACCGTGCCGGTTGCTGTTATGGCTTCTTAGCCTGACCCCATCACCATAGAGGGAAAAACATGGAAACCCGTGCTGCTGTGGCACTTGAAGCCGGCAAGCCACTCTCGATTGAAACTGTAAATCTTGACGGTCCGCGTAAAGGCGAGGTGCTGGTCGAGATCAAATCCACCGGTGTCTGTCATACCGACGAGTTCACCCGATCCGGGGCAGACCCCGAAGGCCTGTTTCCGGCAATCCTGGGCCACGAGGGTGCCGGCGTGGTGGTGGATACCGGTCCAGGTGTTAGCGGCCTGAAAAAGGGCGATCACGTGATTCCCCTGTACACCCCAGAGTGCCGTCAGTGCGAATACTGCACCAGCGGCAAAACCAATTTGTGCCAGGCGATTCGCGAAACCCAGGGCCAGGGCTTGATGCCAGATGGCTCAAGCCGTTTTTCCCTGGGCAATGATCGGGTATTTCATTACATGGGCACCTCGACCTTCGCCAATCACACGGTGCTGCCCCAAATCGCGCTAGCAAAAATCCGTGAGGACGCACCTTTCGACAAGGTCTGCTATATCGGTTGCGGGGTCACCACCGGTATCGGCGCGGTGATCAACACCGCCAAAGTTCAACCCGGGGATAACGTGGTGGTATTTGGCCTTGGCGGTATCGGTCTCAACGTGCTTCAGGGGGCACGCCTAGCCGGTGCAGACATCATCGTCGGTGTAGATCTCAATCCCGCCCGTGAGGAACTGGGACGCGCATTTGGCATGACCCATTTCGTGAATCCCAACGAGGTCGAAGGCGATCTGGTGCCTTACCTGGTCAACCTGACCAATGGAGGTGCGGACTACAGCTTTGAGTGCATTGGCAATGTAGACGTTATGCGCGTTGCACTGGAGTGTTGCCACAAGGGCTGGGGCGAATCTATTATTATCGGCGTGGCTGGCGCAGGGCAGGAAATCAAAACCCGGCCATTCCAACTGGTTACGGGGCGTGCGTGGCGAGGCACTGCCTTCGGTGGTGCCCGCGGGCGCACTGATGTGCCCAAGATTGTCGACTGGTATATGGATGGCAAGATCAATATTGATGATCTCATTACCCACCAGATGCCGCTTGAGAAAATCAACGATGCCTTTGATCTGATGCATGCGGGCGAATCCATTCGCAGCGTAATCAATTTCTGATCAACGCAAGGCTTTTGTCAAAAATACATTGATTTGGGCCGCGGGTCCGCAAGCATCACGCGTGGCTCTCTTGGATTCTCCGTGCAGTTGGGGAGAATCCATTCCGGCCTTCAGCTTGTCGCCATCTGCTTAGATTGATGATCTAAGGAGATATCTCGGGTTGCATCAACGTTAACAAAGCGTCTTGAGGAGTTCCATATCACCAGCAAACTGCTGGATGACATTGCAATTGCGGCAAAAAGCGGATTAAGCATGCCAGAGATGGCAATTGGTATCGCAATTGCGTTGTATAGCAGCGCCCATGCTAGGTTTTGTCGAATACGACGGCGCACCGACTGAAGTAATTCAAAGGTAACCAAGACTCGATCCAACCGCTCACCCGGTATGATCACATCCGCGGCATCAGCCGCCAGTGCAGTGGGCGCACCAAAAGCGATTCCCAGATCTGCTTCGGCTAACGAAGGTGCATCATTACTGCCATCGCCAATCATCACGACGGTTCCCCGGGTCTTTAACTGCCGGATTACCGTTGCCTTACCTTCTGGCGGAATGCCCGCAAAGGCCTCGTCAAATTGCTCACGAAAAGACCCGGCCGTTTCAGCACCAGTCAGCAAGACGACACGCGCCATTTTACGTAGTCTGTCCACAACCTCGATCCAGCCAGGCCTGGGCTGATCTTCGGTGGTGATCAGGCCATGAATCGTCCCATTCCAACCCACATAAGAAACGATGTCCTGGTCAGGCACGGAAACCGCTGGGAACTCGGGAACGTCCCATCCCAGCAACGTGAACAATGATCTGCTACCAACCGCCACCTGATGATTTTCGACATTGGCAACTGCGCCCTTGCCTGGGTGAATCTGAATGTTCTGGGCCTCGTAGGCAGAGTCCAGCCTGGCGATCGCCTCTGCGATAGGGTGTGGCGACAGCCTTTCCACCGCCGCGGCATACTGGGCGACTTGGGGTGGTCCCACTACCTGATTCACCGTCATATTGGCGGTCGACAATATACCGGTCTTATCAATCACAACAGTGTCTATACCATGGCCTTTTTCAAAGGCATCAGCACTGGTGATGATAATGCCGTTCTTTAGTGCAATGCTGACACCAACGGCCGACGTCAAGGGAATCGCCAGGCCAAAGGTGCAAGGACATGAAACAATCAGCGTGGCCATACTCGCAAGCAAGGCGGCGCCCATCGATCCACTGCTACTGTAGATCCAAGAACCCACACCCAGTGCGAGAAACATAACCAACGGCACAAAAAAACGGGCTACCCTGTCACCCATGCCCAGTGTTCCACCTGTGGCACTCTGGGCATTCCACAATACGCGGGCCAGGTTATTAAGCTGGCTCTCAACCACATGGCCGACTTCTACTACGATAGAACCTTCCACATTACGGGTTCCACCCATGACGCGATCAGCGGCGCCATGATCAACCGGGAACGGCTCTCCCGTCATCAGCGACTCATCCACTGCACATTGCCCTTCGACAATGATTCCGTCAGCGGGGATCAGTTCACCCTGGTGGACAAAGATGCGCTCTGCTGGACGCAATTCACTGACGGGTATCATCTGTGGACTTTCTTCCCGGCAGACCCGGGCCTGAGGCGTCCAGGCATCCATGATACTAGTGAGTGCCTGGGTCGCTTTTTCCTTCGCCTCGCGCTCAAAATACCGTCCTATAGTGACAACCGCGATGATTGTCGCTGCAACGTCAAAATACAAACTCAGTGTGCCGATAAATAATTGACCAACGCTGTATCCATAGGCAGCAAGAATTGCAATGACAAGCAGGTTGTCCATGTTTAAAACACCGGTTCGAAGCCCGACCCAGGCGCCTTGGAAGATGGGCGCTGCAACATACACAATCATGACGGTCGTCAGAAGAAGCAGTGCCATGGGCACGGCGCTATGTACCAACCAGCGTACCGGCTCCAAGTCTGTCATATCGATCAAGCCCAGATGCAACGGGTAATAAAAAGCCAGGTAAAGCATCATGACAGTGGCGGCAAGGCTTTCTCCGGTGACCAGCCGCAGCATGGGCATGCGGTAATCATAATTAGGTGCCTTGTCCTGGCTGAATCGCGCGTTGTAACCCGACCGGCTGATTAACCCTGGCAGATCGGATTCGTTTACTTGCTCTGGGTCATAGACAATCTTTACCGTTGCCGTGGCGTAGTTAGTTTTTGCTGCGACAACACCAGGAACCTTCAGTGCATGCTTTTCAATCAGCAACTCGCATGAAGAACAATGCATGCCATCGATACGAAGAAACGCCTCTTCGCCTTGCGGCTCTCGTGCCGCTTGCGCCAGCTTTGGTGCGGGAGCAGGTAGCGAAGTACCGTCAAAAAAACGATACACCTCTCGACAGCCAATGCAGCAGAACGCATAGCCATCTTCCCGAATATCTGGTATGGCGGGCAACCCACAGAGTTTGCAATCCATCGTCTTTGCCCCGCCCGGATAATTAAACGGTGTTACAACCAGGTGCGAATGAGTATTCGGGCGTAGTGGTCTAAAAGCAGAAAACCAAACAACATGCTCAAGTAAAAGATCGAATATCCGAAAGTGGGTCCGGCATGGCTGTCTCCTTCCTCCCTGAACAGTCGAAAGGCATGCCAGATAAAACCAACGCCGAGGGAGATCGCCGCGGATAGATAAATGAGGCCACTCATCTCAATGAAGAAGGGCAGCACACTGATCACTACCAGCATGACGGTATAGAACAGAATCTGCTGCTTGGTAAAAGCCACGCCATGGGTCACCGGTAACATCGGCACTTCGGCCTTGCTGTATTCCTCACGGCGCTTGATGGCTAGCGCCCAAAAATGCGGTGGGGTCCACACGAAAATAATCAGAAATAAGAGAAGCGCCTCGGTATGAATCTCTCCGGTGACCGCGGTCCATCCCAGAAGCGGTGGTGTGGCACCAGCTGCTCCACCCAGCACGATGTTGTAGGGCGTGTTGGGTTTTAAGAAGACGGTATAAATGATCGCGTAGCCGATCATTGATATAAATGTGAGCCAGGCGGTGAGCCAGTTTACCTGGGTCACGAGAATCAACATTGAAAAAGTTGCCAATACCAGAGTAAACAACGCCGCCGATGCCGGCTTAATCTGATGCTGGGGCAATGGCCGGTTCTGTGTTCGGGCCATAACCGCATCGATTCTTCGGTCGATCCAGTGATTGGCGGCCGCCCCTGCCCCTGCCGCCAGACCGATGCCTAAAATGGCAAAAAACGCCCTTACCCAAGGCGGATCACCTGCTGATGCCAATAGTATCCCGACGACCGCCGTGAACACGATCAGGGAAACAACCTTAGGTTTGCACAGGGCAAAGTAGGTTTTCCAGGAGGCTGTAGCGGCGCTGTCTTTAACGACGCCTTCAATCATTTCTCATCCTCTTTGGTGGCTGAATATATTCATTGTTAATCTTAGTTTTCGCCGCGTTAATGCATTGCACATTTTGACCACAAACCCCGGCTTTATTTTACAAGATGGTCTATAAAAAATGTGGGATACTGCTATACCAGAAGAGGGAGAATTTTGCGAAGTGCAACAAGTAGGGCACAACCAGGTCGATACCCATCTGGGGTACTAATCCGTCATGTACGCTGCAACGAAATCCCCACCGGTACGTCTGTGCCGCTTTTTTTCCTGGAGCACCAACTGATCATCACCACCATCGAATCCCCGGCAAATGACGGCCAGGTGCTACTACTCAAATCTGTTAATGCGTCCAGGTTGCTGATTTCCCACGGGACCGCTCGGTCCGGCCATTTGACTGATATTGAAAAACCGAAACTTTTCAACAAGATCATACTTGATTGTCTGTGGAGGAAACTATGATTATTGGGTTCTTAGGCACCGGCGCTATCAGTGAGGCAATAATCCGCGGCCTTTGTGACAAAGCGAACTACTCCGATCGCATCCTGATCTCCCAACGCAGTCCTGAACGCTCTACAAAACTTGCGCTCGATTACGATCAGATCGAGGTGGTCAACGAGAATGCCTTGCTGGTAGAAAAAAGCGACTGGGTGATTGTCGCCGTACTGCCAGACCAGGTAGAGGCGGCTCTTGGCAAACTCACTTTTAGATCTGACCAGAAAGTAATCAGTCTAGCAGCTGGCATATCTCTCGCTCGGTTGTCTGAGTGGGTATTCCCATGCACGAAGGTGAGTCGGGCCATTCCAATGCCGCCTATCGAATTTGGCATGGGGCCAGTAGCGCTCTGCCCACAAGACCCATCTATCGAAGCGCTATTCGGGCAGATTGGGACAGCGGTCAGTGTGTCTGATGAAGAGCAGTTCAATCTGTTCGGCGCAGCCAGCGCCCTTATGGCTGATTACTTCGACCAGGTTGCGACTGTATCATCGTGGATGGAATCACACGCTATGGAGCCAGATACCGCTGTGCGCTACACCACTTCGCTTTACCACGCACTCGCTTCGCTGACCCTCGGACAAACACCTGATGCTCTGAAATCGATGAGCGATGAGTGTCTGACTCCAGGTGGGCTAAACGAACAGTTCCTGAGAACCCGTATGGCCAGCGGGTCTTGCGATTCGTTAAAGACTGGATTAGATGATATTCTGGCCCGCCTTGAGTCAAGTACAGGTAGCACATCATAATCTCCCTCACCGTAAGCCCCCGTTACAATGAATAAGAAGCAACCGTCGGAATCTTCCGACTCCAAAACCGGCCAGGACAACTCGAATCTGCCCAGATCACCTGTCGACAAAGAGCAATCACCGGTTAGTCGCGGCAAGATGTACTGGAAATTTGCAACACTTCGGGGCTGGCGTGCAAATGACCACCAGCCATATGGCAATAACAAGATTACAGACAAGGAGTAACCGCGGCGACACTCGATTATCCCGACAAACCCGCACGCTATGACAACATCACACAACCCAACAAAAGATGACTTCAAAACCCAAGGCACGGGCTATCTTTTTGATCACCTGGGAATGAGCTTTTCTTTTGCCGATTCTGGGGAAGTTACTGCCCGGCTGGACCTTGAAAGACATCACTTTGCCTGGAAGGGCCGCATCCATGCCGGCACCCTGTTTGCCCTGGCAGACTCATGCGCCGGGCACGGCTGTATCAAGTCTCTCCCCGAGGGGGCTAGCGGCTTTGCCACCGTAGAGACCAAAACCAATTTCGTGGCCACAGCCGACAGCGGTGCAGTCCGCGCTGTTGCACGCCCACTTCACCTTGGCAAAAAGACGCAATTGTGGGATGTAGAGGTCACCAGCGAGGAAAATCAACGGATATTGGCCTATTTTCGTTGCACTCAGATGGTCATCTGGCCACGCTAAAACCCCATGATTATGCCCTCTAACCTATTGGCCCAGCGCAAACAATTAATCGCGGAAGTTGCCCAGCACTATATCGATAAAGGCGAATTCGCCAGTATCGAATGGTCCATCTTGCATAAAGGCGAGCTCCTTGATGCCGGTGCCATAGTGTCGCAAACCACTACAGCCCCTTTACCTGACCGGCCCATCTATCGCATCTACTCGATGACCAAGCCCGTGATCGCGGTAATGGCCGTCATACTGCTGGAACGCTGCAAACTGCATCTGTTTGATCCACTGGGCAAGTTTCTGCCGGAGTTTCGGGACCTGCAAGTCCTGAAAGGTGACGGCAGCACCGAGCCTGCCGCACCGATCACGATTGAACAGCTTTTCACCCACCGCGCGGGCTTCAGCTATAACTTCATGCCGGATTGCCCGATCGGTGCGCAGTACCAGGCCGACGGACTGGTCAGTGACGCTGACTGTTCGCTCGCAGCCTTCGCCAGCCGGGCCGCGCGTTTCCCGCTTGCTTTCCAACCAGGCACAAGGTGGCATTACAGCATCGCGACCGATATTCTGGCGCGAGTCCTGGAGGTTGTAACGGACCTACCTCTAGGCACGCTGCTGCAACGGGAGATCTTCGACCCCTTGGGCATGAATGAGACCCAGTTTTTTGTGCCCAAAAGCGAGCAGCACCGACTGCTGCCCATGTATGGTCGATCAGTGGATGAAATTCTTGCCGCACCAGAATCTGATACCTCACTGAAACTCCTTGACGTAGAGTCATCCTACCCCAGCGACCCGCAAAGCGACTTTGCCCGCGGCGGCCATGGGCTTTTTTCAACTGCGCAGGACTACCTACGCTTTGCCAGCTTTACCTTGGACGGGCGCACCCCATTGGGGGCGTCGTTGATTTCACGAAAGATGGTCGAATTCATGTGGCAAAACCGCTTATCCAAAGAATTATTGCCATATTGGCTTGGACCATTTGTAAACCCCGGTTATGGCTTCAACCTTCTGGGAAGGGTAATGCTCGACCCCGGTCAGGCGATCTCGCTTTCGGGACCCGGCGAAGGCGGTTGGGGAGGCGCTGCCTCTACCTATTACTGGGCTGATCGAACAGAGGATTTTGCCGGCGTGATTATGACCCAGAATCTAGGTTCGCTGTCTTTGATGCGAACTGACTTGATGGCTGCCGCCTACCAGGCGATCGACTAGCGATTGCCATCGGTGCTACCCGAATTTTTGCGGGAGATCGAGATAATTCCGTCCAGACCGACTGCCCCCAGGATAATTGCACCGCCCAACAGCGTCACCTGCGCCGGCACCTCAGCCACGACAAACCAGGCCCAAAGCGGACCAAGAACAGGTTCAACCAGAGCGAGTAGTCCCACCTGGGCTGCCGGGACATAGCGCGCACCTAGAACCATCAGGATAAAACCCGCCCCCACCTGGAATACACCCAGGTACAAAGAAACGCCCAGATCATGGTTACTGATTGAGAACTCGCCGATGAAAGGCAACGTGCTCAACGCAGCGACTCCTGCGGCCAGGCACAGTGCGACCAGCATGTCTGGTTGTTTTGAGCGGCGCACCAGGATAACTGAAAATGAATATGACAGTGGCAACCAAAGCGCTATCAGATTTCCCAGTTGCCGCTCTCCGGCCAGCCCTCCGCCGACCATGATTCCAAGGCCGATCATCGCTGCAACGATCGCCACCCAGGTTCGTGACGCCACCCGCTCGCGCAGAATAAGCCAGCCAAGCACCGCAGCGATAAAGGGGGCTGAACTGAAAATAAATAGCGCATTCGCGACTGTCGTCTGCAGCAAGGCAAACACGTAGGCTACAAACCCACTGCCCAGAACCACTGCGAGCAACCAGTCTTCTCCTGTCAGCCGCCGAAAACGCGCAATGACCTGACCACGGTGGGTAAACGCCAAAACGACAAAAACCAGCAGCATCATGCTGATGGAGCGGTAAAATAAAATCTGCCAGCCGTTGGCCTGCTCAATGATCCTAAGCCCAATGCCCGAGGTGCTCAGAAAAAAGGCCGAACCCACGATCATCAGAACACCACGGCTGTAATTACTCATGAAGGCTCCAATTTTTAAACTGAGTTGCGCCCGATCATATGCGGATGACTCTGGGTGTTCAGCGGCGTCTGGCCACTCCAGGATCCCGTGCCCACCATAAACCCAACAACACCAGTGCCAGCGCCGCGCCATGGTAAGCGCGAAATACCTCGCTCAACAATGCTACCGCCAAAAGCGCCGAGAAGATCGGCGTCAGGTTAACAAAAACCCCACTGCGGCCGGGTCCGATCAGGTCGACACTTCGCAAAAAGAAAATCTGAGACAAAAAAGATGGAAAAACGGTTACATAAGCGATCACCAACCACCCGGTATCTGTTGGCCAGGTGATCGACCCAGCCCACCATTCGGCCGCCGCGAAAGGCAGTGACAAGGCTGCGCCAAAGATCGAAAAATAGCAGAACAATACAATACCGGGAACGGCAGGACGGCTCTTCAGCCCAAGCGTGTAGCCAGCATAAAGCACGCAAGCGCTGGCCATCAGTACATCTCCCGAGTTAAGAGACAGATCGGCTAACCCTGAAGGCACGCCGCGCAATGCGACTGTTAGCACCCCGGCCAAACCAACGATAACACCAAAGACCTGCTGACCAGTAATCCGCGTGCCGTGCAGTGCAAACGCTCCAAGCACCACAATAATAGGAATTGCCCCCTGGAGGATACCGATGTTGACGGCAGCAGTGTGATGCGCAGAAAAGTAAAACAACAAATTGAATGCAGCCAGACCTAAACCACCCATAGCGGCCAGATATAGCCAGCGACCGCGTAACACTGGCCAGACTTCGCGCATCTGTCGCGCGTACAGCAGTGGCAGCACAAGACTCAGTAGTGCCCACCTGGCAAAGGTCAACAGGCTCGGTGAGATCTCTCCGACAGCGACCTTACCCGCAACGGTATTGCCAGCCCAGAACAAGGTTGTCAGTGTCAGCAAGATAACTGGCTGCCCCCAGAGCCATTGCATCGAACTCTTCATCGACTGCCCGGCAAGGTGCCGTCCATTTCTTCAAGTTCTGCCCAGCGCCCAAGGTGGCGATCCAACTCGCTCTCCAGATCAGCCAGCTGATCCAGGACCGGCTGTGTATCTGTATAAGGCTGTTCATAAAAACCAGGATCCAGGGTCTGTTGGCGCAGTCTTTTAAGATTGTGCTCAACCGAATCGATTACCTGGGGAAGCCCGTCGAGTTCACGCTGAAACTTGTACGACAGTTTGGCTCCCCCTTTCATTGCGCGTGGAGAAGCCTGGTCCTCGATAGGCAAGCCCTCGGCCGACGCCGCTGAATCGACAGAAGCCAAGGACCTGCCTCGACGCAGCCATTCGCTGTAGTTGCCCAGATAAGCATGAACCGCACCATCTTGCTCAAAGGTGAGTATGCTGGTCACTGTGTTGTTTAAAAAGGCGCGGTCGTGGCTCACTACGATCAATGTACCGCTGTATTGGGCAAGGCGCTCCTCCAGAACCTCTAGTGTCTCCACATCCAGATCATTGGTCGGCTCATCCAAGATCAGCAGGTTCGCGGGCTGGGTAAAAAGCCGGGCAAGAATCACGCGATTGCGCTCTCCCCCAGATAACGCCCGAATCGGCGTCAGGGCCCGCTTGGCACTAAATAAAAACCCCCGCAAATAGCCCACGACGTGTCGCGGCTTTCCATCCAGGGTAACGTAGTCACGCCCTTCGCCGACGACTTCGGCCACCGTTTTATCCAGATCCAACTCGCGCCTGTGCTGGTCGAAGTAACCCACCTGGACATTAACCCCCCATTTGATAGATCCCGAATGGGGCTCCAGCTCGCCAAGCAACAAACGCAGCAACGTGCTCTTGCCGACGCCGTTATTACCCACCAGCCCAATTCGGTCACCGCGGCGGATATGCAGCGAAAAATCACGAAATAGTGGGCACGCCCCATAACCAAATGCCATATGTCTGGCATCCAGCACTTTGCGCCCCGAATTTTCGGCTTCCTCGATGTGCACCCGGGCGCGCGCTTCTGGATTGACCCGTCCAGAGCGCTCCACACGCATGGCCTCAAGCGCCCGAACCCTGCCCTCGTTACGAGTGCGTCGAGCCTTGATCCCTTGGCGAATCCACGTCTCCTCCTCGGCCAACTTGCGATCGAATTCACCATCCGCCAGACGCTCGGCCGCCAACGCCGCCGAGCGCCGCTTAAGGAACTGCGCGTAGTCACCTGGCCAGCTGCGCAGCTGGCCGCGATCTATCTCGACGATACGGGTAGCCAGGCGTTGAAGAAAAGCCCGATCATGGGTAATAAACAGCACAGCACCAGAAAAACCCGTGAGGCGTTCCTCCAACCACGCGATGGCCTCGAAATCCAGGTGATTAGTCGGCTCGTCGAGTAATAGCAGATCCGGCCGAGCCACCAGAGCCCTGGCAAGCGCAGCCCGTCGTCGCCATCCCCCGGAAAGCTCCGTCATTAGCTGGGCCGGATCAAGGCCCATTTCGGTGCAGACCGTCTCCACCTGCTGCTGCGGGTGCCAGCCACCATGAGCGTCGATATGCCCGTGCAACTCCTGCAACTCCCGCAGCCCGCGAGCATCAAGCGTCGACTCAGCCTGAGCCTGATACTGGCGGGTCAACGCAATGATGTCGGCCAAACCTACGGATACAAATTCGCCGACCAGGGCGTTTTCATCCGCGGGCAACACCTGAGCGAGCTCACTGATACATAGATCACCCTGACGCCGAACCTCACCCTCGTCCGGCTCCAACTCCCCGCTCACCAGGTGCAAAAGGGAAGTCTTGCCGGCCCCATTGCGCCCAACCAGGCACACCCGTTCGCCCACCTCGATAGACAGATTAGCCTGGCGCAGTAATTTACGGGCACCAAACGCCAGGTTGACCGCGTCAAGTCGAACAAGAAACATATCGGAAGATTGGATTTAAAGTTAAATTTCTGGTTGGGCTCTACGCCCGGCAAAGCGCGATATTAACCGACCTATACCCTGTACTTGTGGCTCGGTCCTACCAGATTCGAGAATGCCTGGGAGATCCTGCGCTTGTCGCTGTTAGATAGTTGCTTACTTGGTACCGACAATTCCTTCAGGCAATCGAAAATAATTTAATTTTTTTCGTTTTTTCTCTTCTCAATCGGCACACACAAGCGTAGACTTCGCCGCCATTTTTCCGTGACTGGCAGTAGGTTCCTACCGTGCTTTTTACTCTTTCTATTCTACGCAACCTCTCGTCACTGATGATCTCGGTGTCTCTGCTGATGTTCGGCAACAGCATGTTTTCTACCCTGTTGGCGCTGCGGGCGAATATCGAACATTACCCCAACGAGATGATTGGCCTGATGACATCGGCCTACTTCCTGGGCTTTGTGCTGGGCACATTCCGTTCGGGGCCGCTGATCAACCGGGTAGGACACATAAGAACGTTTGCCGCGCTGGCGGCGATCGCAGCCGCCTGTGCACTACTGGTACTGGTTATCCCCAACCCCTGGGCCTGGGTCGCCCTCCGAGCGGCCATGGGAGCGGCGACTGCTGGGCTTTTTGTGGTGGTTGAAAGCTGGCTCAACAACCGTGCCGCCAACGAGAGTCGCGGGCTACTGTTATCAATGTACATCGTGATTGGCTACATCGCATCCGCCGCAGGGCAACAGGCAATCAAACTGGGCGACCCGGGGGCTTATGAGCTCTTTCTCTTTGTAGGCATTGTACTGGCGCTGTCTTTGGTGCCAGTTTCACTCACCCGGGCTACTCACCCGGATCCGGTGGAGACACCACGCATCAACATCCGTCGGTTGTTTCAGGTATCGCCAACCTCAGTGATTGTGTGCCTCGGCGCGGGGCTGATCAATTCCAGTTGGTGGGGTCTGGGCCCTGTGTATGCGCGTGAGATAGGCTTTAGCGTCAGTGGGATTGCCAGCTTCATGACCGCAGCACTACTGGGCGGTATGCTGCTGCAACTGCCGATCGGTCGACTCTCGGATCGACTGGACCGACGCCTGGTAATCTTTGGAGTCACGATCGGGGTTGCCATTCCCGCTTTTGCACTAGTGCTGGGCGGGCTTCTCCCTTCCTGGGGGACCTTAACTGCAATCGCAATCTTCTTTGGTCTGGCTTCTACCCTCTACCCACTCAGCATTGCCTATGCTAATGACTACCTGGACCCAGGCGACGTAGTCGCCGCAAGCGGTGGGTTTATCATGGTCTTCAGTGTCGGTGCTGTAGCCGGACCGCTTGCGGCCTCGGCAGCTATGCGTATTGCCGGCCCTCAAGGCATGTTCATGTACGTCATAACAATAGTCGTGCTGCTCGCCGGCTTCATCGCCTGGCGTATGCGAGTGCGCCAGTGGGCGCCGGTGGTGGAAAAAGAGCCTTATGTACTGCAACCGGAAATACAGACTCCTGGAGTTATCAGTGAACTCGACCCACGGGCCGAGGTCGACGAAGGCTACGACCAGGGTCCGGACATCCTCGATACGCCGACAGCGGACGCGGAGGAGGAAATACCTTTCGGTTTCTGGCTAGGCCTCTTCGGTATAAAACCTGAGGGCAGCAACCAGCGTGATGCTGACCCAGAGCCGACCGATCCGGCTGAGGGCGTCAACTCGGGCGAAACCAAACAACAGCGAACATGATCCGAACCATTGAGCGATCAGGTTTCCTTAGCGTCTTTTTCGATCTGGTAGCGGACCGAAAGTACTTCGTACCGACGCATCCCGCCCGGCGCCTGAAACTCGACTTCATCGCCTTCGGCCTTGCCGATCAGCGCCTTGGCAATGGGTGAGGCGTAAGAAATCATCCCCTGGTCGATATTTGCCTCCAGCTCGCCAACAATACGGTAACAGACCTCGCGGTCACCTTCTTCTTCCCATAACTCCACCCAGGCGCCAAATATTACCTTGCCGCGCGGGTTCAGGCGGGTCGGATCGATAACCTCGGCTACAGCGAGCTTGGCATCGAGTTCGGCAATACGACCTTCGATAAAACCCTGCTGCTCCCGCGCCGCATGGTATTCCGCATTTTCTGAAAGATCACCATGGGCCCGTGCTTCGGCAATGGCCTCGATGATCGCAGGCCGATCTATTCGCTTGAGCCGCTGCAACTCTTCGTGCAGACGCTGGGCGCCCTCTGGGGTAAGTAATACTCGTGTCATAAATTTAGTGCTCGCCTGAGCTGTTTTTATTAGTTAGTAAGGTAGGGTCAAATGTCCGCAGTCCAGACTTTTCTGAACAATCGCTAAAGCGCTCCCTTTAGGAGGGTCGCACGTACGATCACAAAGATCGGGACGTTCGACAAAAAGCTAGAGTGGTTGGCGCACACAGAAAATCCGGGCGGCTATTACTTTACCCCAATGGTGGGCGGGAAGACAAAGGGAAGATAACTATAAAACAGCCGCGTCCTTTCTCGGGTACGCACTCGAACTAAGGCGATAGATCGCTGGCTTATGATCAATCGAGAGGGAGCTTACCGCTTCAGGCTGTCTGAGCGTCATCAGGCACGATAGCGCTGATCGTTATTGCTGGTGGATCAGTAATGCAGAACTCCCGGCATTGCCCACAGCCTAAGCACTTTTTCGGCTCAATACTGGGTTTGCCGGCTGCCCAAACCAATGCCCCAGGCACTGGACAACTGTGAGCACAGGCGCCACATTCAGGGCCCTGGTAGGGAAGGCAATGTTCTTGTTCTATCCTGAGCGTAGCCAATGGTGCCGGAACGGCCGGACTTACTCCAGCCGCGCCTGCGGGATGATTTTCCTCCAGTACCGCTCCGAAGCTGAGTGCGCCGGGCTCGCAAGATGTTACACAAGGCCAGTCGCTACACAACCGGCAGCCGTGACGCAAAAGGTTAAGGGCCGGCGTCCCAGCCGTCTGGGGGCCCAGATTTGCAGAGAGCGCAAAGATCACGCCATGTGGGCAAGCATCAACACAGGCATCGCACCGGGTACAGGCAAGCAGAAAATCCAGTTCGCCTAGCGCGAACGGTGGGCGTATCCAGCGTCGCGCCTTTCGCGTTGCCCATTGATCTGCATATTGGACTGAAACCCGGGCGGTCTTATCAATGGCGCGCCTGAAAAATGAGCGGCGGTCCATCACAGGCGCATGATCATTGGCTGCATCAAAAGCCAGAGGTGAAACCCAGTAAAACCCGCTGCCAGTAGAACCATCGGCGCCAGACCTGCAGCCGCCGGCGTACCTTGGGGGAGTAAAGCAAGGCCGCGGTGATGAAGTACTTTCAGCGCAATCCAGAATCCAAAAACCATCAAACCGGCCTGCAGCGCAAAGACCAGTTCCGGGCTGATCAACATATCGAGATGTCGGCTCTGTTTTTCGATCACACTAAGGGGTGAGGCCCCTGTGCCAAGCGGGTTAAGAAAGAGACTCAAGGCTCCATCACTCTCTCGAACGACATGGCCCAGGTTGTGAGCAAGATGGTAGGCAAAAGCAAGTGGCAAGGTGACAAAGGCCAGGCTCGAAAACAGTTTTTTGAATGGAACTTTCCTGCTGGTGACCTGGTATGTGACCCCGACTGCTCCCGCATACACTATTGCCGGGACAGTCAGACTGAGTGAAAGAAAAACCGTGAAACTTGACAAGAGGCTCCCTGAATCGCCCACCACGCGCGCAAATGAACTGACGCCTTTTTCCCACAGGGGCATCATGGTGAGTCCATGAAAGCCGGTCAGTGCCAGCAGACACAGCATGAACCAGGCTTCATCCCAATGCGGTCGGGCCTTTTTTATGATTTCAATACTGGGTGGGCGAAGGCGCCAACTCACATTCTTTGAGGGGCAGCCGCGTACACAGTTGCTGCACGAAGTACAGTAGGTGTTTTCGGTTAACCGACCCATCACCAGATGAGTGGGGCACGGCTCTACCTGATCGGTTCCGTGATAACAGGCCAGTGTATCGCATCGCGCACAGATCTCGGCATCAACTGGCCGCAACTCCACCGGCGCAAGCTGTGAATAAAAGCCAACCGTACGCCCCACTGGACAGAAATAACGGCAAAATGCCCGGCGCTCGAATATCGCCAGCGATAAGGTGGCTATCGCCACCATGAACAGGGCCAGGATTGCCGTGGTGCGGGGGTTGCGCGTCAACCCTGTCCCAAGCTCAAGCCATGTGAGCCCGATCAACAGCCCCAATGCCGGCCAGAGATTACGCAAGATTCTTGGCACCTTAAGGTTGAGACTATTATTGGGAGTCGCATTGCCTGCTCGTCCACGACGAACCAACCACCCCGCTAAGGTATTCCAGGGGCAAACAGCGCACCACAAAGAGCCGGCAAAAAAGATAGTGAGGATCAAGCCCGCCCACCACACGTTCCATGTCAACACGGTCGCAAGATTTCGCTGTGGTATCGGAGTTCCGAATAGACCGGCAACCACAATCAAGAGGAAGATGACTACTAAGGCGAACTTGAGTATTTGAAGCAGTAACGGGCTAAGTGCGCTGACAGATCGCAAGACCAGATCCCATCTGTTACCGGGCGTCCACCTGAAACGAAAATTCACGATCGGCGCGTGCGCCGTCGCCAGGACTCGTATACTGAGCAGCGCCACCGCAATCCCCACTAATCCGGCCCAGCCGGCCGGCAAACCTGGATGCATCATAGATAGGCCGTTCTCGGTCGAACAGAACAACGACGATCGCAACAGGCCTGCAATATTCATCAATCGCGGTCCATCGGGCGCGGCGTCCCCGGATCAGGCGCTATCCTTCGCCCCGCCACCCTTACCTTCTCGCGGGTCAAGCGTTTACGCTGTACCAGGCTAACGCCAATCAAGACTGCAGCCAGGATGCCGCCCAGTGCGCCCAACAGACCTATGGGGGCGCTATCCCCAACCTGCAGCGGGAAATCAACCCGGTAAGATTCACCTCCTGCCTCGAATGCCGCAGTAATAACATAGGCTCCGGCCTCTTTAAAGATAAAACCCTGCCGGTAAACATTGTCATCGGGGAGTTGGGCTCCAATCACCTCTTCGTCCCCACTGATCAGCCATCCACCTTCGCGGACGCTGAAGGTCACTACACTGGTCAAAGGCTCTGCGGTGTCAAGATGAGTCGCATAGAGATTCACTCGACCGCGTCCATTGGGGCGCGGAAAAGCTGGAAACACCATGTACGAGACCCGGTAGTCGCCGATCTGTGTCTCGACCTGTATGCTCGGCGGGGTATTTGAATCCTCGCTCAGACTATAGGCCGGCCGTCCCAGCACGTGGTGTGCCTGCCCGGTCGGGTGCCACCCCAATATAATCAGCAGGCTTAGAAGTTTTACGAGGCGATTCATTGGCTAAACCGGGTGCTGGACGATGGTGTCCTGGCCCCGGTTGACGATGCGGATCGGAAGACTGGGATGGGGGCACACTTCGACACACACACCGCATCCCACGCACCCACGCTCAACCACGGGGCGATACTGGTTCCACATCTCAAACCGAATCGCCTTTGCGCCTAACGGGCAGGCGCTGACGCAGGCGCCGCAGATTCCCTGGTCGATCCACGGGTAGCAACCCGCCCGATCGATCTGGGCAATTCCCATATTCACCTTTTCCCGAGGTGTTACTGTGAGTGCGTCGGTAGGGCAAACTTCCATACACTTCCCACATAGGGTGCATGCCTTCACCTGCGGGTTGATAAAAGGCGTATTAACTGCAAGTCCGCCATCATTTCGGTGAAACTGGATACAGCGGGGTGGACAGACCTCGCCGCACATTCCGCAACCGATGCATGCAGCCCTGAATGCCCTCCAATCTGGCAAGGCGCCTGGCAACGCTAGCTGTTGTGTTGGATCGATTCGACGCACCGGCGCCATAAATCTGGCCAGGCTATAGGGGAGCACGCCCGCCAGTATCGTGAATGCGAAAGTGCCTGCGCGTCTTAAGAATCTACGCCTTTGAGTTTGCATTACCGAAAACCTGGCGGGCGTCTTTATGGTCACGCCGGTAGCGAGGGCTCTCGCGCCCGGGACCCTGATTTGGTGTATCCGTTATCCGCCACCTAAACTGCAGCGCATCTACAGGGCAAACCGCGATACAGGCAGTGCAGTTATTGCACTCCTGGCCAAAATCATCACGCAGCGGGTTAAGTCCAAACTCACAAACGCTGTTGCATTTGGTGCAATCATTGCAGGTCACTACGTTCCGCTGGATACGAAGCACCCGGAATCGCCCCAGCAGCGAATACAACGCGCCGCCAGGACAAAGGTAACGACAAAACCCACGCCGTGCGACCAGCAGATCGAATAGTACCGTTGCAACAAAGAATAACGCGCCCACCCCCATTCCTCGCTGCGCAATAGCATAGTAGAGTTCGCGCCCGAGAATCGCTGGCGGATATACCGCGGCCACCAGTACCGAACCGCTGATACCACATATCAGCAGGCCGACCCCAAGGACAATATATTTCAGTTTTGGATCCAGGCACCTGCGCCCGCTTCGAACTCCAAACCGTCCCAGTAAAATTCTAAGATTGGTGTTCAGTTCGTAAAGAAAATTAGCGGGGCACAGCCAACCGCAAAAGAATCGTCCGAAAATGAGTGTAGCGACAACCGGGAACAGTGCCGTCAACAGGAACGGGTTGTAGACATTGCGCCCGGCGGCCATCTGCCCGGCTACCGCCAAAGGATCGCTCATCTTGACCCCGAACAGTCTTCCCGACCAGGTGTTACCCTTGATGACATCGAGGTCACGGGAAGGGTCATCAACGAAGGGGGCTGTTAACGTCTCGATAATGTCATATAACTGTCGCTCCCCGGGTGCAAGCAGATCATAGGCATGGGCAGCAACATAGGTCTGATAAACATGAAAAAATGGCAGTATGATCAACAGCGCAAATACCAGAACCATCGTTAGCCAGCGGACTTTATTAAGGTGTCGCCACCTCGAAGCCGAGTCAATCGTCTGCCTGGTCAAAGGACTTCGCCCGTTTGTGTATGAGCAGGAATAATGCGGATCGCCTGGGGCATCTGGATGCATGAGCGCTCGCACAGGCCACAACCGACACAGGCATCCAGCACCTCTGGTTGCTCTAACATCCCCACCCGCAGTGCCAGGTCGGGCAGCGGACAGGCGCGATAACACACGCCGCAGGTTTTACCCTGGTAGGAAAGGCAAAGTTGTTTGTCCACCTGGGCACGTCCCATACGCACCCCTTCGGTGATAGCAGGGATAGTCCGGCGCACTGGTTGGATAGCGCCACTGGGGCATATCTCACCGCACTTCATGCACAGAATGCATGCTTTTTCACGGGGTGTTATGTAGGGCGTATCAAGCGATGTCAGGCCATTCTCAAACCCAAAGTAATTGATACAGCGATTGGGGCAGACTTCTCCACACTGACCACAATGAATACACCGACTGACAAATTCCGACTCGGGCAAGGCGCCGGGGGGGCGAAGATACCGTTGGCCGTTTCTTTTGGTGCGGGCTTGCACCACCATAGAAGTTGCAGGCGCCATTGCAGTCATCGCTGCAAGCCTGATAAAGGACCTTCGTTGCATGAAGTATGGACTAGGGCTTGGGCTCAGAGGCCGGTAATCCCGTGGCCATTACTGGCCACGGGATTACTTCAGGACGCCCTTTCTAATTAGATCTTCTCTATACGCGCTGCGGATTTTTTGAAGTCTACCTGACCTGACACCGGATCCCAGACGCGACTGGTTACACGATTTGCCAGCCACTTATTCTTCTTAGGGTCGGCACTATCTGCGACAGAGAGATTCCAGGGTCCGAACATATAGCCCCGTGGCACGTTGTTGCGCGCAGGCTTTACCAGGCTATTGGTCCCTACCTGAACCCTGGCTTCAAGCGATCCTCGGCGGGTAACTACACGCACTTTGTCGCCATCATTAATCCCCATATCTTCGGCATCCTGTGGATGCATCTCGACATACATCTCCGGAACCAGGCGACGAGTGGTGGGACTGCGGTTGGACTTGGCAGTATGGAAGTGCTCGTAGACCACCCCCAGGCCAAACCAGTAGGGATACTTGTCCTTCGGTACCGTGTCCCACGGTTGGCCCCGGAACTCTTCGTCCGGCAGGTCCGGCGTAAGCCCCCGATCCCGGGCCAACTTGATCAGGTCTAAATGGTCAATGGTATAGAGGTCTTTCTTGACACCAAACTCCATCAGTTTTTCAGTCAGTTCTTTTCGATCTGTGTAATCCTGCTGGCAAAGCTTCATATGCACCTTGCCGTCTTTGGTGCGGAAATATCCGTAGGGCTTGTTTTTCCATTGCCCTTCCTGAAGCATGTAACGGCGCTTGGCCCCACCGCTCTTAGCGATCTCGTAGGTTGGCGCTGGCCACTGAACACCGCGCAACTGACGCAATTGCTCGTAGGGGGAAATACCGTCTATCTTCTCCCGCTCCAGGATTCCAGTCAGATCGGTGTCGGTTCCCGCCGAGGCTCGGATCATGTCACGGAAGACCTCCTCGGTGTCAATAAATCCGTTCTTGTCCTTTTTCCAGGGAAATATCCGTTCAGCATCCAAGCCGAGCAAATGAGCAATCTCTTTACCTTTATCAACCACCATGTCCAGATCTGGAAGGCATCCGGGTGGCGGCATTGCTGCCTGGTCACAAATATTGAGCCGCCTCTCAGAACTGATATACACGCCCGAAACTTCACCCCAGGTGGCCGCCGGAAAAATAACATCGGCGTAGAGGTTATTCGGCGCATGGCGATAAATTTCCTGCACCACGTTGAATGTTTTGGTTAGAGCCGGTCGGACCAGATTCTCCTGATCCGGTAAATCAATATGGGTTGCGTAGACCAAAAACATGGCCTTAACCTCATCCTTAAGGGCCCGCTCCATCATCCCCACAGCAAAACCGGGATTCTTGGAGTTCATCGCGTTGACCAGGTTTTGCTCAGGCACGCGCCAATGTTTTGCCATATGGGCGCGGTGAATATCATCTTTAAGCGGAAGGTTAAAAGGTAAACGCCCGGTGAGCCCACCGGTGAAACGCTCACCCATTGCATTGGGTTGGCCGGTCATGGAAAACGGTCCGCAGCCCGGTTTTGCCAGGTTACCTGTCAAGGTCAAAAGATTCACTATGGAAATCACGTTGTGTTGCCCATGGATGTGCTGGTTGTAACCGATCCCCCACATGATAATGACGCCGCCATAGCCGCCCTCAGCACCTGGTCCCGAACTGGATTGCTTACCTTTGCTGCGAGCCAGGCGCTTACGTGTCGCATCAGCAAACAGACTGGCAACCCGGCGAATGACATCTGGAGAAACATCATGGTTTGGCCCGCCCATCCGATCCTGAACCTGCTCTGGGCTGTAGTCATTAAGAACGCCTTCTGTATAGGTCTCCCAGCCATTGACATGATCTTTAAGAAAATCCCAGTCGATCACATCGGGGTGATCTTTGAGTAGAACATGGGCGATCGAATTCAGGAAACTGATATCGCCATTTAGAATCGGCACATGTACCGAGTTTTCAGGATTAACATCCTCGTACCCCATTTGTGTACCGGTACGGCGAGGGTCCACAACCACTGTGGAAATATCATTTTTTTTCTTATGGTCCGCAGCGCGCCAGAAAATAATTGGATGCGACTCACGGGCGTTGTGACCAAAATGCATGATCATGTCGCAAAGTTCGATATCATCGTAAGCCAGTGGTGGGGTATCGGACCCGAGGGTGGCGAAATAGCCGGTCACGGCAGAGGTCATACACATCCGGGCGTTAGCCTCAATGGTGTTTGACCCAAGTACGCCCTTCATAAAAAGATTTTCGAGATATTGACCCTCCATAGTCAGTTGCCCGGAGCCATACAGTGCGATCGAGTTAGCGCCGTATGTCTTGGCAAGATGCACTATCTTGTGCGCCACCATTTCTGAAGCCTGATGGTATGGGACACGAGTAAAGTGCTCTTCATCAAACGATCCCTTACTACTGGTCACAAACCCCAAATCACCGTGCCCAGGCTTACTCCACTCGGCCCACACATCCTTGCGCACGTATGCATCCCCTTCCATACGATCCACATACATCGGCTCTGCCGCCGTTAGCCCCTTAATACACTGCAAACCATAGTTTGTCGGATGATCCTTATCCGGGCGCATAGAAACAATCTTTCCGTTCTCAGTTTGAATAATCGTGCCACAGCCCACGCCGCAGTATGGGCACTGTGCCAAAGCGGTACCCCGCTCAATTCCATCCGCCGACTCTGCTGCCTCAAGCTCCGGGTTGTGACCAACCAATAGACTTGCGCCAGCCGTGGATCCGGTGATGAACGCGCTGGACTTTAGAAAATCCCGTCGCGACAACTTGTTCTTGATGCGTTTCATTTTGTATCTCCTAGATTTACTGGCTGTTCGGCAAGTTGCGCATGTAGGTTATGACGTCATCGATCTCCTGATCGGTCAGGTTCGCCAATCCGTTGGATCCACTGAACCCCAGCATCCGGGTATTTGAGCGCCCCTCTTTAATCGTCATGCGGATAAACCCGTCTGAAGCCTTGTTCAGAAATCCGGATTTACCAATTGCGGTACCGGTACCGCCTGCCAGATAACCATCTCCCTTAACGCCGTGACAGGTTGCACAGATCTGTTCAAACCAGAACTGGCCAAGGCGAGGATCGCCATGAGCCTGAGGCTGAGCATCGACCTCGGCAGATCGATCGGGCAAGGTTTCAAATGAGCGAAAATAGGCTACCAGTGCCTTCATTTTTTTACGGCCAAGGTGCGAAAATGGCGGCATACCCGTACCCGCACGGCCATCGCGAATCGTACCCAGAAAGTACTTATCAGAAGCAATGCTCAAGAGCTCAGGATTGGTCAGGGAGGGTGCAAACCCGGCCTTGCCAATGGCATCCGCCTGATGACAAAAAACACAATTCATCTTGTATAGCTTTTCACCTTCTTCCACCATCATCGGATCTGCTCCGGCGTGGCTTGCGTTCAATGGGGTCAACGAGATCAGTGCGATCAGAAGACCAACTTTGAGCTGGAGGATACTTAATGTTTTCATGCGTTCTACCTCGGCGTGTTTTACTCAGTCTTGTTGCTATTGGGATAATACTTGTATTAAAAGAATTCCTGGTTGATAGTGAAATAGGCAATACTACGTAAGGGCATGTGGTCCTACCCGCTGGTCAGGTCTTCGGCGGGAGGCTGCCACAGGTCCTGATGACAATTACCGCACGGAACCCCCTCTTTTTCAATACGCTCATGGTCGGCGTCAAGAAACTCCTCAGGCAATTCATGGGCGATACCCTTATGACAACCAATGCAGGTTTCTCCTTGCTGAACAGCAAAAGCGTGCCGGTGGCGGGCCACATCTGATTGTTCATTCAGGTTCATTGACCGGTTGATGTGGCAATTACGACACTCCCGGGAATCAGTCTCAGCCATGGTTTTCCAGACTTTCTGCGCAAGAGACCAGCGCTTGGCCAGGAATTTCTCGCGGGTGTTGATAGCGCCGGTGAAAGCGAAAAAAAGCTCGTTAGTGGCCCTGACCTTTCTCAAGGTCATCGGCCACCAGCTTCTTGGCACATGGCAATCTGGGCAACTTGCACCAACGCCAGACCTATTTGAATAGTGAACGGATGACTGGTACTCCTGATAAATATTACTGCGCATTTCGTGGCAACTTATGCAGAATTCTTCTGTGTTAGTCAGGGCCATGGCCCAGTTGAAACCACCCCAAATCGCAATCCCAAGGAAGATCGTGCCGACAACTGCCCAGAGCGGCCAACGCCTGATTAAGTGGCGTAGCATGCGGGCAACTTCGGCATCGATATGCTTTGGACATTCACTGCGACCTTAATGTAACTGAATCTCTGACTCCATGCGTTTTGCCTGCAGGATGTGCCAACGTGAATTTGATCCACGCGCCACCCACACAAACCCGTCAAACTTGCAAATAAACTCACTGCGCTCTCGAAGTTAAATTCTCAACTAATCGCCACGAGTCGACTTGATCCAGATCAGGAAAATTTTTTATTGTTTTCATTACGCAGTGACCGAAAATTTCTGGCCTAGTATTAGAGTTTCCTATAATCTTCTCACTCTGCACATATCGCAGACACTTTTTGGCACTCAGCCGGTTCAAAGCCCATCAGAATCGCAGTTAATCAACAAATGCATAGCAGTTTCAGGCGCGAGCAAACCCTTGGCAAACACGGCCAAATTGTATCTGAATCTTGAAGATGGCAAAAACTGACTGACGTAGGCGCGTGTGTGAGATAAATCTTGTGCACCATAGTCTTACAGGATCAGGATGATCAAACCGGATCAGCCGCCCCAGGTTGGGTTTCTTGGTATCACAAGGATATCATCTGGTGCAGCGTCTGGAGGCGGTTTACCGTGGCATCACCACCGCTGCGGTGCGCTTCACAGGCGGCGCGCGCCGCGGCCAGGGTCGTAAAATATGTCACCTTGTGAATCAGCGCCTGGCGCCGGATAGTCTGTGAATCCTGGCGGCTATGGCGACTGGCAGTGGTATTGACAATCAGGTCGAACTCCCCGTTCATGATACTGTCAACAACATGAGGCCGACCCTCACTGACTTTATTCACCACCCGCGCTTTCATGCCAGCCGCCTCAATGGCCTGGGCAGTGCCCTCGGTCGCTACCAGCGAGAATCCGTTTTCACTTAAGTAACGCGCAATATCGATCACACTGGTCTGGTCCGCAGTTCGTACACTAATCAGCGCTGTGCCGCTTACAGGTATCAGGGTGCCAGTCGCGCGTTGGGCTTTACGATAGGCTTCACCAAAAGTCGTACCGATACCCATGACCTCGCCGGTGCTTTTCATTTCCGGGCCAAGCACCGGGTCGACGCCGGGAAATTTGATAAACGGAAATACCGCCTCTTTGACCGAGAAGTACTGGGGTCGCACGATCCCACTAACACCTTGGCTAGCAAGTGACTGGCCCGCCATCGCCCGAGCACCGATCTTGGCCAACGGCCGTGTGGTTGCCTTGGAGACAAAGGGCACGGTTCGCGATGCCCGCGGGTTTACCTCCAGCACGTAAATATCCCCATTTTTCACCGCGAACTGTACATTCATCAGGCCAACCACATTGAGCGCCAACGCCATCTCACGTGTCTGGCGGGTAAGTTCCTTCTGGGTTACTTTGCTCAGCGAAAAAGGCGGCAACACACAGGCAGAATCCCCCGAATGCACACCAGCCTCCTCAATATGCTCCATGATCCCACCGATCACGACGTCGCTGCCATCGCAGATTGCATCTACATCTACCTCAATGGCGTCACTGAGAAAGCGGTCGAGCAGAATCGGCGATTCATTGGATACCCGAAAAGCTTCACGCAGGTAACGCTCAAGTTCTTCGCGGCTATGAACAATTTCCATGGCGCGCCCCCCAAGAACATAGGACGGTCGCACCACCAGCGGATAACCAATCTCTAGCGCACCTGTCAGCGCCTCGACCTCTGTGGTCGCTGTCCGGTTAGGCGGCTGCAGCAGATCCAACTGGTGGATCAGGTCTTGGAAGTGCTTACGGTCCTCGGCCTGATGGATTGATTCCGGCGAGGTACCAAGAATAGGCACATCCGCCTGCGCCAGCCCCCTGGCCAGTTTCAACGGTGTCTGGCCACCATACTGCACGATGAGTCCGGTGGGTTTCTCGATCGCGCAGATTTCCAGCACGTCTTCAAGCGTTAACGGCTCAAAGTAAAGCCTGTCCGAGGTATCGTAATCCGTTGACACTGTCTCAGGGTTGCAGTTGATCATAATGGTCTGGTAACCATCTTCACGCAGCGCCATCGCTGCATGTACGCAACAGTAATCGAATTCAATGCCCTGGCCGATACGGTTTGGCCCACCGCCAAGGACAATCACCTTATCTACCGGCTCGGGATTGGCTTCACACTCATCTTCGTACGTCGAGTACATGTAGGCAGTCGGCGTAGGAAACTCGCCCGCGCAGGAATCGACCCGCTTGTAGACCGGTCGCACATCCAGATCATGTCGTCGAGAGCGCAGTTCGATCTCACTGACGCCAAGCAGGTTCGCCAGCCGAACATCTGAAAACCCGTCACGTTTGAATTCTCTCAAGCTCGGCCCGTCCAATTCGGCGAATTTAGACGAACGGATGATTGCCTCAGTCGCGACCAGTTCCTCAATTTGTGCGAGGAACCAAGGGTCAATACCCGTCAGTGACTGCACCTCTGCCAGGGTTAACTCATGACGAAAGGCGTCCGCAATGTGCCAGGCGCGACGGGCACCAGGGATACGCAGTGCACTGGTGAGATCATGCATATCGATCTCACCGTGAGTGTCATCCCACAGTGGATCCAACCCGTGGCTGCCGATCTCAAGGCCACGTAGTGCTTTCTGGAACGACTCTTTAAATGTACGCCCGATGGCCATGACCTCGCCAACAGATTTCATCTGTGTGGTCAAAGAAGAATCGGCCTGGGGAAACTTCTCAAAATCAAAACGGGGAATCTTGGTAACGATGTAATCAATAGCTGGCTCAAACGATGCTGGCGTCGCACCACCGGTAATATCATTGTCAAGTTCATCGAGGGTGTAGCCAATAGCCAGTTTGGCCGCCACCTTGGCAATTGGAAAACCAGTCGCCTTAGAAGCCAGCGCTGATGAACGCGATACTCTTGGATTCATCTCGATAACGACCATACGACCACTGGCCGGGTCAATCGCAAACTGCACGTTGGAACCGCCCGTATCAACACCGATCTCGCGCAGCACCGCGATGCTCGCGTTGCGCATGATCTGGTATTCCTTGTCAGTCAGGGTTAGCGCCGGAGCAACAGTAATCGAATCACCGGTATGAACACCCATGGCATCGAAATTCTCAATAGAGCAGACGATGATGCAGTTATCCCGACTATCGCGCACCACCTCCATCTCGAACTCTTTCCAGCCCAGAATGCATTCTTCGATCAGTAATTCGCCAGTGGGTGAGGCATCAAGCCCACGGTTACAGATGGCGGTGTATTCCTCGGTGTTATAAGCAATACCGCCGCCACTGCCGCCGAGGGTAAAGGAGGGGCGGATAATCACCGGAAAACCGATCCGTTCGAGTACCTCCATGGCCTCCTCCATGGAGTGCGCCAGGTCTCCATCTACGACCTCCAGGCCGATAGCACGCATGGCATTGCGAAAACGTTCCCGATCCTCGGCCTTGTCTATTGCATCTCGGGTTGCTCCAATCATCTGCACACCAAACTTTTCCAGTACCCCGTGACGCGCCAGATCGAGCGAACAGTTCAAGCCGGTCTGCCCTCCCATGGTGGGCAATAACGCATCGGGCCGCTCTTTTTCGATCACCAGCGCGACATCCTCCCAGGTAACTGGCTCGATGTAAGTGGCATCAGCAAACTCAGGGTCGGTCATAATCGTCGCGGGGTTCGAATTAACCAGGATGACGCGATAACCTTCCTCGCGCAGCGCCTTGCAGGCCTGTACCCCCGAATAATCAAACTCGCAGGCCTGGCCGATAACAATCGGCCCCGCCCCAATCACTAGAATCGAGCAGATGTCGGTACGTTTAGGCATCAGCTGTTCCCTTGGCTGACGCCATTAAATCAATAAAGCGATCGAACAAATTGACGATGTCCTGGGGACCAGGACTCGCCTCCGGGTGGCCCTGGAAGGAAAATGCCGGAGCACCCGTCAGCGCAATGCCCTGGATCGACTGGTCGAACAGCGAGCGGTGTGTCACTGTCACGTGTGCGGGCAACGAATCGGGGTCTACCGCAAAGCCATGATTCTGACTGGTGATCATGACCTTTTGCGAGGCGAGGTCGACAACTGGGTGATTTGCGCCATGATGGCCGAACTTCATCTTCAGGGTGCGGGCCCCAGCGGCGAGTGCCAGTAACTGGTGGCCCAGACAAATACCAAATATGGGTGTTGCGCTTTTAATAATCTGGGCGATGGCCTCGATCGCATAGGTGCAAGGCTCGGGGTCTCCGGGACCGTTGGAAAGAAATACACCGTCAGGTGCGCGCGCAAGCACCTCCTCGGCTGGTGTCTGCGCTGGTACGACCTGCACAACGCAACCGCGATCAGCCAAAAGTCGCAGGATGTTGCGTTTGATCCCAAAATCGTAGGCTACTACCTGCCAACGCGCATCAGGGGGTGAGCGAAACCCGCCTTGGGGTTGCCAGGTGCCTTCAGTCCAGGGGTAGTCTTCATGGGTTGTGACAGTTTTGGCAAGATCCATTCCTTTGAGTCCGGGAAAAGCTCGCGCCTGGGTCAGCGCCTGGGCTTCATCGATAGCGCCAGCCTGCACGCAGCCGTTCTGAGAGCCTTTCTCTCGGAGTAACTTCGTCAACCGGCGAGTATCGATGTCGCTGATGCCCACCACGCCCTGACCGCAGAGATATTCATCGAGTGGCTCATCAGAGCGAAAATTACTGGGTCGGCCTTGAAAGTCGCGTACAACCAGCGCGCAGGCAAAGGCTCTGGAAGATTCAGTATCGTCTTTATTGGCCCCAACATTTCCAATATGCGGGCAGGTCAGCGTGACGATCTGGCGAGCATAGGATGGATCGGAGACGATCTCCTGATAACCCGTCATGGCTGTGTTAAAAACAACCTCTCCCACCGCCTCGCCCGAGGCTCCTACGGAACGGCCATGAAACACGGTTCCATCCTCAAGGACCAGTATCGCCGGAATCACGCGGTCAAGCCTTCAGGTGGGCACAAAAAAAAGGAGAAACCGCCTTGGTTTCTCCTTTTGATCTGACCGAAATAATATCTCATTCCGGGGGAAATATTCTATCGACTTAGTGGGTGAACATCAATCGTTTTCGATCATTTTTAGCCCAAGAACATCCTGCATATCAAAAAGTCCCTCTTTTTTTTGCGCGACCCACAAAACACAGCGCAGCGCACCATTGGCATAAATTTCTCGACTGCTCGCCTTATGGGTAATCTCTACCCGCTCTCCCGCCCCGGCAAACCACACGCTGTGCTCGCCAACAATATCAGCAGCCCGCACCGTGGCAAATCCAATTTGCCCTTGTTGACGCGGGCCGGTACGTCCGTGACGCGAAAACACTCCGTCATGATCGAGACTACGGCCCAAAGTAGAAGCGACGACTTCGCCCATTTTCAAAGCGGTTCCCGACGGTGCATCGACCTTATTGCGGTGATGCGCTTCAATAATCTCGATATCGACATCATCGCCAAAAGCCCCAGCCGCGATCTCAAGCAACTTAAGGCAAATGTTGACGCCGACACTCATATTCGGGGCAAGCACGACCGCAGTATCACGAGATGCCTGTGAAATCAGCTCTTTTTGTGCGGCATCGAAGCCTGTCGTGCCAATTACCGCCCGAGCATGACTCTGGGCACAATAATCAATGTTGGCCAGACTGGCCTCGGGTGCAGTGAAATCGATCAGCACGTCAAACGCCGGCCCGTCGATACTGTCACCGATAACAGGGCCGGGATCCGCTGTACCGGCAAAAGTGCCAGCAGGCTGGCCCACCGCCTCGTTACCTGGGCGCTCAAAAGCGTGACTTAAGGTCAATGCCTCATGAGCCTGGCAGGCTGCCACCAGCGTTCGGCCCATACGACCGGCCGCACCTGCAATCGCTACCCTGGTCACAATGAGCGCTGCCCATACAGGTCAGCGGACATAGCATTCATCCCAGTAAATCCCGGACAGCATCACGCTCTTCTTGTAACTCCGCTTCAGTCAAGCGCATCCGTTCTTCACTGAACTCGTTAATTGTCAGATCATCCACAACTGAGTACTCACCATCAGCGCAACGAACCGGAAACGAATAGATCAGGCCGTCTTCTATTCCATAGTGGCCGCGAGAGGGAATCGCCATGCTTACCCAGTCATCATCGGTCGTACCCTGAACCCAGGTACGCATATGGTCTATAGCGGCGCAAGCCGCCGAGGCGGCGCTGGAGGCTCCGCGGGCCTTAATAATCGCCGCACCGCGCTGCTGTACCGTCGGGATGAATTCATCCACCATCCAGCTGTTATCTACGAGATCTATCGCGGGGCGGCCACTGGCCTTGGCATGATGAATATCCGGGTACTGGGTAGCTGAATGGTTACCCCAGATGGTTACCCGAGAAATGTCAGTCGTAGCTACCTTGGTGCGTTCAGCCAACTGGCTCATCGCCCGGTTATGGTCTAGCCGGGTCATAGCGGTAAACTGTCGAGTGTCTATATCGGGCGCGTTGGCCGACGCGATCAGTGCGTTGGTATTCGCCGGGTTACCTACCACTAAAACTTTTACGGCCCGGTTGGCGCTGTTATTCAGTGCCTTGCCCTGCGCCGAGAAGATTCGAGCATTTTCGGCGAGTAGATCCTTACGCTCCATACCCGGCCCGCGCGGTCGCGCACCCACCAGCATTGCAAAGTCGGTATCGCCAAAGGCCTGCGCCGGATCATCCGAGGTCTGCACACTGTGCAACAGTGGAAAAGCGCAGTCCTCCAACTCCATGACTACGCCGCGCAAGGCATCCATGGCTGGGGGAATCTCAAGCAACTGCAAAATGACTGGCTGGCCCGGGCCCAACATATCTCCACAGGCAATCCGGAACAACATGGCATAGCTGATCTGCCCCGCGGCACCGGTGATCGCGACCCGAACAGGGTTTTTCATCAACTACTCTCCTTTGTTAAATACATAGTGGGAAAACTGCAGCTGTAGTGCGTCGATCATTTCCTTGATGCGCGGGCGCATTGTACTTTTAAAGCCGGGATGACCCAAGGTGTCGCCTGTCTGCACAGGCAGACCAGGATCGGGCCTTAGTCGCCCCAGGGCACCAGCAATGATCAATGGCACATAATGACCGGGCAGGTGGCATGGTTGAAAATTTCGCTGGTAGCACCACCAAAAACCAGTTGACGCAGACGGCTATGGGTAAAGGCCCCTTTGATAATAAGGTCTGCCCCAAAGTCCTGCGCTTCAGAGACAATAACCTGACCCACGGTCGTGCCGCTGCGATCGCGGGTTTTTGCCTGCGCCTTGAAACCACTGGCGCGCAGGTGGGCCGTGATGAACTCAGCATCGGGCCCGGATACCAATCCCCCCTCAACAGCCAGCACTTGTACAGCTTCGCAGGTGGCCAACAACGGTCGTGCGGCGCTCAAGGCCCGTGCGCTCTCGGTGCTGCCATTCCAGGCAACGAGGATGCGCCGACCAATCGTTTCGGGTATCTCATCACTGACCAGCAACAGTGGCCGACCGCTTTCAAACAGCAGCGCCTCAGCAGTGCTTTTCCAGTCCACGTTACCGCCGGACAGATCTCTCGACAGTACGCTAATGCCAAAAGCGCGGGCGTATTCCCCAATACCTTCAGGACCCGTGCCCATCATTTCGGTCCAGCCGGCTCGAATCCCCTCGCCTTCCAGTGGCCCCATCGGGATGCCCCGGGCGCCAATCAGTGATTCAAAGGTCTCACGAGCGAGTGTCGCCTGCTGCTTACCTTCTTCCTCGAACTCGGCCAGATAATCGCCTGGCAGGGTAATGCCTTCGCCGGCAATAATCGGGAGTACCTGACGGCAATAGGCGCCTTCGATGTAGGCTCCCGAGCCCTCCGAAATCAGGCGGGCGGCATCAATAGCGGCAGCCGTGGGTTGAGTATTGTTAAATGGAACCAGTATCGTGCGTAATCCAGGCATTTTGTCGACCTCCATCAATACAGTATCATGATTGATACGGCCATTCTAGCAAGTCAATTACTCACCCGTCTGAGTTGAGATCTCCAGCAAGACCTCACCAGCAAATTGGCGACGCCAGCCCTTCAGCAGCGGCAAATCACGCTCGCCAGACGCCAGGCGGCGAATATCGTCGCGACGGGCAACGCTGGCTGTTGGCAGATCTGCCTCGGTACATAGGGCCGATAGATATGACCACATCCGATTCCCCAGCGCCTTGATTGCAGGGTCCACACGGCCTGGCTTTTGCAAAGGGGTGTAATTAACGGCTTCACTGTGAGCGCGTTCTACGACCTCCAGTATCGCCTGGCCGCGGCGTTTGACAGTGCCCGACTCGACTCCAGATAACTGCTCTAGCTGGGTTAGGCTTTGAGGGCGTGAACGGGCAATCTCGACGATGGCATCAAGAGCCAGTAACCATTCCCGGGGGTGATCGAGACGCCGGGCGGCCTCCTCACGCCACAGCGCCAGCGCATGCGCTACGCTTTGACCCTCCCGGTCGAACGAACTACACGCCCGCAATATCCGCTTGACTGCGCTCGCGGAGCCTGCCTCTATTACGTCACCGCAAGCCAGAAGGCTGAAGTCCTCTGTGGCCCAAGCGGTACGTCCGCGCTGGTGCAAAAGGGTTATTAGATGCTGATGAAGATCCCCGAGATAGTGGGCGTCATCCAGCGCATAGCGAATTTCCTCGTCATTGAGCGGGCGTCGACACCATGCGGTACGGGTATATGCCTTGGACAACTCGACATCACAGATCTCTTTCACCAACTGGGCATACCCGACCTGTTCGCCATATCCAGACAATGCGGCCGCAATCTGAGTATCGAACAAGGTCCCAGGCAATACCCCCAGGGTGTGCTGTAAAACCTCCATATCCTGGCGGGCGGCATGAAATATCTTTACCGGCTCGGCAGATGCCAGTAACGCGCCGACCCCCGAAAGGGTAATGTCAGCGAGCGGATCAATACATACCGTCCACTGTGGCGTGGCGATCTGGATCAGGCAAAGTCGCGGGAAAAAAGTCCGAATCCGCTCAAACTCGGTATCTACCGCAACCCACGGTGCACCCATTGCATCTGTCATCAGATCGTCAAGATCGGCCTGGTTGTCGACAAAAACTTTGGACGGGTCAACTCTCAATGGGAATCCTTGTGTTCTAACGGGGCAACTAAGAAACGATCAGTTCGATCGCTGATGATATCATCGCGCCTCGTTGACAAGCGTCCAGACCCAATGCTGCAATACCTTCAGATATTCATCAACCTGTGTTTGTTCCGAGGAAAGGCCCAGGATATGCCCCGCTCAGAAGCGCTGTTGCTTGTAACTGCCATCGCGGCCATATTGAGCAGCGCCATTAATGCGATTCCGAACGCCGGCATCCTGCGCGGCACCATAATGTCTGTGGGACAGGTGCTGCTGTTCGCGGGCCTGATCAGTCTGATGTTGCGTTTTCGTGGTAAAAGCGAGCGTTCTATGCAGACACTCACGGCCATGTTCGGTGCTACCACCTTACTGCAACTGCTTGCACTGCCCTTTTTCGGCTGGCATGAGGGGTTGCTCCCGACTGAATCGGAACCGCTGGTAGTCCTGACCACCCCACTGCTGATTGCTGCGGGGATTGCGGTATGGTCCCTCACAGTGATGACCTCAATATTGCGCCAAGCGATGGACAGTGGAATCGGCGCAGCCCTGTTGATCATTATCGGTTGCCAGTCGCTGATCATGGTAGCAGTCACGACGCTCATGGGCAGTTCTCCTGGTTGAGTGAACGGATTCACATTCTTGGCATAGGCGGCACCTTTATGGGTGGCCTGGCGCTGATCGCCCGCGAAGCAGGTCATCAGGTGAGCGGATCCGATGTCAACATCTATCCGCCCATGAGTACTCTGCTCGAGGCCGAGGATATATCAGTACACAGTGGTTATGACCCGAGTCAATGGGATAAAGTGCCTGAACTTGCGATTATAGGTAACGCACTGTCACGCGGTAATCCGCTGGTGGAGCATGTCCTCAGTCAGCGTATCCCCTATACCTCAGGCCCACAGTGGCTGATGGCGCATCTACTGCCCGGGCGGTCAATGCTTGCGGTAGCCGGCACTCATGGCAAAACCACAACCAGTGCCATGGCCGCCTTCATCCTTGACCATAACGGTCGCACCCCGGGCTTTTTGATCGGCGGTGTGCCGGGCAATTTCCCGGTATCAGCCCGACTCGGCGCGGGCCCGTGGTTTGTGATTGAGGCAGACGAATACGATACAGCTTTTTTTGACAAGCGGTCAAAGTTTGTACACTACCGTCCAGAGGTGCTGGTATTGGGTAATCTCGAATTTGACCACGCCGACATCTTCGATTCGATCAGCGATATCGAAAAACAGTTCGAATATCTGCTGCGCACCGTAGCTGCTGAGGGCACCATCGTAGTCAATGCCGATCACCCGGTACTGGAGACTCTTCTGCAGCGTGGCTACTGGTCACAGATTGTGCGTTACAGCATCTGTGGAGCCGAAACAGCCCAGTGGCAGGCGACACCGCACCAGTCCGATTGCCGTCACTTCGACGTCTTCCGCCATGGTCAACATCTGGCAACGGTCGAGTGGAGCATCATCGGCAGACACAATATGGCCAACGCGCTTGCCGCCATTGCTGCCAGCGATGCCGTGGGTGTCGATCCGGTGCAGGCCTGCGCCGCCCTGGCAGAGTTCCGTTTACCCCAACGCCGGCTTGAGCGGGTCAACCCAGGTGACGCCATCGCACTATTCGATGATTTTGCCCACCACCCAACGGCGGTGCGCGAAACCCTGCAGGCACTGCGCTCGAAGAACGCCCCAGGACAGCTGATCGCCGTGCTGGAACTACGTTCCAACACTATGAAACGCGGAGTTCATCGTGACGCTCTGGGGAAAGCCCTGGCATTGGCCGACGTCGCCGTGGTCCGACGGCGGGCCGATCTTGAGTGGGATCCGGCAGAACTTGCGCTTGATCCGGATCGGACTACACTTATGGTATGCGATACCCTCGCCCAAATCGTTGATACCATCAGCGACAAAGCAAAACCCGGTGATCAGATCGTGATGATGAGCAACGGCAACTTTGATGGCCTGAAGGAAATGCTTCAGGCTCAACTGGGTTGATTGGTGATATGTGTTTTCGAGGACTCCATTGATGACAAAAGTAATAGGCACCCTGGCACTGCTGCTGGCTTTCGCGCTACCAGTTACAGGACAGGAATACGAGCAGGGAATCAATTATTTCCCTCTGAAAATCCCTCAACCCGTTCATACCGGGGACAAAATCGAGGTGCTGGAACTCTTCTGGTACCGATGCCCACACTGTTTCGAATTGGAGCCTTATCTGAACAAGTGGCTAAAAAGTAAACCTGACTTTATCGAATATGTCCGGCTACCTGCAGTCCTGAATCGCTCCTGGGCCTTTGATGCGCGGGTGTTCTATACCTTCGTGGCTCTGGGACTGGTTGACTCACTTCACGAGGCCTACTTTGACGCCATACACACGGACCGCAAGCGGATTATTACTGTCGAGCAACTGGCTGACTGGGTGGCCGATAAGGGTCAGGACCCGCAGCAGATTCTGGATACTTTTAATTCCTTCGGGGTCGATTCATTGGTTGCCCATGCTGCCGATATGTCAGGCCGTTACGAAACCGATGGCGTTCCGACCATTATCGTCGATGGCAAGTATCGCACCAAGGTCTCGCTGGCGGGTGGGCACAACGAGTTGATCGACCTGATGAACTACCTTGCCTTGCGTGCACAGAGCGAACGTAGTAACTAGGGCCACATCCGGCCAGCACGCCTACCGTGGCCCGCAACCACAGCGAATACCAAGTCTATTTTCACGTTGGGCTGGGCAAAGCGGCTTCGACTTATCTGCAGCATCGGGTCTTCCCAATACTGCAGAACATCCGCTACATACCCCGCGATCGCTACCGCGGCTACCAGGGGCTTATTGAACGGACACAGGACACCCGTTATCTGGTATCTCGCGAGGCGGCTTACCGGCTGCAACAACGGGTTGATGAATTCGCCGCGTTTAAGCCCGACGCCCGGGTGATTCTGGTGCTGCGCCGACATGACCGGTGGATCGCCTCCCACTACCGACGATATCTGAAGAACGGGGGCAGTCTGGACTTTGAGCATTATCTTGATCTGGACAGCAACCAACCGCGCATCTGGGGGGCGCAACAGGTTCGCTTTATGGCCATGATCGAAGCCATAGAGCAACGTTTTAACTCAAGACCGCTGGTGCTGTTCCACGAAGATCTACAGACTGACCCATTTGCACTGATCGATCAGCTTTGCGCATTTACCGGGGCACACTACCAGCGCGACCAGGTCAATCTTTCGATCGTTCATAGCTCCTGGAGTGACAAACAACTGAAACTGGCAAGACTTGCCGGAAAGCGGCTTTTTGACCCTGTTCCAGGCGCTGCGACTAACCCTACTCTTCACCGCGTACGCCGACGACTGCACTTGTGGACCTGCTACGGGATTCTCGGAATTGCCCAGATGGTGCCCGCAAAATGGGTTAACCCTGACCCTTTAATTAACCCAGAAAGCCTATCGCGGGTGCGTGAGGTTTTTGCGAACGACTGGCTGTGCTGTCACGACTACGCCCAGGCGTACAATCCACCAGTCTCTGGCATCAGGTCGGAAACAGACCAGACTCTTTAATCCCATCAAAAACGAACTGCACGGCAAGTGCGGTCAGCAATACGCCAAAAATCCGGCTAACCACGTTCATTCCGGTAACACCGAGTAGACGATGTACCTGGCCCGATACCAGCAACAGCAACAGGGTCAGCAACAACACCACGCCCAAGCTCGCCATCACCGCCAACTGCTGGTAAAGATCTCCATCCGTATTGGTCATTAGCAAAATAGCGGCACCGATCGCTCCTGGTCCTGCAATTAACGGCGTTGCCAGTGGAAACACGGCGATATCCTTGCGCACACGGGCTTCACGATCTTCATCGGGGGTGGTTGACGCCACTCCCGAATGACGGGCAAAAACCATATCGAGCCCAACCAGAAACAACAGGATGCCACCAGCAGTACGTAGTGCCGGTATGGATATCCCAAGTCGGTCGAGGAGGACCTGACCAAAAAGTGCAAATGCAAACAACAAGCATGACGCCAGAAATACGGCTCGCACTGCGGTACGCCACCGTTGGTCCGACGTCATCTCCCGTGACAACGCCCCGTAGACCACAGCAACATCCACAGGTCCAATAGTTGCAAAAAACGTGGTAAAGGCGATGATCAGCGCCTCAGTCATCAGTGCACCCCCCATAAACAAAACACCATCGTTCAGCCAAAGCTCGCAATGCCCTCCTTCTGAAGGTCTGCCATGGTGCGGACAATCCCTTCACGTAAGATCCGGGTCAGGTCATCAATCTGCTCACGGGTAACGCATAGCGGTGGCGACATGACACACATATTAATCAACGGCCGCACCAGCAAGCCAAGCGCCTGGCAATGGGCATCGATACGACTACCTACTTCGTAGTCAAGTGTCAGCGGCTGTCGACTTTCCTGACTGGCTACACACTCAAGGCATCCCATCAGGCCTTGTCCCCGAATATCGCCCACGATCGGCAGATCGGATAAGGTCTGTAACTGCTCTTGCAAATAAGGCCCCAACTCCCGGGCATTTTCCAGTAGCCCTTCAGATTCAAATACATCCATATTGGCCAGCGCCGCGGCACAAGAGACCGGATGGCCGGAATAGGTAAACCCATTAGAGAATACGGCTCCGCGCTCACTGTCGCCTCCCACTGCCTGGATCAGTCGGTCCGATATGATCACGGCTGACAGCGGGATGTATCCGGAAGTTAAACCTTTGGCCGAGATAATAATGTCAGGGGTAATATCAAACACTGGTTCTGAGGCATACCAATGACCCAGTCGGCCAAATCCGGTGACCACCTCGTCAGAGATATAGATCACATCATGGCGCCGGCATACCCCAAGGCAGGCGGCATGGTAACCCTTAGGAGGCACGATCACTCCACCCGAGGCCAGGATCGGTTCGGCGATAAAAACACCCACTTTTTCCGCACCTACCTCCAGAATCTTAGCTTCCAGTTCATCGACCAGCTGACGGCAGAAAGAGTCGGTATCCATCCCCTCGGGCCGTCGGTAGGGATTAGGTGACGAGATAAAATGCACGCTATCAAGCTGGGTGTCCAGCCAGTTTTTATCGCGAGACTTGCCCGATACCGCGGCGGAAAGATAGGTGCTGCCATGGTAGGCATCGTAACGGGAAATAATGTGCTTTTTCTCCGGCCGACCCAGCACGTTGTTGTAGAACATAACAAAACGCAACGCCGAATCCACCGCAGTGGAACCACCCGTAGCAAAGAAAACATGATTGAGATCTCCCGGTGCTACCGCCGCCAGGCGCTCAGCCAAGCGTGCAGATGGCTCAGTCGGATGGCTCCATGGGCTGGTATAAGATAACTGCCCGGCCTGATCTGCCATGGCTTTGACAATTTCACGCCGGCCATGCCCGGCATTGACACACCACATTCCACCGGGGCCATCGAGCAAGCGATTTCCCTGCGCGTCGGTAACATAACTTCCCTCACCACCTCTGAGGACGGTACGGCTCAAATCCGGGTTATCAAATGATTCCCAGGGATGTACCACATGGGTATCCATTTTCCGAAGCGCGGCCAGATCTACGGCCGCTGACTGAGAAGGTTTCATCAAAGTTCTCCTTGTCGTTTGTTCAGCATGAGTTACCGGGCAGCCTTCAAGCGCGAGCAGCGCCGGAGCGCATTGCCTGATTGGCTGACACCAGGGTTCCCGGCGCAGGTGGATGCACCAGCGACATCACCGGGATTTCTTTTTTAAGACGCTGATGAAATCGCAGTACACCCGCTTCAAAAGTCAGGTAATCGCCTGGCTCAACAACGTCTGCCACATGGCCCACCAATAACCACTGGCCGCGAAAAAGTTGAGCCATCTCGACCTCAAACAGCTCGGCACTGGTGTAGGTCCAGCCTGATAGCATACCGTTGCTCGTTGCAACAGGTTGTCGGTGGGCTTCACTAGAAATCAGGTCAGGCGCTGGATTGGGCCTTTGATCACCCGGTAGCACGCTTACCAGGTAGCTCAAGCAAGTCCGACGGGATTCCTCAAGGTCAACGGAATCGGGTGTCATCATGCACTGCTCCCAGAAACTATCAATTAGCGCAACGAAAGCGTGCGCGAGAGCTATTGGATCTGAGACGCTGGGTCCATTGCCCTGATACAACTCTGCGAACAGGCCTTCTACGCGATCAATGCTGCCATTGGCTATGACCGGTTTGAAGCCAGTATTCATACTTATACTCCGCCCCTGATATCCAGAATAACAATGTTTATACAAGCATACAGAACCATTGTATTACCGTACAAACTGGTATGGGCCGACCACTCCTTGGGAAGGTGTCAATCCTTCAGCATTAGGAAATTGCTCGAATCAAAGTGCAGCCAGGCCTGATCACCGGACCGATCAGAACCCTGGTAATCCTGCTGGGAGACATCCAGAGTATTACCCTCAGCCCCCTCGGGAATAATGCGGTAATAGGTGGTGTTCCCCCAGAAGGCGCTGGCGGCGAGCGTCACCGGCAAACCCCCCGTAGCGGGGCCATTACTCAAAGAAAGATTTTCGGGCCTTACTGCGAGTGTGACCCGATCACCAGCGTGCACGGCCTGATTGTTGGCATTGACCGAGACAGACCCCAGTTCCGCTGACGAGACCACTACCTGTTCCCCGACAGATTCAACGACAACGCCATCGAGCAGATTCATCTGGCCAATGAAATCGGCTACCTTCCGGCTGATGGGTCGCTCGTAAATCTCCCGAGGCGGCGCTTGCTGAAGAATCTGACCCTCATTCATAACAGCGACCCTGTCGGAAAGCGTCAAAGCCTCCTCCTGATCATGCGTGACAAACACGAAGGTAATCCCCACCTGTTGCTGTAGCATACGCAGCTCTATCTGCATTTCTTCTCGCAACTTTTTGTCTAAGGCTCCCAGCGGTTCGTCCAGAAGAAGTACTTTGGGCCTTTTAATTAATGCCCGCGCCAGGGCGACCCGCTGTTTCTGACCCCCAGACATCTCATCGGCGCCGCGTTTTTCAAAGCCTTCCAGCTGAACCATAGTCAGCGCCGCTGATACTTTCTCGGCCTGTTCTTCGCGCGATAACTTTTGCTGGCGAAGCCCGTAGGCTACATTTTGCTCAACATTAAGGTGCGGAAAGATCGCGTAATTCTGAAACACCATGTTGGTAGGCCGCAGGTGTGCAGGCATATGGGTGATATCTTGCCCTTCTATCATGACCTTGCCATCGGTAAGTACCTCAAATCCTCCCAGAATACGCAGCAGGGTTGTCTTGCCACAGCCTGAAGGCCCCAACAATGAGAAAAATTCCCCTTTTCGGATCGAAAGAGAAATGTTGTCGACCGCAGTGACGCTGCCAAACGATTTTGAAACGTTGGCTATCTCAATAAATGCATCATCCAATGATCATATCTCCAGTTTGTGTATCGGAGGTATTGCGCCGGCGGAACCATTCCGCCAGCAGAACGATGAATACACTCGCGATAAGAATGCAAGCTCCGAGCGCCAGAACCCCCGGCAATAACTTAGGAAAGCGTAGCTGATTCCACATGAACACGGGCAGTGTCGGGTCGGTGCTGCCCAGGAAAAACGCCATGATAAATTCATCGAAAGAAATAGTGAAGGTCAACAACAAGCTGGCAACGATCCCGGGCAACACATTCGGAAAAGTCACACGCCAGAATGTCCACCAGGCATTCTCACCAAGATCATGAGAGGCTTCTTCTAAAGATCGATCAAACCCCTCAAAACGGGACATCAGCACGACCATCGCAAACGGGACACAAATCAGGATATGGCCCGCTGCAATACTCACAAGACCCAGCGAGCCTCCCGTGCGCAGGATGATAATCAGCAACGCCATGGCCAGTATGATCTCGGGAACCACCAACGGCAGCATAATCATGCCTATCACGGGCTTTTGCCCGGGAAGTTGGTAGCGGGTTACAGCCCGGGCACCCAGTATGCCCAGGATGGTGCTGATCAAGGCAGTCGTAATGCCAACCTTGAGGCTGTTCATCAGGGCACGGTGCAAGGCCTCGTTGGCAACCATGGTCTGGTACCACTTTAGGGTCCATCCGCGCAGCGGGAAGCTGATATAAATTGAGTCGTTAAATGAAAAGAGTGGCAAAAACAGTACCGGCAGGTAAAGATACGCCACATAGATCACGGCATACGTGCCAAGGATGCGCGCCGCAAGATTCATATTACGGTTCATGAGCTGCGCCCACTGAGGCGTCGGGCAGACCACACAAACAGGGTCACCAGTACCGCGACCATAGTCATCGAAGTTAACGAGATCGCAGCACCCGATGGCCAGTTGCTGCCCCGACCAAATTGAAACTGGATTACATTGGCAATCATGTATCCATCGGACCCCCCTACCAGTGAGGGGGTAACGTAGTCTCCCACCGTGGGAATGAAAATCAGAATAGATGCTGCCAGGATTCCAGGTAATGCCAACGGCAGTACAACGCGAAAAAACCGCACGAACGGGCTGTCACCAAGATCCGTTGCTGCTTCAAGTACAGAGCGGTCTATTTTTTCAAGGGACACATAAATCGGCAAAATGGCGACGGTCGCCCAAGCATGGGTCAGGGTAATCACCACAGCCGTCGGGTTATACATCAGAAAAGTCAACGGCTCGTCTATGACGCCGAGCGACATCAATCCTGAGTTGACCGCACCGTTGTAACCGAGGATCACCTTCCACGCAAAAACCCGCAGCAGATAACTCGTCCAGAATGGCAATGTCACCAGGATAATCCACACCATTTTGTGG
>Ga0208406_1000033_pt1 | contig 51030 bp, 46 predicted proteins | sample ETNtaG_15_FD_185769 | JGI IMG/M metagenome (GOLD analysis project Ga0208406, IMG submission 185769) | Marine microbial and viral communities from oxygen minimum zone, Eastern Pacific Ocean - ETNP201302PF89A (SPAdes) (version 2) | ecosystem: Environmental > Aquatic > Marine > Oceanic ...
ACTCAACAAGGCAAAATCCCCTACTACAGTTGTAATTCCAAGTAAGGGGGTGTCAGCAATCGACAAAGACGGCCAGCCATTCCATTCCCCAGAAGCCATTCAGACATGGACTACAAACCTAAAGGCTAATCTCGATCAGAAAGTAAATCTTATTGAAACAGAAAGCCATATTAACGATGAGGACTTCGCGGAAAAGCTTGCCATGACCTTACTTAAAAAGCTACAAGTATCGAATTAAAAGCAACTTTAGAAATTGTTTTTAATTCGCTTAAACTGGCATTAACAGGTGAAATGCTCTGATTATATCGTACCCAGAACCATCTTAACTTTAGACATTGACAGACGAAATCCCATCTGTTATGCTCAGTTCCCTGCAATTAAGGAGGAAAACTTATGAGGAGAATCCTTGTCTCCGCTTTCTTTGGAATTCTGTTTGTTTTTGGATTAAGTTCATCAATCTCAATAAGCCAACGAATTCCATCAAAAACTGATTCCTCAGGATCGCTTGGAACCGCTATCTCCAGTACACCATTCAATCTCGCCACTAAATCAAAACCACTTCCAAAAGGAAACCCGTCTTCGAATAGGAGGATACTCCGATCACCACAAAAGGCAAAAATCTATCTCGCCACATCCATAACCAGCCAAAAATTTACATTGAATACTCTTACCTTCAAAACCGATAGTGTTTCATCATCTCTACCAATAGACTCAAATCCCGACGGATCAACTGCTAGTGAAGTTTTCTCAATTAGCTCCACAAACCAATAGAATATGCCAGTAGCAAAACTGAACAATTACATCGATAGAAACATACCTCATCTTTGCCAATACTTGCAAACGCTTGTCAGAATTCCAACTGTAAACCCACCCGGCACGAACTACGCAGAAATTGTAAACCTGCTCGCAGAGTGGTGTAGAGAGCTCGATCTAGAAACAGAAATCCATCACGTTCCAACAGACGAAGCACAAATACATCTCCCCCACGCAAGCGAATACCCAAGGATGAATCTAATCGCAAAATGGAATACTGGAGCGGAGAAAACAGTACACTTCAACTCTCATTTTGATGTAGTCCCTGCATCCGATGGATGGAGCCAAAATCCATTCGACCCACAGATTGACGGTGATTGGCTATACGGCCGAGGTTCGGACGACATGAAAGATTCAATCGCGGCAACTCTCTTTGCCATCCAAACACTCCGAGAAAACGGGGTTAATCCATCCTGTAATATTGAATGTTCATTTACGTGTGACGAAGAAATCGGTGGACAACTTGGTGCTGGTGAGATTGTTAGAAAGCAGCTAGTGGATGCTGATTTCGTAGTTAATTGTGAAGGTGGGACAAAACTGAATATAGGATGTGGTCACAATGGCATCTTATGGGCAGACGTTTTTGTTTTTGGGAAACCTGCACATGGGTCTCGTCCACATACAGGCCTAAACGCGTTCGAGAAGATGTCAGAGTTGGTCGTTGCTCTCCAATCACTAAAGAGCAAATTCAATCATCCTGATCTAATATTCAAAACCCCGGCGGGCAGGGAACTGACACCAACAATCAACATTGGTGGTGTTTTTGAAGGAACATCAGGGGATAAAATTAACACCGTGCCCTCCTTGGCCAAATTTTCGATTGATCGACGTGTTACACCAAGCGAAATCATCGAAAACATTGAGCCAGAACTACGTACTGCCATCCAAGTAGCGTGTCAATCTATTCCAGATCTCAAAGCGGAGCTTAGACCCATCCTGTTAATTTCCCCCTGTTTTATTTCTTCCGATTCTCTTCCTACTCAGTCATTCAGAAAAACCGTTAGTCAACTTCGTCAAAAGCCCGCCCAGTTTGACGTAACTTCAGGCTTTACTGATCTACATTACTTCGTTGAAGGCGGAAAGATTCCAGGAATTGGCTATGGACCGTGGGGACAAAACACACATGGCATTGATGAACGTGTAAGTATTTCCGACTTGATACTAACAACGAAAATCTACGCGAATTTCATGGCAAATGGACAGATTTGATTCAGTAACCCAACCCATTTCCTGTCAGGACATAAGTACCAACGGTACCATCTGATATCACAAATACCGACGGGAATTTTTCTTGCCAACCTTCATTGGCAATGGGGCAGAATTGACGGCCGTTGCCTTCGATCGCAGTAATGCCTTTCACTCGTGCGGCGATGCCTGCAGAGTGCAAAAATGACGCTCCCGGGCAGGTCAGATCCTGAACCGCAAGGAACATATCATATTCCTGAGCAGCAGCACCCATTAATAACGCTTGCGATTGGCCCTTACACGCCTTCAACGCAATACCTGAATAGCCTTGCTCACGCGCCAGCAAAAATGTCTCAAAATCAGTCAAAGACTCATCAAGTACTACAGGCTTAATTTTAGCAGCTTGATGCATTTTGTTCTGCGGATGTGCTTTCAAATCGCGATCCGTCGGTTGCTCAATATAAGCCAATCGATCAAAAGCATTACCCGCCCCCTCTTCGATCTTAGCTAAAAACTCCAGCAAATACTCAACATTCTGACAGGTTTCATTAAAATCTGCCGAATAGAACCATTGATCTATGCCACGGCCTATCTGTGTTTCTGCTGCTACTTTTTCAATAGAAAGCACCCGATCTACATCCCAATCTAGATCTGATCCATTTAATTTTATTTTGAGGTGGGTTAACCCGTCGGCAACAATCCACTCAGGCAAAGTTTCTGGCAAGCCGTCGTTAAGCCGATTCGAAATATCTGCGCCGGTCAGTGGATCAAGAGCTCCGACCAGATGATAGAGCGGCATCCTAGATTGGGGCGTTGCTAACACGTATTGATCGAGATACTTTCCGTTGAACCTATCATTAAGATAGTGCGAGAGATCCCGATTCATATAATCCAAGGAAAGGCCATGATAACTGCTGATACCATTCGCTTTACCAAAACCATCGTGGATAGCAGCATCGATAGGACTTGTTGTAACCACCAAACAAAGTTTCGGTACAGGAACACTCAGATTCATTTCTGTCGAAATCTCTTCTGCAATTTTTAGAAACTCAATTTCCAAGATCTCGGATATATCAATAGGATGTCCGACAAAGTCACATTGCTTCGTTAACTTGACGGCTCTTTCAGCAATTTTTTTCATTGCCTCCAGACTTTGATCAAACGGCACATATTTGGGTGGAAATGCCCATACATTGCCAAGTGGCATTGAGCCAAATCCTTCTGCTTCCTTACCATCACGCGTCCGGACACGAACTTTCACATTGAATATCACACAATGATCCGTTGAAACACCACCAAACTTTAATGGCGTTCGATAGTCATATTCCTCAAAATTATATTCCGCATCAAAAACACAAATATCGCTGTTCTTCACTATAACCACACTCCTTCAAACCAACTGTCATAAAAAGCCGAGATAGTATTTCTCAGAGCAAAGCTAGGCACAACATTTAATATCTTACATTCGACATTTTCTAAATTGAATAGATTCTCTATAAGCAGAAAACGGCCTAACACGTCTCATTAAACTTCGATTTCCGTCAATATCTATGAACGAACAATGAGCTCAAAGATAAGGCCACTGAAACTTACATTTTATACCACTCGCTTCTACAATCAAACCCTCAATTGCTTATCCTAACCAGTAAGGTGTCGGCATGTCAAGTCGCTTCAATTTCACGTTCTGCTATTCTGACAACGGCAGGAAGCAATCCATAGAGTATCCAAAACGGAATACCAATAGCATCTCCATTCAACAAATTATTAACACAAAAATGAACTAGGAGTGACAGTTCCACCGCCATAATGCCTAAAACCAAAGAGCGAAAAAAAGTCTCCCTGACACGGCGTAGTGCTTGTACACCAAATCGAAAGAAAGTTAGAATCAACCAGAACCAGGCTAAGATACCAAGACTGCCTTGTTCAGCTAAAATCTGCATGTACTCGCTGTGCGCACCAAGTTGAAACTGAGCAACATATTCACCTGTCAAAGCAGCATCCTCTTGATAAAGCATGGCAAAAGCACCATATCCATTGCCGATAATCGGATGTTCTGTAAACATCAAAAATGCTTGTGCCCAGCGGAGGAGCCGCGACCGATTTGATGCAAATTGAGGATCAAACAAAGTTGAAACTCTTTCTGAAATTAAGTCGGATACACTTGGTAACAACAACAAAACAAGAAGAAAAACAAAACCACCACCAATAACCAGTATTCTTTTGTGTTGTTCGGCTTGTGGTAAATTAATCAGCAAAAACCCAACTGAAATAATCAAAGACAACCAAACACCACGTGAAAAGCATAGGAGGATCCCAACAGTGAATATCATTAACATAACCGACCAAAACACTCGGTCATATGACGTTCGATCAAGTAGTAAACGACTTAAAACAATTAAAAAAAAGATAACTGTGTAGCTACCAAAGACCGAATAGTTGGTGAACGGTGAGCCACGATAAGCACTAGTCCATTGCCATAAATCAATGTTGTAAATTAAAATAATGATTGTCCAGACCACTGCGACGACAGCTGAAGGAAAGACAGACCAGAATAACCATTGAAGATTTTGGCGTGATCGGATCAACAGAAATGTTAGGAAACTTGACATAACATAGACATTTGCCCGAATCGCACCCTTGATTGACCCTAATATATCAGGTGAATTTATCGCGGACAGAACAGTAACTATGATAAATATAGTTATAGAGGAAGTAAATGGAAATTTTTCATCTTCACTCGCACCAGTTTTGGAGACAGCGCGATCAAAAACCTTCTGAACCAAAAATACGACAACAAGCATTCCCAAAAGAGGTTCAGATGGAGTCTGAACCTCAAAACCTCTACCAGGGATAATATATCGGAAGGAAAATGGCAGGAACAGCAAAATCGAATAGAAGGCAAGGTCCATACCTAGAAAAACAAAAACGCCGATTACCGCTAAGACAACCAGAACCATTAAAGGAGATTCAGAAGTAACACCAAGCAAAACACCAACAGCAAGACAACCAAAAACGATCAGCAACCAGCGAGCGACATCTAAAGGGAGTCGCTGTTTATGAACTAAAACCTCATCAATCTCGTTTGTAACGTTCAAGCTCATCTTCAACTTGCTGGTAATTAAATTTGGACAGATCCACTTTGGTCAAGGTAGCCCTGACAGGCCCCTTAACTCTTTGTTTTAAACGAGCGATTATCACAGAAACAATACCAAGTCCCGCGATCAAAATGAAGAATGGGACAATATAAGCAACTATATTGAATCCCTGTGCCAGCATCACGGCATTGAATTGTGTTCCATATTTCCCTAAGTAATCTTCTCGAATTCCTTCAATAGTCTCTCCACTTTGCAGCCGAGTTTGAAACTCTAGCGTGATACCTTGTGCAGTTCCACACACACATGCCCGAATTGTCTCACGAACACAACCACAAGGACAGTAGACACTTTCCGACAATTCAATCATGGGATCTTCAATGATCCGGTCATCAGCATAGATTGGTAGCATAGATAATCCGTAGAACAACACGAAACTGAGAGAATTTCCAAATCTATGCATCTGTCTTAACGTTGTATTTATAGTTTTTTTCAAACATAGACACTCCTCCCCCAACAACCATTATAGCGACACCAACCCACACCAAACTGATCAACGGATTATGATATACTTGAACCGAAACTGGTTCCCCTCGAGATACATAGTCACTAGCATCCTGCGGCAACGGCCCTAAAGCAATATAGAGATCGTTTAAACCAAAATGGGTAATGGCCGACTCAATTGTATCTTGCTCTCCTTGCCCGGCCTGGAAATAAAAACCGCGAGCGGGTTGCATTGTTTTAATGTACTTTCCATTTCTCTTTATATCGAACTCAGCACCAGACAATTCAAAGTTTGGATGACTCTCTTCAAATCCCCTTTTAAGAGTTAATTGATATTTCCCGATCTCAATTGATTGTCCATTAGTTACACTTTTCGATTCGAGTAAAAAGTAACCCTTTGACCCCATAATACCAATGTAAACAATGACAATACCAACATGAACGATATAACCTCCATAACGTCTTTTATTTCGCCCAATCAACCTGAAGAAACCACCCAGCAAACTAATTTCATGGCGTTTTGATCTCAACTTACCACCCCGATAGAATTCATCCGCAATGGCTACCAAGACAAAAACAGAAAAAAACACGCATAGTACAGTATAAACAGATCGAACCTTCACAACAATATTACCGCTCAAAAACAAATAACTGATTGTAGGAATTAACAAAATCAAGGCTAATATAATTGGCTTGGTGAAAACACGCTTAAGATTACTTAAGGTCAATTTCCTCCAAGAGATAATAGGCCCAACTCCTGTTAGGAACAAAAGCATTAATCCGGGAATGATGACTGTTTTGTTAAAAAACTCCTCCGGTACCGCGATCTTCTGACCTGTCACTGCCTCAGAAATTATTGGCCAAAGCGTTCCCCATAGAACTATCAACGTTAGAGCGATCAATAACCAATTATTCAAAACAAATACGCTTTCCTTAGATAAAAAAGACTCAAGCCAATTCAAACTTTTCAATTTTTCCCAGCGGGAAACAATTAAACCAATAATAATAAATAGGGACAACAAGATGAAACTCAGAAAATATACTCCGATGTCTCCTTCAGCAAAGGCATGGACTGAGGTAATAACTCCGCTTCGCGTAATAAATGTACCAAGAATTGTAAATTCAAAGGCAAGAACCATAAGAATTATATTCCAAACTTTAAGCATGTTCCGCTTTTCTTGGATCATAACTGAATGCAGATAAGCGGTGCAAAGAAGCCATGGCATCAGAGATGCATTCTCTACCGGATCCCAAGCCCAATAACCTCCCCAGCCAAGTTCACGGTATGCCCAATTTCCGCCGAGTGTAATTCCAACTGTTAATGCTAGCCAAGAGAAAAGTGTCCATCTTCTAGACCTAATGATCCAATCATTATTTATCCTGCCAGATATCAATGCCCCAACGGCAAACGCAAAAGGTATCGTTAAACTAACAAATCCAACGTAAAGTATTGGTGGATGAAAGGCCATACTCGGCGTCTGGAGGAGGGGATTCATTCCTGCACCATCCGGCATAGCACCTCCATTTGGAAACCTAGACAGAGGATTATAAACCCCTCTAATTAACCCTGAAACGAGAATGGTAAAGAAAAGCATAACTACAGAGATGGGAATTAAAGCATAATCGGCAAGAGAGTCTTTCGTGTGACGATTGCGCCAAACGAAGATTGTACCGAAAAGTGCTATCAACCACAACCAAAACAGCAATGACCCCGACATTTTGCCCCACAAGGCAGCAATTTTGTACAGTACCGGCTGATAATAACTTGATCCCTCCGCGACATAACGCATAGAGAAATCATCTGTGAGAAACCCATAAATCAGTCCAGCCACAGCGATACTAATTAACACAAAAGTTGCAACAACACCATTTCTCCCACTGATAATCGCATTATTATTTCGATTTCGCAATCCAATGGCAAGCATGCCAATTGCCCATAAGGCAGAAAAAGCGGAAAGCCAAATTGTGGCTTGACCAATTTCTGATGCCATAATTTTCTTTATTCCCGAGTAAATTTAGTTCTGTTGTGTCACTTCCGCTTCTATTTGGTACTTCTCCTGAGTTGCCAATGCACTCCCCGCCTGCTGATACTTCGAAGCACATTTTGTCTGAATCTTTGAGGCGGTAATCAGATTTTCATCCGCATTGTATCGCCCTTCAACAAAAACATTGCCACCATCTTTAAAATTATCAGGTTTGAGCTTACCAACTGAAACAACATTAACACGGGCGGTATCTGCCTCATCACGAACAACAAAAGACAATTGGAAATTACCGTGATCCCAACTCGTTGATTTTTCCGCAATAAACCCGTCTATTTGGACTCCTTTTTGATGAACTTCTTGAGCTTGGGCCACTAATTGTTCAGGTCTAAAATGCCGTAGACTAGTATTTTTCACACCGACAAAGACCAACAATATCAATGAAGAAACAAGTATGCCACTGGCAACGAAAATTTTAATTCTACTACGACTCATTCCAAAATTCTCCATCTACCTAATTATTAAGGCGATAAAATTCAACAATATTATCAGTAAGATTCTCAATCAAGGGTTGGTCTGCAATAATGTCACATTTTAAACCGTGCGTCATAACAGCCCTAGCCGTTGATTGACCAATAACTGCAATTCGGACATTTTTCATTGCTGAACGCGGTTCATCTAAAATGGCAAAAAAATTTTCAGCCGTAGACGAACTGGTAAAAGTCACCATGTCAATATCACCCTTTTTCAGCTTTTCCAACATTTCGTTTCGCTCTTCACGCTCTACTTCGACCGTATCATAAATTGGTATATCATCCACTATAGCTTGTCGCTCCCGCAAACCATCCAACAATTCCGGACGACCGATTCGTGAGCGAGGCACTAGAATCCTTTGGTGAGCAATGTTCTTAATCTCTTTTGCGATTGTAGCCCCCGATGATTCGGAAGGTACAAAGTCCGGAAAGATACCAACCTGACGAAGTGCCTCTGTTGTTTTCTTCCCAACAGCACAGATCTTCACATGGCCAAATGAACGCGAATCTTTCCCTTTCTCACGCAACTTGCAGTAAAAAAGTTTGACTGAATTGGTACTGGTAAAAACAACCCAGCCATAATCAGAAAGGCCATCTATCGACTGATCGAATGCCAAATTTTGATCAATTGGAACTATTTCTATCATCGGAGATGCTAACACCATTGCCCCTTTGGATAAAAGTTTACTGACAAAACTCGCAGATTGTGAGCGGGCCCGTGTCACAAGAATCTTTCGGCCAAACAGAGGCCTCTGCTCAAACCATTTCAGATGTTTTCGTAAATGGTTAACCCCCCCCACAATAATCACAGCTGGCGATTGAAAATTAGCCTCTTCGGCTTTCTGCGTAATGTCAGCTAATGTACCTTCAATCGTTTCCTGTTCCGGTGTTGTTCCATATCGCACTAGGGTTGTTGGAGTTTGCGGAGATCTGCCATTCTCAATTAACCTCCGGGTGATTTCATCTAAATGGCCAATTCCCATTAGAATTACAATGGTGTCAATTCCCACCGCAATTTTTTCCCAGCCAATTGGCGAAGTAGAATCCAATGCTGCGGAATGACCTGTGACTACAGCAAAGGATGAAGCGTAATCTCGCATTGTCAGCGGAATCCCCGCATAAGCAGGTACAGCAATAGCCGAAGTAATGCCGGGAACAATTTCAAAATCAATCCCTGCTTCAGCCAATACTAATGCTTCATCGCCACCACGACCAAAAACAAAAGGATCTCCACCTTTAAGCCGAACAACAGTCTGACCTGCTCTAGTACAATCAATCATTTGCTGATTAATCTCAGCCTGACGTTTCTCTTGCTGCCCTTTCATTTTACCGCCATAAATCTTTTCGGCCAACGGTGCATACAAATCCAGTAAAACCTGATTAACAAGAAGATCATAGATGACGACATCCGCTATTTGGAGACACTCAATACCCCTCAATGTAATAAGCTTTGGGTCACCTGGACCAGCACCAACGAGATACACTTTGCCTGAATTCATGTTATTTTCAGAAACTTTCGTAACAAACGAATTCGGAAGGATCTAAACGGATAGATTTCTGATCAATCTGCTTAGCATACCCGATTCTGAGAAGGGATATCACTTCGCAAGACGATGGCATATTAAAAGCTTCGCCCAGTGACTTCCGATCTTCAGCACGTTCAATCGGGGCACTAATAAACTGAACCCCAATTTCTAATGCCGCCGCCGCAAGCAGAAGGTTCTGGATCATAGCTCCCATTCCAAGCCACATCCAACGTCGACCACCATCACCCGGCGGTCGACGTTGGTGATCCATTACAATCAGAATCAGAATCGGCGAATTCCTAACCTGAGCTGAAATCTCTTTTGCAGGTATTTTGCCTGCTTTTATATACCCCAAAAAACTAAGAAATCTCGCATTTTTCAGTATCGACTTCGCCTTAGTTGGATCCCGATCAAAAGGTGAAGGTAATTCCAGATGATCGGAGAGTAAAATACCGTCTTTCTCGTCCATCCATTCCTCTTCAGACAACCTAATCCAACGGCTATTATCATCAAGGAAACGTGCATCTTTAAACTGTTCGATTATCGCCGATTGTGTTAGATCCGCAATGACACTTTTGCTTTCCGGATCAGCTACAATCAACAGTTTCCAAGGTTGGACATTAAATGGCGAAGGGGCCCATCTTGCGGCTTCTATCAACTGGTCAAGATGCTCTTGACAAATTGGCTTACTCTCAAAGTCACCACGATGACTCCGCCGCTGATGAATTGCAGTTAAAAGATCCATTTCTACAATGACAAGAATCTATTAATTACCTCGTCAGGCGAGGCAGTACCAGTTGTACCAATCTTAGTGACAGTGACTGAAGCCACAAGATTCCCAATAAATGCAGCTTCGGTGTAACTTCCGCCACAACAAAGTGATGCTACTAATCCAGCTGAAACACTGTCACCTGCGCCAACAGGGTCAACTTGACCTTCAACAGAAATGCCTGGTACGTGGCTGATTTTACCACTGTCAAATACCACAATACCATTATCCCCAACAGTGATGAAAAGTGACTGACCAGTGCGTGAAAGTAAAGTTTTGCCGATTTCTTTCACTTCGTCGACAGCCACATCCTCGCCAGTCCATTCCGGCTCAATGGCTCGTTTTGCTTCAAACCGATTCGGCTTAATAATCAGGTTCTTGTATTGTCCAATCCGTGTTCGTGAATCGGCGTAAAAGACTTTCTCAGGAAGTTCCGTAGCAAGACGACAAATCTCCTCACGAACTCGGTCAGTGACCACTCCCAAATTATCATGAGGCATTTGATCTCCAACAATCACACCATCAACTAAAGGGACACACGCATTTAAGTTTTCAATTACTTGGTCTTCCAAATCACATGATGATGGCACGAGATTCTCAATGTCAAAACGGGAAGATTCAACCGCCACATTTTCATAACCGCGGTGGATTGGTTTCAGATAAGTCGGGGTAACCCGGTCAGAGGAACCAATCATGAAGTCAGTGATACAACCATTTTCATTGAGGCGGTTAACTAATGTTGTACCAAAACCATCTTCGCCGATTACACCAACCACGTAAACTGAACCAACCTCCAAAGCATTCAAGTTGTTGGTAACTGTCCCCGCGGCTCCTGGGCTATAGTGTTGATCCACAACAGGTGAAGTATGCCAAGGTGTTTCAAGCGAAAGAGTCGAAAGTGTTTTATCGATCATCCAATACGCATCTAGATAAAAATCACCAATAACCAAAATATTACTATCACCAAACCTGCCAAGTATCTCCTGTAAACGTGATTCCTTTATCATTTTTGCTAAACTTCTCCAGCGATGATCAGATCCATGTCTTGACTAATTTTATGTGTGCCCCCAATGGGATCATTTTGATCCACACCCAATTCAGCAGTAATGTATCCATCATAACTGATATCAGAAAGCGCCGCCATAACTGAATTCCAATCGATTGAACAATCTTCGATTAATCCCGTCCAACGAAACCCATTGGTATTAAACCCTTTAATATGAACCTTATCCATGCGATTGCCAATTGAACGGATCCAATGTTGAGGGTAACCATATAACAAAATATTACCAACATCGAAGTAGGCACCAATACAATCACTTTCAAATTCGTCGATATAGTTGACAAATTCAATAGGACTCAGCAAAAACTTGTTCCACACATTCTCAATTGAGATCTTTACATTTTTCTCTTCAGAAACAGGTATTAGATTTTTAATTTCTGCCTGAGATCTACTATAAGCGTCCTCGTATGATATTTCAGGGTTCACAACGGCAGGAACCAGTAAGACTGTACTAGCACCAATAACAGCGGCTGTTTCAATAGAATCAATCACTCCTTGAGCCGAACCAGTACGAACTTCCTGATCGGGGTGAGAGAGTGGCAAACTCCAGTGTTTAGCGTTCATCACGCTAAACAAATCAATACCAACCTGATTTGAAATCATCTTATAGTTCTGTCGATCACCATCATTCTCAAGCGTGCCGATTTCAATACCATCAAATCCAGCATCCTTTCCCAGTTTAAACCTATCTTCAACCGAATCACCAGGTAGAGTCCCTAGACAAATTCCTTTTTTCATGTTTCAATCATCCCCTTTAATTTTTCTAACCCTTGACTCAGATCACCAGAAATGTGGACTCTAGCAACACGCCGATCTTTACGGCATAACGCGCGTAAGTCCCCAAATGCCTGCGCCATTTTCAATTTGCTGAAGCTATAAGACACGCATGGAATCTCTATGTCTTCTAAATCATCAACTGTAACCATCAAAAAGACCCCATTGTTTAATCCACCCTTATGAAGTTGCCCTGTTGAGTGCAGATAACGTGGACCATAACCGACAGTTGTCGCAATTTTGAAACGATCGCGAACAGCCATTTGAATAGACTGAAGTGTTTCTTTGACCTCTGGGATATAAGCGAGTACCGCAATGTAATCAATTCCGAGTTTTGCCTGGCCTAGAAATCCTTCAACCCATTCGCTCATTGAACCTGCCGCAGTTTCTGAACAAGAAGGATTAATATAGATTTTAATCTGTTCTGTTTCAAATGCAAGTGTTTCTTCAGGTAATTTCCCATCTTTAGGAAAGTCAGCAAGGAACTCTCCAGTCATAAGCTTGCTCTCAGTAACATTGGGTTCATCAAACGGATTGAGTCGCATCATAGCTCCAGATATCGCTGTTGCAATTTCCCAGCGGAAGAATTCACGACCCAGATAATAGATATCATTCAATTCAATTTTCATAACCGATAAACCGGATTTCTCGATATTTCTGACTTGACTATCTAATTCATCATCGAAACGGATATAAACAAAAACCCTATCTTGCTTATTATAGTACGAGGGCTCGGTAATTCTCTCTCCTTCAATCGGGACAATCCCTTTACCTTGCTTGCCAAGACTTTCAGAGATCAACTGTTCAATCCAGTAACCTAATGCAGAAAGCTTGGATGAAACAAGAAGAGTCAGTTTATCATAACCAGTAAGAGCATATGTTGCGAGCTGCTCTCCAAACCTCACTGCTCCATCGACATCAACCTGCTTCGCATAATTCCACAGTTGATGCAGATCAACACCGATTAATCCAGCAGGTACAAGGCCAAAATAAGACAGGACAGAATACCTCCCTCCAATATCGGTCGGATTTAGAAACGTCTTACGGAAACAGTACTCATCTGCAATTTCTTCCAAGTTTGAAGCTGGATCAGTAATGGCAATAAAATTACCGCCTTTCTTATCCAACCGGTGATAGAAATACTGGAAGAGACTAAGAGTTTCAATAGTACTACCAGACTTGGTTGAAACAATAAAGAGTGTTTTGGCTAAATCGAATTCTCGGTCAATCTTCAGAATCGCAACAGGATCTGTTGTATCAACTACTGTCAAGTCTGGATAACCTGGCACTATGCCAAAGATGGTTGCAAACACCTCAGGGGCAAGGCTACTGCCTCCCATCCCTAGCAAAATAATGCGATCAAAATCTGACCTGATAGACGCAACAAAATCTTCAATCTCAGGTAGAAAGGTCCCCATCAGGTCAACACAATCTAACCAACCAAGCCGATTGCGAATCTTTGTCTGTACATCAGGATTTTCGGACCAGAGCGTTGTATCTTTGGCCTGAAGTTGGCAGGTTATTTTTTTGAGATCCAATCTGAACACTTTGACGTTAAAAGGGGGGCAACTGAAAAAAACCTCTCAGCTGTCCCCTCTTTTTAATAAATTAACCAGACGTTACCGAGAAGACTTTGCAACTTTCAAACGAGCAACAGCACGGGCTAAAGCAAGCTCCGCAAGAATATAGTCCATGCTAGGAAGTTGGGATTTTAACTGTTCTCTCGCATGCTGTAAAGCTTCTTCAGCCCGCAGAGTATCAATTTCATCAGACCATTCAGCTGATTCAACAAGTACAGTAACCCCATCTCGCAAGACTTCGAAAACCCCATTACTAGTCGCCATTGAACGAATCCCATGATGGTCTTCTACAATTAGCTCCCCAGATTCAATCGTCGTCAAAAAAGGAATATGACCGGTTAGAACCTGAAAAGGACCATTCGTACCTGAAGCACGGATACTCTTAACTTCCCCTTGATAAACCAGCTTTTCGGGAGTTCGTATTTCAACACTAAATTGTCGATCTAACATAAGGCACTAAGCTGCTTGCTCCGATCCTTCATCTTTTTCAAATGCTTCTTCTATCGGGCCAATCATGTATAAAGATTGCTCAGATAAATCGTCACATTCCCCGTCAAGAATCATTCGACATCCTTTAATCGTGTCCTCAATTTTCACATACTTACCTGGCGTGTTGGTAAATCGTGCAGCAACAAACATTGGTTGCGACAGAAACATTTCGATTTTTCTCGCACGCGAAACAACAACTTTCTGCTCATCTGTCAATTCGTCTACACCGAGAATGGCAATAATATCTTTGAGATCCTCATATTCCTGAAGCGTCACCTGAACAGCACGAGCAGTTTGATAATGCTCTTCACCGATAACTGCAGGATCAAGGATTCTCGAAGTTGATGTCAGTGGATCAACCGCAGGATAACGTCCTTTTTCAACGATAGATCTCTCTAATCGAGTAGCCGCGTCCAGATGACCGAACACAGTAATAACAGCCGGATCTGTATAATCATCAGCGGGAACGTAAACAGCTTGGAATGAGGTAATAGATCCATCCTCAGTTGAAGTAATACGCTCTTGCATCTCCCCCATCTCAGTAGCGAGCGTCGGCTGATAACCGACAGCCGAAGGCATCCGGCCCATCAAAGCAGACACCTCTGCCCCTGCCAAGGTAAAACGAAAGACATTATCAATAAATATCAACACATCTTGATTTTGTTCATCACGAAAATACTCTGCAATAGCCAACCCGGCCAGCCCAACTCTCAGACGTGCTCCAGGCGGTTCGTTCATTTGTCCAAAAACGAGCGCTGTTTTATCGAGAACACCATACTCATCCAGTTCAATCCAAAACCCATTTCCTTCACGGGTTCTCTCACCCACACCACAAAAAACAGAATAACCACCATGCTGTGTTGCAATGTTGTTAATCAACTCAGCAATTAGAACTGTCTTGCCAACTCCCGCACCACCAAATAAACCGACTTTCCCGCCTTTGGCCACCGGTTGAATAAGATCAATAACCTTGATCCCTGTCTCAAGCATTTCTGCAACAGTACTTAGTTTTGTGTGCTCTGGTGGATGTTGGTGAATAGGATAGCGCTTTTCAGCCTCAATTGGTCCTGCCTCATCAATAGGATCACCTATCACATTAATAACGCGGCCCAGAGATGCTTCTCCAACAGGAACGGTAATGGGTTGGCCTGTATCAGTAGCCATCGCGCCTCGTACAAGACCATCTGTTGTATCCATCGATATACAACGCAGACGATTTTCCCCTAAATGTTGTTGTATTTCGAGAACAAGTTTTGATCCATCTGCACGTTCAACCTCAACGGCATTTAAGATGTCTGGCAATTCGCCACCGGAAAAATCCAAATCTACTCGTGCACCAACAACCTCTAAAACTTTTCCCTGATTCATAATCTATCCTTTCAAATTAACCTAGTGCTTCTGCACCACCCACGATTTCTGAAATTTCTTTTGTGATTATGGCCTGACGTGCGCGATTACGTTGCAGTATAAGCTCATCAATAATCTCTTTGGCATTACTTGTAGCGTTTTCCATTGCAGTCATCCGTGCTGCGTGTTCCGCAGCATAAGAATCCAGCAAAACCTTCCAAGTTTGAATGTTTAGATGTTTCGATAAAACCCGTTCAAAAATCTCGGACTGCGTAGGTTCGTAAAGGTAATCCAAAAAAAGGTCGTCACCAGTGGGAGGATTAGGGGTGAGCGGCAACAATTGCTCAACTAACACATTTTGTGTGATTGCAGATCTAAAATTGTTATAAATCACCTCAACTTTATCAACTTTTTTTTCAAGATAAAGCTCATCAAACTTGCTAACAATATCAATAGCTGTCCCAAAACGTAAAGTCTGAAATGCATTCAAATATTCAGCAACTACTCTATGTTCACGCTTTCTAAAAGAATCGGCTACGCGACGACCAACACAAACTAAGCTGACATCAAACCCCTGATTTTTGTAGAAACCAATTCGTTCATTTGAGGCTTTGACAATGCTGGTGTTAAACCCTCCACAGAGTCCGCGATCGCTGGAAACAACAACCAGACAAACAGATTTCATTTCATGGGAGACAAGAAACGGATGAGTGGCCTCATCCATATCCATTTGAGCAAGTAAATGACCAAGCAACAGATCAAACTTCTCCGCATATGGTCTATTTGCCTCAATAGCTTCCTGCGCACGCCTGAGCTTGGCGGTAGCAACCATTCGCATTGCATCAGTTACCTGCGAAATTTTGGTAACACTAGCAATTCGACGTCTAATTTCCCGAAGTGTAGCCATTAATTTCCAATTTGCGCGTCGGACTCAGTTGTGTCAAAGATATTTTTGAATTTTTTTGCGGCTGTGTGTAATTGTTCAACCAACTCATCACTTAAGTCGCCAGTTTCAGCAATCTCTTCCAATACATCGTTATAATTTTGATCCATGTAGACCAAGAACTCTGATTCGAATCGTGCCAGATCATGGAGATCCAGATCATCTAGGTATCCGTTGGAGCCACAGAAAATCGATGCAATCTGCCTTTCCACCGGCATTGGTTCGTATTGCGACTGCTTTAACAGCTCAACTAAGCGATCCCCACGACGAAGTTGTTGTTGCGTTGAGGCATCAAGGTCAGAACCAAACTGGGCAAACGCCGCCACATCACGGTAACGCGCTAAATCCAGCCGCATAGTTTTAGCCACTTCATCTGCTTTCATCGCTTTGATCTGCGCATCCCCTCCCACGCGTGAGACGGAAACACCCGCATTAATTGCAGGGCGGATTCCAGCATTAAACAGATCTGCCGTCAGGTATATCTGGCCATCCGTAATTGAAATAACATTCGTTGGTATATAAGTTGTTAAATCGCCTTCGTGAATTTCGATAATCGGAAGTGCTGTCAACGATCCAGCACCCAATTTATCACTTAACTTCGCCGCTCTCTCAAGCAAGCGGGAATGCAGATAAAAAACATCACCTGGATAAGCCTCACGCCCCGGTGGCCGGCGTAACAACAAAGACATTTGCCGATAAGCCCAAGCATGCTTGGTGAGGTCATCGTAAATCATTAATGCGTGCCCACCTTGATCACGAAAATATTCCCCCATCGATGTCCCTGTATAAGGTGCAAGATATTGAAGCGGCGAAGCATCACTTGCCGTTGCAGAGACAACAATTGTATATTCTAAAGCGCCATGATCTTCAAGAGTATTAACAATCTGGGCAACCGTTGACCCCTTCTGTCCCACAGCAACATAAATACACTTCACTCCAGAATCCTTCTGATTGATAATAGTGTCAATGGCAATGGCCGTTTTCCCCGTCTGCCGGTCACCAATAATCAGCTCCCGTTGCCCTCGCCCAACCGGTATCATACTGTCGATTGCTTTTATACCAGTAAATAAGGGTTCAGACACAGGTTGCCGCTGAACAATCCCCAAACCTTTTCGTTCAACAGGGAGAGTATGGGAAGTCTCAATTGGCCCTTTTCCATCAAGAGGTTCACCAAGTGCGTTAACAACTCGTCCAAGTAACTCCTCTCCGACAGGAACTTCCAAAAGAGAATTAGTTCGCTTAACAGTATCTCCTTCATGGATAAGCTTGTCCTCTCCAAAAAGGACACAACCAACGTTATCCTCTTCCAGATTGAAAACCATACCAAAAACATCATTCGGGAACTCTATGCGCTCACCTGCCATAGCATTTGCTAATCCATGTACTTTTGCAATCCCATCTCCAACTTGCAGTACCGTTCCCATATCATAAACGTCTACATCACGACTGTATTGTAGAAGTTGTTGCTTTAGGATACTTGAGATCTCATCAGGTCTAACATCTTTTGCCATAAAGTTTCTTACCCTCTCGCCAATTGTCTTTTCAACCGTTGCAATTGCGTTGCCACGCTTCCATCAAAAACGGTGTCTCCCAACTTAGCAATAAATCCCCCTTTGATTGATGAATCAACTCGCATACTTAATCTAACCTGTTTCCCGGAATAACCACTAAGTTTCTCAACCAATGCATCTTGCTGTTTACTCGTTAACTCAATAGCAGAAGTAACATCTGCAACCAACCTCCCAGCTTGTTCATCCACAAGTTGTGTGAACGCTAACAAAATATCTTCGGTCGACCGTTCGCGTTTTTTCAAGACCAGAAGAAATAAGGCATTTAGCACAAGCGGATCAAGTTGATTACCGAATAATTCCTGCAGAATTGACTGTTTGCTCTCAGGTACAATCAATAAATTGTGTAAGAAAGCATTGAATTCATCAGAGTCTCTAATCAAACCCAGCAAACTGATAACATCTTCAATTACGTTATCTAAAACCCCAGCCTCAACTGCAGCGCTATAGATGGCGTCGGCGTAACGTTTGGCGACCCGAACATCCTGCATCTAGTTCCCTTTGACTATGTAATTGATACCTATCTTTACCTAAACTAAACCATCCGATGAAAGTTGCCCAATATATTCATCAACAATATGCCGATGTGTCTCAGCATCCAGTTGCTGATCAATAATTTTGCTAGCAGCATCAATCGCAATTTCAGAGACAACACTGCGTAGCTCCAGAATTGCTTCTTCTTTCTCACGCTGAATTTCAACACGGGCCTGATCAACCTGATTTGCAGCATCTTGCCGAGCGGCTTCCAGTATCTGCTGACGCTCTTCATTACCCTGATCTATAGCAGATCGAATTTTCTGTTGTGCTTCGGCTTCTATCTGGTTGAGTCGCTGTGTTGTTTCAGTTGTTAAACGATCAAGTTCCGCTTGGTCACTCTCAAGTTTGTTCATCCGTGAAACAACTTCATCCTGTCGATCAGCCAATATCCCGCCAACTTTTCCGAAAACAAACTTGTTAAGAACAAGCAAGACAATGAGAACCCCAAACACTTGAGTAATAATCAGCTTCAGATTCAATCCCATCGCTTCCAAAAGGCCACCATTGGTATGATCTGAACTGCCATGATCAGTTTCATCGGCGGTAAACGCCATAATCGGCGTAAGCACCAAAATTGCTATACATAGAACAGATGTTAAACTCAAATATATCTTCATATGCAATAATGAACGTATACTATACGCCCCTTAATTTCCTAGACTCTAGTTTTGTCACCTAATTCCCAGTCCTAACGTTATTGTGTATCATGTGTTTGCACTGTAGCTTCAGCTTTAATCAGCATTTCCACTTCACTAACAGTTGCAGGGAGCTTACCCATCAACAAAAAGAACATCAATAACGAGTAAATGACTAGTGATTCTATCAGCGCCAAACCAATAATCATAGCTGTTTGAATTTGACCGGTTGCTTCCGGCTGTCGAGCGATCCCTTCAAGAGCTGTGCTCGTTGCTTTACCCTGTGCGGTCGAAGCAAAAATCACCGCAATCGGCAAACCAAGCGTAACACCAAAAGCCAACACCGCAAGATAAATCATAAATATTCCCTCCTAGTAAATTGTGTTTTAAACAGTAAAAATATTGGCACAACCACAGCTTAGTGGTGTGCTTCAGCACCATGATCATCACCGTGCTCTAAAAACGTAACAATGTAAATCGATGTTAAAAGAGAAAAAACGAAGGCCTGTAGAAAGCCACCAAACAATCCAAAGAACAACATTGGAATTTGAAATGGAAACCCAATTCCGAAAACTGCAAGACCTAATACTGGAGCTAACACTGTTAATTGAAAAATAACCGTTTCCTCGCCAAAAATGTTACCAAAAAGTCGAATTGCAAGCGATCCCGCACGTGCCAATTCTCCCACAATATGTAAAGGGAACATCAACGGGCCCAACCACCAAGGATCCCCTATAAAGTGTTTCAAGTAACCTCCAACCCCATTCTCTTTAATTGCAATAACATGAACACCAATCAGGGCTGTGATGCCTAAAGCAAGGGTTGTGTTTAAATCAGCCGTTGGGGATTGTAAGCCAGGAATCAGACCGAGATAATTCAAAAATAGAATAAAAATAAAAAACGAGCCAGGAAACCATACATATTTTTTGCCATGATCGCCCAGAATATCCCCGAAGAAATCAATTATACCACCTGTGAAGAGCTCAAGAAACGTTTGCCTCTTACTATCGGGTAGGCGTTTCAGATTTCGCGTCGTCAAACTGAAAAGCACGACAAGAATCAGAACGACGAAATATGTATTGGAAATCAAGTCCGGTTGGTGCCAAGCATTGGATTGAAGATCTTTGAGTAAAGGAAGATCTGAAATGGGCTTTAACCAAGTACGATGCGAATCTTCCGAAGCAGACACAGGATGAACTACAACTACAAAAAAAAGGGAAGCAACCAGTAGTAATGATATATAAGAATTCTTTTTTATTTTCATCAACTGTTTTTGCTTGTACTATTGCGTAATAAAATCAACACCATCAACTTAATCGCTTTGAGGATAATAACCAACTGAACCAGCCCAACACCTATAGCCAATGAGTAAATATTAAGCCACTTAGCCTTCATCAGGGCATAAAACCCAATGGCAATAAACGAATATTTCCCCAACGCAATTAAGCCGAGCCATCTTTTCGTCCTAGCAGAACTTCCAGGCCTTACCATAAGGCGCACAACCAATTCTAATGTGAAGATTGCCCCTAAACTGAAAAAGCTCCCGACCACAAAGCTAAGTGCAGTAGGAAAGCCATAAACTATTCCAAACAGAACGGACAAAACTATCGTCAAAACCACAGACAGATAGTATATCTGCCTGAGAAACCGACCGTCAACCTCAAATGAGGATCGTTTGGACATATAGGATCATTTTTTTAATCCGAATTGATTCTGTCTTTTTGTTCAAACTCTTTTCGCCGTTCAACATTTTGATTCCAACGGGAAATAGACTTGTACATCTGGATAAACCCTGCTGCCGTACCAAACAAAAAACCAATTATTAATCCAAGTTGCTGATTACCAAACTTACCGCCAAGCCACTTTCCGGCAAATGTCCCTATCACGATTGCTAGCACAAGCGTCAACCCAATTGCGCTCAGATCCCCAACGCTAGCCAGTGCGGACTGACGCGCAACAATCGAATGGTGAGGCTTTTCTCTAACCGCCAATTCTTGATTTCTGCCGGGAGGTCTCGTATCCATTGTCACTTCATCACTGACAGCATCACACTACTTTTGATTGCCTCTTGTACCGGATTCAAAATCTGCGATGGTAATATCCCAACTAGTAAAATACCTGCCGTAGCAACTATCAAAGCAATAACAAGGTAACCAGAATATGGAAGCACTTTTAATTCAACTCTTCGTTCTTTCATATATAAAGTCACCACAACTCGCAAATAGTAATAGGCTGATATAGCGGTATTGATGGCAGCGATGATCACCAGCCAAATCCTACCCGATTCGACAGCTGACCGAAAGACATAGAACTTACCTATAAAACCTGCAGTTGGGGGGAAACCAGCTAATGAAAACATCATCACTGATATAAATACCGCAAGAACCGGTTTTTGGAAACCAAGCCCAGCATAATCAGCAATTTCAAGGGTATCCCCATCATCAGTTCTGGTCAAGATAATCGCCCCGAAAGCTCCCACATTCATAACGCAATACACCAATAGATAAAGCATTGCACTTGAAGTTCCATCCTGGCTGGCTGCAGCCAAAGCCACTAGAACATAACCAGCATGAGCAATGCTAGAATAGGCAAGCATGCGCTTGATATTACGCTGTGCAATGGCAGCTAAATTCCCAAACGTCATCGTTAAAGCAGCCAAGATAGTAATTGCGAGAATCCACTCATCCTCCAAGCTGCCAAACGATTCAATAAAAACTCGAAAGAAAGCAGAAAATCCAGCGGCTTTAGGGCCAGCAGCAATAAATGCAGTCACTGAAGTAGGTGCGCCATCATAGACATCTGGTGCCCATTGATGAAACGGAACCAGACCAACCTTGAACCCAAAACCAACAATAAGCAAAAACATACCTACAATAACCAACATATTGTTTGTTAACTGACTGGAGGCAATTTTTGTTAACTCAGTAGTTCCAGTCCCTCCATAAATCAAGGCAATACCGTACAGAAAAAAGCAACTCGAGAAAGCTCCCAGAAGCAAATACTTCATCCCAGCTTCGCTTGAGTAGGAATTAGTTCGGAAATAACCTGCCAACACATAAAGGGGTAATGACATCAGTTCTAAACCCAAGAAAACCATGACGAGATCATTAGCCCCTGCCATCAACATCATGCCAAAAGTTGAGAGAAGCATCAGCAAATAGTATTGTCCCTGACGCGGATCTTGGCTTCCAAGATAACTGATAGATATGAGCGATACCAAAATCAATGAGACAAAAAAGATCAGGTTAAAAAACACAGAATACTGATCAATCCTTAGCATACCGGAAAACTCAGTGGTTGGAACTAATCCCCCATCAGTTAGCATGTTAACCGATACGATAAAGGCAACCGAAGAGCCAAGGATTGTCAACCATGCCAATCCTCGTTTCGATAAGCCGTCAATCATATCACACATCAAAACAACGATGAAGGTTACAATGATAACTAGATATGGCATTAACAACAGCCAATTTATTTCCATCTATAAACTCCGTTACATTCCGCTTGTATCACAATCTATGACTAGAAGAACAATACTGTAACAATCAGGAACAGCGGGACTAAAATTAAACCGGACCATAGCATATAACCGAAGAAACTTGGCATACGAATATCCTGACTCTCGGCGATAGCTTTAACCATAAAGTTGGGGGCGTTACCGATGTAGGTGTTTGCTCCCATAAAAACAGCACCACATGATATAGCAGCAAGATAGTCAACAAAAGTCTGATACCTTGGATCTTTGGATAGATCGAAACCTGAAGCAAGAATTTCAGGCAACATATCTTCGTTCATGTGAAGCTTACCAAGTGCAGTATTGAAAAATGTGAGATAGGTGGGTGCGTTATCTAGAAAACTTGAGAGCCCTCCAGTAATCCAAAAATAGTGTACTGGTTGCTCAACCACGGCTACCAGACTGCTTAAAGCCCCATCAGCACCTGCCTGCAGAATCTTCAGGGCAGGGATAATTGTTATAAAAATACCGGCAAAAAGTTTACCAACCTCTTCAATAGGAAACCATGTAAAGCCATTTGTTTGACGTAGCTCACCAGAAATAGGGGTAAATTTCAATGAAAGCAAACCACAGAAAATGATTATCACTTCACGTGCCAGATTCTGCAATGGAAGGTGAACGCCAAAAATGCTGAAATCCTTGTTGGGTTTCCACATCCCACTCATCAAAACCGCACCCATTACGCCTAAGAGGAAAATTAGGTTGAAGGCCCCATCCACGCGCAAAGCCTCACTTGTACCATCATCAGGAACCTGCCCACCTTCTCGTTTAAACATCAGGGAATCAAAGCAAAAGAATATAAACAGTACTAATACACTGACTACTACCATATGTGGCAGAATAGTCATTGTCCAGAAGAAAGGAACACCATGTAGGAAACCAAGGAATAATGGAGGATCTCCAAGCGGCGTCAATGATCCTCCAATATTACTAACCAGAAAAATGAAGAAAACGACCAGGTGCACTTTTTTTTGCCGATACGCATTAGCGCGAATCATTGGGCGGATCAGCAACATCGATGCACCAGTAGTACCAACCCAAGAGGCAATTGCCGTTCCAATAAGCAAAATTAAAGTATTAACAGTTGGTGTTCCCCGTAGTGTTCCTCGAACAAGAATCCCACCAGCAATAGTATAAAGCCCCCACAAAAGAACAATAAACGGAATGTAATCTAATAGATAGATATGCAAAATATCGTAAAATCCATCCCCTCTAAAGGCAGCTAAATACGGAATACCGAAAATCAACGCCCAAACCAAAGAGACTTTACCGTAGTGATGATGCCAGAAGTGTTCAGCCACTAGTGGAGCAATTGCAATCGAAAGCAAAATTCCAACAAAAGGAATAACTGTCCACAAAGGCAATGAAGCACCACCAACACCATGATGCCCTCCATGACTTTGATCATGATGCTCCTCATTCGAAGCGGAGTGCTCAGTTCCGTGCCCATCTTGAGAAAGGTTCCCCTCACCTGCCTCTTCAGCCGAATAAGTGAAGAAGGAACAAACCAATAAAATACCGATAACAAAAACAATGACTTTAGGTCTAATCGAGAATAATTTCATCTACACTTTCTCTTATTGAAGTGAATCCAAATCTATCATCTTCAAGTTGGCAGAAGTTCTAACCATACCCACTGTACTCTTAGATGAATCTTCCGTATTCAAAATAACAATACTATTAACTGATTTCTCTATTTTGCTTAAAAAGGGTTTAGGATACACACCAATCCAAATGATGAAGACAATTATAGGAACCAACACAGCTATTTCCCGTATACTCAGGTCCTTCAATTCCTGATTCTTTGGATTATCAAGTTTGCCAAACATCACTCGCTGAAACATCCACAGCATATATACCGCTGCAAAGACAACACCTGAAGTCGCAATCACCACATAGATTCTTGAGAATTTACCTGAAACGAAACTACCAAGAAGAATCATGAACTCACCTACAAAACCATTCAATCCTGGTAATCCGATGGAGGAAAGAGTAACAATCATAAAAAAAACAGTGAAGATCGGCATCGATTTGGATAAGCCGCCAAAATCTGAAATCATCCGTGTATGACGTCGCTCGTAAATCATACCAACGATCAAGAACAACGCACCAGTACTTAGACCATGGTTCACCATTTGTAAAATTGCGCCCTGTACACCTTGATCATTAAGTGAAAAAAGCCCCAATACGACAAACCCCAAGTGGCTAACACTGGAATAAGCAACCAGCTTTTTTAGATCCGGCTGAACCATCGCCACCAAAGCACCATAAACAATACCAATTACCGATAGCGTTACAATCAAAGGCGTATAAGCAACAACACCTACCGGGAATAACGGCAAACAAAACCGGACAATACCATAGGTTCCCATTTTCAGCAAAACTCCAGCCAGAATCACACTACCCGCGGTTGGTGCCTCAACATGTGCGTCAGGAAGCCAAGTATGGAAAGGAAACAGTGGTACTTTAATAGCAAAAGCAATAAAAAACGCCAGAAAAAGTAATTTTTGCTTTTCTGGCGCAATAGAACCGGCCAACCCATAAAGTTGGAGTAAATCAAAACTATTATTATTTTGAAAATAGAGGTACAAAATTCCAACAAACATCAACGCACTGCCCACCATCGTATACAACACGAACTTAATTGTGGCGTAAATGCGCCTTCTCCCCCCCCAAATACCGATTAGGAAATACATTGGTATCAAGATGGATTCCCAAAACACAAAAAACAGGAACATATCCAACGCACAAAAAACACCAATCATGGCAGTTTCAAGTACCAAAAGCGCTATCATAAACCCTGATATACTTTTTTCCACTGAGTTCCATGACGCCAAAATACAAATCGGTGTTAGAAAAGTCGTCAATAAGACTATCCAAAGTGAGATGCCATCGATTCCAATTTGGTAATTAATTCCCAACCCTTCAATCCACTGAATATCGACATAATACTTCATTCCTTCGTTCTCAGAAGCCAGATCGAAGTTTAAATAAAGTGAGACCGAAATGACGAAAGTGAGGAGTGCGGCCAGAAAAGCAATCCCTTTCAGGACCGAATCTCCCACATTCAGAAACTTGGCGATAGCAACCAGAACCGCTGCTAATAATGGAAGGAAAATAATAATTGAAAGTAACAAAAATTACCTCACGAATAAATAATAGCCTAAGAACAACACAATACCAATAACCATTGACAATATATAAGACTGGACGATTCCAGTTTGAATATATCTTAGTGATCCACCTATACCGCGTGTTAAAAGTGAAACGCCTCCCACACAAAGGAAGTCGATGATAACCACATCCACGATTCTCCACAGTCCATATTGCGATATACCTTTTATGGGTTTAACAACGACAGCGTCATATATTTCGTCGATATAATACTTGTTGGTTAACAATTCCATCGTGAAATTCTCAGGCTCGTCTTTTGGTGAATCCTTACTGTAAAGAATATAAGCCGATATAATCCCAAAAAAAGCGACAATCGTTGAAATCAACATGAATGGCAGGGATGAACTGGGTTGTTCTTGATGCCCCGTGGCATAAAACACATCACCCAGAAAATGATGGAAGGCACTGTCATGCCCACCCCAACCTAAAACTAAGCCAATAAACAAAGACGGAACAGCCAACGCTACTAATGGTACCCACATAACAGGAGGCGATTCGTGCAGATGTGACTCGACATGCGGATCCACGCGAGACTGTCCATGAAAAGTCACGAAGATTAACCGAAACATGTAAAAAGCTGTCAGTGCTGCTGTCACCAACCCGAGGAAGAAAACCGCATGATGCCCACTATCCCAAGCCGAATGTAGAATCTCATCTTTACTCCAGAACCCACTTAATCCCGGAACGCCAGCAATCGCCAATGCTCCAGCCAAAAACGTCCAGTAAGTAACGGGCAACTTCGACTTTAACCCTCCCATTTTCCGCATATCCAATTCATTTGACATTGCATGCATCACACTTCCCGCAGCCAAAAACATTAACCCTTTAAAAAAAGCATGAGTCACCAAATGAAAAATGCCTGAAACATAAGCTCCAACACCTACTCCAACCATCATATAACCCAATTGACTTACCGTGGAGTAGGCCAACACCCGCTTGATGTCGTTTGCTGTTATTGCCATCGTGGCTGCCAATAACGCAGTTAAAACCCCTATCCAAGCGACGTAAACCCCAGTTTCGGCGAGAGTGAACAAAACTGAGGATCGAGCAATCATATAAACTCCAGCAGTAACCATTGTAGCAGCATGGATCAATGCGCTAACAGGTGTTGGCCCTTCCATCGCATCAGGCAGCCAAACATAGAGTGGGATTTGCGCTGATTTCCCGATGGCGCCAACGAACAGAAGTAGCGTTGCAATTTTTAGAGTATTCTCTCCAAATATCTTTACGTAATTCCCCATCTCTGCATCGTGAAAGATCTTCTCAAATCCAAAGGAACCAAAGGCGGCAAAAAGCGTGAACATTCCAAGCAAAAACCCAAAATCACCAATTCGATTAACAATAAAGGCTTTCTTACCGGCATCAGTTGCGGACTTCTTCTCATACCAAAAACCAATCAGCAAATAGGAGCAGAGACCAACACCTTCCCAACCAATAAACATCATGACATAGTTATTGGCTAAAACAAGAATAAGCATTGAAAACACAAACAAATTAAGATATGAAAAATAGCGTGCGTACCCCGGGTCACCGTGCATATAGCCAATCGAATACACATGGATCAAAAATCCAACCCCAGTGATTACCAACAGCATGACTAAGGTTAAAGAGTCAACACGAATACCGATTTCAACCGAAAGGTCACCAGCAGAAATCCATTCATACAAAGAACCATCAGAATAAGAAATGGCTCCATTTGCCTTACTACTGCTAATTTCAGAAAACAATAATACAGAACAAACCAAGGATATCAGGATAGCTACACAAGCAATCACACTACTTGCTTTCCCTATCAACTTACCGAAAACCCCATTGATGAGAAAGCCAACCAACGGTGAAATCAGAAGTAAAATTATCGTTGATGACATGAAATCCCCTTCAACTACCCCTTCATCGACTTAATTTCATCTACATTGACAGTCGCATGGTTCTTAAAAACACTAACGATGATTGCTAATCCGATGGCCACTTCAGCAGCAGCAACCGTCATGACGAAAAAAACGATAACCTGCCCAGAAGAATCCCCCAATTCCCGAGAGAAAGCGACAAACAACAAATTGGCAGCATTCAGCATTATCTCAATACACATAAAAATAATAATCGCGTTCCTACGAACCAAGACACCTATAACCCCAATAGTGAAAAGCAATGCACTTAAAACCATGTAGTACTGTAGTAACATAATTCTGACTTTAAATAACCTAAGACAATCTTAATTAATTAGTTCTTTAACTGGACATAATCTCATGCAGCTTCTTGCGGTTCTCTGTTAACAATAGAAATAACACCAATAAGAGCTGCAATGAGTATAAATGAAGTCACTTCAAAAGGAAGAACAAATTTGCTGAACAAAAGAGTCCCTATTCGTTCAGTTTTCCCCATTTCACCATGAACTAATCCAGTTACTTGAACACTGGTTAAATTCGATACTGAGGTGCCTTTTCCATACAGTTCTTCAACGGAATGTTTAATGTCTTCATCGCTCATCTTGAAATCGTCCTTCAACCTCTGAATAATGACATCGGTACTTTGTTTCTTGATGACACCACCATTTTGATCGACATACCGAGCAACCGTAATCCCTTCGATAGCCAGTAAAACGGCTAACACCAACACAAAGATCTTGATCGCACTAATATTCTGACGTGCTGTATCCTGGAGACTACCCAAATTTAGGAGCATGATCACAAACAAAAAAAGCACCATAATCGCACCTGCATAGACAATCACCTGAACAGCTGCAACAAAATGGGCGCCAAGTGCGATAAACAAACCCGCTTGCGAGAAGAAGGTCAAAATTAGAGCTAACGCACTATGAATCGGATTCTTAAAAGCTACAACACATATTGCGGAACAAATCGCTACTAAGCCAAAAATTACTAATAACACCATAACGAGAACTTTTCCTAAATTTATCGGGTCATAAAACTTGGAGAATCACCACTAACAATGTCTAAATCGTCTTCTATAACAACCTTAGACTTGCTTCTCATCGACACCAGAGTCGTGACAACCGAAGTAACAACTACAGCAGAAATAACGTTGAAGATACCAACCCATAACCTAGATTCACTAACTACCCACACAACAGCTGTTACCACGATCGAAGTTAATGCAATCGGCAACAACACCTTCCAACCGAGGTTCATCAGTTGATCATAGCGAAAACGGGGCAATGACCAACGAACCCAAATAAAGAAGAAAAGGAAAAATGATGTTTTAACAAATACAATAATAAACGAAAGCAACCCGCCGACAAGCGTTCCTGAATCAACTAATTTTTCTAATCCTGGGAAATACCATCCGCCCAAGAAAAGGACAACCACTACCACTGATCCAACTATCATGTGCATATATTCTGCCATGAAATACATGGCAAACTTCATGCTACTATATTCCGTATGGTAGCCGCCAACAAGTTCTTGCTCTGCTTCAGCGAGATCAAAAGGCAAGCGGTTCGTTTCTGCAAATACAGCAATGATAAAAACTAGAAAGGAGGGAAAATGTGTCAAGAAATTCCAGTGAAGGAAGCTGGATTGTGCCAAGACAATCTCTCTTAGTCTCAGCGACTCACTCAGCATCAACACACCAACAATTGAAAGCCCAAGCGGCAATTCGTAGCTAACCATCTGAGCGGACGCCCGTAGTCCGCCAAGAAACGAATATTTATTGTTAGAAGCCCATGCACCAAGTACTACTCCATAGACTCCAAGTGATGTAATAGCCAAAATGTAAAGTATCCCGATATCAATGTCAGCAATCTGAAGCGGAATTCTGTATTCTTGACCATCCCATGACACTGGAATTTCACTGCCGAAAGGAACAACTGCGCAGGTAATTAAAGCTGGGATCAAAATAATAGCCGGCGCAAGGATATAAACAACTTTGTCAACATGCTCCGGTATAAGATCCTCTTTGAGTAAAAATTTTATTCCATCAGCAATTGGTTGCAGGAGTCCCTGTGGTCCTACACGATTTGGCCCATAGCGATCTTGAATCCAAGCGCTGACTCTGCGTTCCGCCCAGATCATCCCCATCACACCAATCAGCAGCATATGCACAATGATAAGGATCTTGATGATAGAACTAATAAGAACTAAGCTTAAAGGCAAATTTTCCATAGTTTTCTAACGCTATTCCACTCAATTTTTCGCACACAAAAAGCGAGCAAAGCGCCAGACTACCCTCACTCGCACCTCAAACCATTGATCATCAATACTTAGCTATTAACCAAAATGCCTTGATCGCCAATCTTCTGATGACTTGCATCCTGATAACCAACCACTTTTTCAGCTATTTCCAACGCGATTTCACCAACGAAATTATAGTCGATATCACCACCAAGTTTCTTAACAATCTGCTGAATGATCTCCCAATCAGGTTGTGCTTGTCCTGGAGCACTAATAGATTTCCGGATGCGTTGTATCCATCCCTTAGAGTTGGTGAAGGAACCATCCTTCTCAGCAAAAGTTGCTCCCGGTAATACGATATCAGCCAATTCAGCCACCTCAGACAACAAAACATCCTGAACCACCAAAAATCCAATTTTTTCTAAAACATCACATTCAGTTTCATCAATGGGCCGTTCAGGCGCACCATTTATCAGATAAACAAACTTCTTGTCTGACAAAGCGGTCCAGAGCGGCTCATCTTCCCGCACTTCGGTTTCATCCTGACACAGCATATCCTTCGCACCACGAGTATTTGGATTCTTATCAGCTTCAATTGTAAACTTTGGATACACATACTCATCACCCAATTTCCTGCCAAATAGCCCGATGGTACCAACTTCAAGCTGATCCGCGAGTTTCCGGAGAAGATAATTCTCTTCATTGGTAATTTGGGAGGATCCGACAATAGCCATTGAATCAGAATCGATTGCGGATAATTGCTCTAAGATTATACTGAACGCATCAGCCCATGACGTTGGAACCAAACTGCCATCAACACGTTTCATAGGTGTTTGAAGACGATCTTCACTATTCACATAATGATAACCAAGGCGTCCATCATCACACATCCAATGTTGATTAATATGTTCATGATAACGTGGTTTCAAACGATACACACCATCATCCTTAAAATCCAAAGTAATATTACAGCCAACGCTGCATCCAGCACAAACCGTGTTAACAGTCTTCATGAACCAAGGACGTGATTTGAACAAAAAATCCTTACTCTTCAAAGCCCCAACAGGACAGATATCAACAACATTTCCAGACAATTTATTATCAAGCAATTGTGTTGGTGTTCCATCATGTTTTCTGGGAATATCAATTTCGTTCTTCGATCCACGATGAACGATGCCTAACTCACCAGTGCCTGTTACTTCATCACAAAAACGAATACAACGGGTACAAACAATACAGCGAGTCGAATAGAGAAGAACCTCTGGCCCAAGATCCTTCTTAGGTGGTACATTCTTCACTTCAATATACCGACTTGTTCCACGCCCATGGTTAAAACTAAAATCTTGCAACTTACATTCACCTGCTTGATCGCAGACCGGACAATCAAGCGGATGGTGAATCAGCAAAAACTCCAAGATATTCTCACGGGCCTTTTTGACACGTGGGGAGTCTGTGCGAACAATAAAATCATACTTACCTTCCAACTTTCTGTCTTCTGGCGCCGTTCTCACCGTTGTCGTACAACCCGTAGCGAGTTGCCGCGCTGGCACAATCTTACCAGCTGGAGGGAAAAACTCATGCGGTTCAACTAAACACATTCGACAATTAGCCGGTCGAGATAGGCCTGAATGGAAACAGTAATGAGGAACTTCAATACCAACTTGTTGAGCAACCTGAATGATATTCATTCCATCTTCCACTTCAAGCTCGAGGTCATTTAATTTGATAAATGCCATTACAGTACCTTTCTCATATCAACTATATTTAGCCTTCGCGACGAGGCCGAACAACTGTCTTGCCATCATCCTCAATTAAAGGTCGATTATAAATGTATGGGGGGTCCAAAACAGATCGCTGAGCTTCGGTTAGCTCGTTCACCCATTCAGGAAACTCGGTATCGTAATATCCACCTGCAAAGTGCAGGTACTTCGGTGAATACCTAATGAGCAAAGACCTTCGCTCCCGATCTGTAGCTGACCAAGGGATGGTACCATGGAGTGTAGATTCACTAAAGATGACCAGATCGCCCGCTTTGCAAGGAACATTATACACAACGTTTTTATCAATCTCCCATTCCCTCACTTTTTGAGGACAAGAAAAATTAGCTTTGTGGCTTCCAGGAATCACACAAAGCCCTCCGTCACCTTCAAAAACATCCGCTAACTGGTACTGCAGAACAACCATTCCACAACGCATCCGACCATTTCTATAGGTATAGTATTGCGCACCATCAAAGTGACGATCCGTCGACCCGTGAATTACCAACCCTTCAGTACCATAATCAGAAGTCAGAATAAACGGTGAATGATCAAGTCGCCAACCACGACCATGAATTGTATTCAAATAAGGAATTGCCTTAGTATGGACAATGAGATCACGAAACGGCTGACAATGTGGTTTCGGCCAACTCAGCATGCCGGAATACATTCCGCGCTTGTGCGTACCACCTAGCGTTTCGGAGTCCGCTATGTTGGAGTTACCATCCTCACCACGACGATCAAAGCTAGCATCAACAGCCACGTTTAGACTGTCAAGCTCACCCTGACTGAGAAATCCCGGAACAACGAGAAAACCCTGAAGATCAAAGAGGAATTTCTCTCGATCAGTCATTTCAGCCAAAGCCATAATTTCAATTATCCCTGAATAACCTGTGGTATGATTCTCTGTTGATAAGCGTAATTTTCCTCCGGTGTGACAGTTGCTTCATCAACTGGCAACACCGTACATTTGCCATCTCGAATACAGGCTTCAAATTCCGGACGAAATTTCCGAAGGTAGCTAACAGCAGGCCATGAAACAGCTATTCCAAACACACAAATTGTGTCCCACGTCATAGTATCAACGTTGGCAATATTGTTGGCAACACTTTCAAGCAATTCAAGGTCTTCATAGACCTCTTCCATTTCTCCCGTATCTCCCCATCGGCCACTTTCAGTAATACCAAACCTAGGCCGTTCAATTTTCGTCTGCCTGCCACCACCACTTGCGATTCTCTTGACAATATCCCTTACCCATGGAGTTCCATTCCGACAAGGCGTACACTGCCCACAGGATTCATGTGCATAAAATTCCATAAGATTCAACAACGAATCCACAATCGAACGAGTCTCATTCAATACGATGATCCCACCAGAACCAAGCATTGTTTTTGCCAAAGTCAGTGAGGTAAAATCCATCCGGGTATCAAGCTCATAATCTGTTAAAATTGGTGCTGAGCTTCCACCTGGGATCACAGCTTTTATCCTGTCACCTTTAACCCCACCAGCAACATCAATTAGTTCATCACAGGTCAAGCCAAGTTCAAGCTCATAAACTCCGGGATTCTCAACATCACCACTAACACAGTAAAGTTTGGTACCAGTATTTGGATCAGGCTTAGGCGGATCAAACCGCGCATCACCATAAGTTACTCCCATACCAGTGTACCATTCAATTCCCTGATCAACGATAAAGGGAATATTACATAAAGTTTCTACATTGTTGACAACAGTCGGTTTAGAAAACACGCCGGAAACTGCAGGAAACGGAGGTTTCACTCGAGGTTGACCCCGCTTACCTTCAAGTGATTCAATCAATCCAGTTTCCTCTCCACATATGTAAGCACCAGCACCAGGATGGGTATATATATCTAGGCCAAAACCTGAACCCAAAATATCTTCACCTAGATAACCATTGCTGCGTGCTTCTTCAATTGCACGATCAAGCATTTTCTTTCCCAGCGTAAACTCGCCTCGAACGTAAACATAGCAGGAGTGGATACCAAGAGCGTAGCAGGAAATTAATATTCCTTCAACTAATAGGTGTGGTATCCTTTCCAGAATATAGCGGTTACTAAAGGTCCCAGGCTCACTTTCATCTGCATTACAACATAAATAACGAGGCTCTATATCTCTAGGCACAAAACTCCACTTTAGGCCTGTAGAGAAGCCTGCACCGCCACGACCTTTCAACCCCGACTGTAAAACCATGTCAGAAATCTCCTCAGGCGGAAGTTCCTTAAGTGCTTTCTCAAAACGCTGATAACCACCATATTGCCGAAAGACATCAAACATGTAGATATCAGGCACATCCAAATGCTCGTATATAATCCGTTTTTCCTGTATCATGTTTTCCTACGTCTCTAATCTAAGCTGTCTAAGACTTCATCAACCTTTTCCGGTGTAAGGTTTTTGTAAAGATCATCATTAATCATCATAACGGGAGCCACATCACAAGAAGCAAGACATTCCGATTTCATCAGCGTAAATCTCCCATCAGACGTCGTTCCTTTTGAAAGATCTTTTTCGGCAGCAACATCTACACCAAGTTTCCCTTTTAAATGGTCAAGCACTTTTTTACAATCCCGTAGTGCGCACGGTAATGTGTGACAAACACGAACGACGTACTTACCCACCGGTTCCTCAAAAAACATCGGGTAAAAGGTTACCACGTCTTTGACTTTCATCACTGAGACCTCTAGAACCTCAGCGACGCAGGCCATAACCTCTTCTGTAATATATCCATTTTGCTCCTGCGCTAAGTGTAGAGCAGGAAGCATAGCGGCTTCTTTGATCGGATAACACTTTATGAGATTTTCCAGCGTCGGTTTGTTGTCCTCAGAAAACTCAAATGCCATTTACTTTCCTCAAAATATAAAATATTGTGAAACCTTGTAAGATTAACGATCAAGTTCTCCAGCGATAACGTTCAAGCTACCAAGAACAGCAACCATATCAGAAAACATTCCACCACGAATTAAGTGATCAAAAGCTTGAAAATGGAAAAAGCTTGGGGGACGCACCCTAACCCGATAAGCTGTCCCACTACCATCACTAACAATATAAAACCCAAGCTCGCCATTCGGCGATTCAGTCGCACAATAAACTTCACCAACAGGTGGTTGAATACCGTGGCCATCCATGATGATTTTAAAATGGTGAATTAAACCCTCGATATGTCCATAGGCATCCTGCTTCGACGGCAGGCTGATTTTGTGACTCTCCACGTTAATTGGACCATCTGGTAAATTGTCCAGTGCTTGGACCACAATTCGACAGCTTTGAACCATTTCTTCCATACGAACGAGATAGCGGTCGTATGCATCCCCATTAGACCCAACGGGCACATCAAAATCAAATTCATCGTAAGACGAATATGGTTCAATCTTACGCAAATCTCGATCAACACCAGTCGCCCTGAGGCATGGTCCTGTGTAACTGTAATTGATCGCATCCTCCGAGCTAATCTGGCCGACATCTTTAGTCCGATCCATCCAGATTCGGTTCTTGGTCAACAAGGTATGAATCTCCTTCAATTTTTCAGGGAAATCCCTGATGAACGATCGAACCTCATTTTCAAAGTCAGGATATAAATCTCGAAGCAATCCGCCTACACGTGTATAACTAGTCGTTAAACGTGCGCCTGTTGTGTTCTCAAAAATTTTGTAGAGCTTTTCACGTTGCTGGAAACCATAAAGAAACACTGAGAACGCGCCTAAATCCAAGGCTGATGTCCCCAACCAAATCAAATGATCGGCGATACGAGACAACTCCGCCATAATTACACGAACATACTGACCACGTTTTGGCAATTCCATACCAAACAATTTTTCAACAGCCAAAGCATATCCAAAATTATTCGACAAAGGCGACAGATAGTTCATTCGATCAGTCACAACAATGTATTGATTGTAGTCGAGATGCTCACCAAGTTTCTCAAATCCGGTGTGAAGATAACCAAGGTGCGGAGTTGCTTTCAACACAGTTTCACCATCCAATTCCAAAACAATCCGGAGAGTTCCATGTGTCGCTGGATGTTGTGGGCCAAAACTTAACGTCATAGGTTCGCCAGTGGTCGAACGATCAACAGATTTTGGCATAAGTTCTTCCCCTAACTTGGTCCTAGACATTTTCACGTCCGAAATTAAATTTTTCTCGTTCTCCACGACCGCGGAGCGGGTAGTCTTTGCGAAGCGGAAACCCTTCAAAATCATCCGGCATTAAAATCCGACGCAAGTTAGGATGACCATCGAAATTTATGCCGAACATATCATAAACTTCACGTTCCAGCCAATCAGCACTCTTCCAGAGGGCAACAGTCGACTTTATGGTGAGTTCTTTTTCATTAACTGGTACTTTGACACGTAGACGCTCGTTTGTCATAAAGGAATTGAGATGGTAAATCACCATAAATCTTGCGTAGTCATACTCTACTAAAACATCTTCCATCTGGGAGTAGTCAATTGCGGTGACATCAACGAGAAAATCGTAGGAAGGGTTGGAGCCTGCCTTCAAAAACTCAAGGATCTCAAACGAAGCATCTTTGCTAACAATCACACTTAGCTCACTCCGTTGATCGATAAAGGTAAGAATATGATCCGTGAATTTTTCTTTTAACTGCTGAATAACTATTGGTTCCTGTGGTTCTGCGACTTCGGCAGCAGTTTGCTGTTCGCTCATAATCCCACTATCCCATTTTTTAACTTTAACCTAATGTTCCCTGTGAAATTTCTTCTCTCTTAGTCATTCGGGCAACAGAAACCGTCTCGTCACCGATTAATTTCTGAATCTGCATAACAGCATCGATTAGGTCTTCAGGACGGGGAGGACAACCCGGAACATAGATATCAACCGGAATAAACTGATCTACTCCCTGAACAAGCGTGTAGGTATCAAACACCCCTCCACAAGAAGCGCACGCGCCCATAGATATTACCCATTTGGGTTCAGGCATCTGGTCATAAATTTTCCGCAAAACCGGCATCATCTTAATCGATATGCGTCCCGATACAATCATAAGATCAGACTGACGAGGTGAGAAACGAATAGCTTCCGCACCAAATCGTGAAAGATCGAACTTCGTGGCCAAAGTAGCCATCATCTCAATAGCACAACAAGCTGTACCAAAGGGCATTGGCCAAAGCGAGTTTTTACGCCCCCAGTTTACAACCTTATCGATAGTTGTTGTGATAAAACTGTCCCCAAGCTTACTTTCTAATCCCATGATAATCCACCTTTCTTCCAAGCATAGACATAGCCTACGAGTAAAATTCCGATAAATACCAACATCTCTATTAGAATAAAACCACCCATCCCATCCCTAATAAACTTTTTAAATACCAGCGCCCAAGGATACAAAAAAATCACCTCTATATCAAAAATAATGAACAGCATCGCGATAAGATCGAAACGAATCGAAAATCTTTGCCGGGTATTACCCACCGGTTGCACACCGGATTCATAAACAGATAACTTGGATTTATTCGGTTCCCGGGGACCCAATAGGTGAGTAGCGAGCAAGTTAATAGCCGCAAAAATAACAGCAAAAGCGATCAAAAGTAAAACGGGCAGGTAATCAATAAGCATTATCGCTTGCAATTTGGGAATTTGATTGTAGGTCCAGTTAGAACCAAAAAGCCTAAAAATCCCCTAATTTCCTAAATCTTCCTTGAGAGTAAAAACGGCCCAATTGTCTCACATGCCAATGTATTGTGTCAAGTCTTTTTTTACATGTGTCGCATTAAAATGAAAACTGATGATATACTTTAAAATAGTGACATGTAAAATAACATGTTACAGAATAAACCATAAAACTCAGGGGTACCATAATAGATGGATAAATTGATTATCCAAGGTGGACGGAGACTCAAAGGCACAGTATCAGTTAGCGGTTCCAAGAATGCAGCTTTGCCAATCATAGTGGCGGCAACAATATTAACCGAACAGCCAAGTACCCTTCGGAACGTTCCAGACCTAATGGATCTGGAAACCTTATGCCACGTCTTGAAAGGATTGGGAGCACGACTACAATTTGAAAAAGGAACGCTATCAATTGAGCCCATAGACCAGAAAACTTACCAAACTCCCTATGATCTTGTCAGGAAGATGCGTGCCTCCATATATGTTCTAGGCCCTTTAGTTACCAAACTAGGCCAGGCAAAGGTTTCATTTCCTGGCGGATGCGCGATTGGGCCACGACCAGTAGACCTACATCTTAAAGGCCTTGAAGCACTTGGTACAACCATTGAGATTGAAGGCGGGTATATCCTAGCCAAAACTGACCAGCTTATTGGTGCAGAAATCGAACTTAAAGGAACCAACGGATCAAGTGTTGGAGCGACAGCAAACATTATGATGGCCGCTGTCCTAGCAAAAGGCATAACAACTATCCGAGATGCTGCCTGTGAGCCGGAGATTGTAGACCTAGCCAACTTTCTAAATAAAATGGGAGCACAGGTGGTTGGAGCTGGAACTGCCACCGTTACAATCCATGGAGTCAAAGAGTTACATGGTACAGATTACGCTATTATTCCCGACCGGATTGAAGCGGGGACTTTTATGATCGCAGGAGCAATCACCAACGGAGATATTTTTATTAACAATGCCATTCCAACACATATGGAAGCGTTAACAAAAAAGCTCAGTCAAATCGGGGTACAACTAGATTGGCAGGATAAGGGTGTCCATATTACAACACCTAACCCACTTGTTCCAATTGACGTTAGTACTGATGTTTATCCCGGATTCCCAACTGATATGCAAGCCCAAATCATGGGACTAATGGCCTTGACCCCAGGAAAGAGTATGATTACCGAATCTATATTTCCTGACCGGTTCATGCATGTCAGTGAACTCAGCCGCATGGGAGCAAAAATTCTCGTTGATGGGAACAGTGCGTTTATCCATGGTGTAAAAAGCCTCAGTGGAGCTCCTGTCATGGCATCAGACTTACGTGCCGGTGCGGTATTAATACTAGCTGGCATGGCAGCCAAAGGTGAAACAGTCATCTCACGTGTTTATCATATTGATCGTGGCTATGAAAAAATTGAGGAAAAATTAACTAATATCGGAGCAGACATTGTAAGACAGAAATGAAAGTTAGGAATCGTTTATGATAAAAATTGTTGAGTACAATTCAGAGTCGTCAACAGAATTGATAAAAAAATTGGAACATCGCAGTCAGTTTGAAAACGAACCTATTCTGATAACGGTTCGAGAGATCCTCGCAGACGTACGCGAGACTGGTGACAATGCTGTAATTAAATATACCCGCAAATTTGATGCGCCAGACATGTCACCCCACAATCTTCAGGTCACTGAACAAGAAATTGACCTCGCTTACTCGGAAGTTGAAGAGGAGTTTTTAGAAGCAATTAATCTAGCCAAATCAAATATTGAAAGCTTTCACCAAAAACAACTACGTAACTCTTGGATAACCACAGAAACAAACGGCACTATTTTAGGCCACCTGGTTCGACCACTTCGTCGGGTTGGTGTATGCGTCCCCTCAGTAAGCCAACTGCTTGTGTCATCACTGATTATGAATGTGGTACCAGCAAAGGTGGCAGGAGTAGAAGAAGTCGCCGTATTCATGGGCCCCAAACCAGATGGAACCATTGACCCACATATGCTGGTGACAGCAGCGGAGTGCGGCACGCGTGAAATCTACAAATGTGGTGGTGCCCAAGCCATAGCTGCTATGGCCTATGGCACAAATACAATTGCGAAAGTAGATAAAGCCGTAGGACCAGGAAACCTGTATGTCCAAGTCGCTAAGAAAGAGGTACACGGTTTAATTGACATTGATAAGATCGCTGGGCCCAGCGAAGTTTTAGTCATCGCGGACGAACAAGCAAATCCATCACATATTGCTGCTGATCTTATATCTCAAGCCGAACACGGCGAGGATTCTTCTGCAATTCTAGTAACCGTCTCAAAGAAAATCGCCAAGGCAGTTCAGTCACAAATTGTTTCTCAAGTAGCCAATCTTCCTCGTCAGAAAGAAATAATCGGCGCTTTTGAAAACTATGGTGTCGCCTTTGTTGTTGAAAACCTAGACCAAGCAATAAGCCTAGCGAACCATATCGCACCTGAACATGTTGAGCTAGATATTGCCGAGCCGTGGGAATGGCTCGGCAATATCCGAAACGCTGGAGCCATTATGATTGGAAAGTTCACACCAGAATCGGTTGGTGATTACATTGCCGGACCAAATCACATTTTACCGACAGGCGGAACAGCAAAATACGCCTCACCGCTAAGTGTCGACGACTTTATCAAAAAAACCAGTTTGATCCATTACACCAAAGCAGCTTTAAAAGAGGTCACACCTGCTGTTACCAAATTGGCTCATGTCGAAGGACTCAAAGGACACGCAGCAGCAATGAAAATACGATTTGACACAGATTAGATTCCGATTAAATGTGTTCTATCTTAAAATGACCATTTTTTTCATGGCATCATAATCCGAAGTTGTTAACCGATAAAAGTAAACGCCACTTGATACTGGTTCGCCCAACTGATTTTTGCCATCCCAGTAGATAGCTTGATCAGTAGCAGTGTAAAAGCCTATTTTCTTGTACCCAAGATTAATGGTACGAATAACCTTCCCTTCGAAATCGTAAAGTTTCAATATAACTGATGTTGGCTGCGCCAGTTGAAATGGAATCCAGGTCTCCGGGTTAAACGGATTTGGATAATTCGAAAGTAATTGGGTTTGGCGCGGTAAGCCACTAAATTCACCTGTTTTGATTTTAGCATGAGATGATATTTTCAACCCTGAATTGGGTTCAACAGAAAAAGGTTCCGGGTCGACTTCCAAACCCAAATCGACATAATCAAAAATGAACACAGCTCCTGCATCATTTCCTGCACTATCATCCCCATGAATTCCAACGATAATTTTCTCACCACTCATCCCTATCGTACCACCAAAACGATCGTAAGGCATTGATCCTTCCGATATTGTGGCTAGAATAGCTGGAGACCAAAACTCTCCAGCACGAGCGAAGGAATAAACTGAACCAGTACTCGGTATGGGAGGGTCATCTTTACCTTCTATTGTATCACGATCAGGAGCTCCAACGACAACCGCTAAGTCATTCAAGGCAACAACAAGACCAAAATGGTCCTCGACACCAGGTTCATCAGCAATAAACTTGGTTTGTTGCGACCAGTTCTCTTTCTGGCGAATAAAAACGTAGGCCGAGCCAGCGTCGATTGCTGCACCTATTTCAGGCTCAGCAATATCGTCTAACCAAGCACCGACGATAGCGGTATCTTTTTCAGTAGTAACAGCAATACCAAATTGGTCTCCTATGGCAGCATCAGCGGCTATCAACTTGGCCTGCTGAATCCATTTTTCTCCTTGTTGGACAAAAACATAGGCAGCTCCTGCATCCGTACCAACAACGTCATTCTTCGGTGCTCCAACAATAACAGTCTGCTGGTGTACAGCGACTGAATAGCCAAAGGCATCTCCCGGGGTTGAATCGTTCGCCTCCAATCTGGCCTGCTGACGCCAAGTTGCATTGTCACGAACAAAAATAAACGCTGCTCCAGCTTCCCGGTCGGCTCCATGCGCACCAACAATTGCTAAATCTCCATTAATAGCAACGGAATAGCCAAACAGATCTCCTGTTGCTATTCCCGTTCCACTAATCTTAGCTTGCTGATTCCAGACATCCGATGTCTTGACAAAAAGGTACGCCGCTCCAGAGTCGATCCCAGCATCATCCATCCCGTGAGCACCAACGAGAATGGTGTCTTTATCAACTGCAACAGAGTGTCCAAACTGTGCGCCGACAGCGGCGTCATCAGCCGTCAAAACCGACTGCTTATCCCATCGGGTTTCACCCTTATCATCGGTTAGGCTGACATACACGTATACTGATCCCGTGTTGATCCCACGTCTATCATCCTGCCTGGAACCCACAACCGCTGTTTTGTCGGTGATTGCCACTGAATAACCAAATTCGTCCTCCGATGAACTAACTATGTCTATCAATTTGACTTGTTTGATCCATTTTTCGCTGTGTTTGGTATAGATGTAAGCGGCACCTGATTCCGGGCCACCTGCACTATGGTCAGGTGAGCCAACGATCACTGTATTACCATTGATGGCAACAGCATGGCCAAAGTCATCGCCTTCTAGCGCATCGTGAGGTAAAAGTTTCGCGATCGGCTCCCATCGCCCTCCACGTTCCCTAAAGATATAGGCCGCTCCCGTTGCTCCACGTTCATCTTCTTCATCAATTACACTATTATCATCCCCAGTTGAGCCAACGATTATTGTCTGTTTTTCCAAAGCAATAGACTCGCCAAAATTGTTGCCGGATCGGACAGTCAATGCAGCACCATTCTGACGCCAAATATTATCTGCATAATGGAAAAAATATACCGCTCCATTTCCCGCAGAGCCACCTTTTGGAACCCCAACGGCGAAGACCTCTCCATTTGTTTTCACTGTGTGACCAAAATTGTGCTTTTCACGTGTACTCAACCCGATAACTTTGGCTTCCTGTCTCCAAGATTCGCCGCTCTTTCGAAATACATATACGGCCCCAGAATCGCTGTTAATCCCTTTACCATCTTCTCTGATAGCTCCGACAACAGCCAAATCCCCGTTAATCGCAACTGAAGACCCAAACCAATCGAAGGAGTCGCCGTCATCTGCCACCAATTTGGCTTGTTGTATCCATCTATCCCCTTGACGAGCAAATACGTAGGCTGCACCTGAGTCTCCTTTTGGTGCGTTGGCAGAATAGGCACCGACAATCAGGCTTTTTCCATCGAAATCCACTGCATTACCAAAACGATCATTTTCCTCTGTGTCATCTGCATTCACATTTGACTGACGAATCCATTTATCACCGCTGCGGGTATAGACAAACACAGTACCATGATCACTAGAAATTTTACTGTACCTCGGCATCCCGACAACTAATGTGTCTCCGCTAAGTGCGATTACCTTCCCGAATTCATCATCCGGATTGAGATCTTCCGGAATAATTTTGGCCTGTTCCATCCAGCCGATTTCATCACGAGCGAAAACAAAAATCGCTCCGGCATCTTTCCCTACGGCGCTGTCATCGTCTGGCACCCCGACCATAACAATTTCACCGCTTACCACTACACTCTTGCCCATATGATCATCAAGCACTGATTCAACCAAAATTTTGGTGTCTTCAGCTTGCACCCAATTAACAAGAACAATAACAACAAATGTAAGAATAGACTGAAATCGAAATTTTCTTTGTGTTAACATCAACTTCACCTCAAAACCTTTCACGAGTTCAAATTACTTTTATAAGCACTTCCGACCTATCCTCAGATACCTTCCCCACAGAACCTTGGTAATGTAAACATCCACAAACAAATCATAGCTCCAAAACTACTAGTAAAGAGACAGATAATAATAGATACCAACTTGAATGGGAAAATTAGCAAAACCAATCGAGGCTAGTAAAAGGAACGAATTTTAACATAAATAGCTCTTATAAGTAAATGCAAATTAAATAGACTAGGATCTAATCATCGTTAATTAAAGATAATCACTTCCACCAGTTGCTACCAACTTTAAGTTTATCGTACACTCTCAAGTCAGTATCGATCGATTTAGCTAACCTGACAAATCAGCCAATGATCTTCCGATTTGTCCATCTTAATTGACCGCCTTTACTGTTTCTGCTACAATCAATTCTGATGTCATTCTACAAGCAAAGACAAGCAAGGAAGTTTAAATGGATAAGGTAAGAATAGGGTTAGTCGGTTGTGGTGGAATGGGGACACGTCATCTCTATGGTTTGCAGGAGCTGGCCCAAACACCTTTCAACAATGTTGAGCTATGCGCGGTCTGCGATATTCGTCGGGAAAATGCCGAATTAGCTGCAAAAGAAGCTGAGCGATTGTTAGGAACACGTCCAGAGATTTTCACTGACCTAGAGAAAATGGTTCAAACAATTCCAGATTTAACCGCCGTGGACGTAGTGACCGATCCTTCGGTACATCATCAAGTAGTATGTCAAGCGCTGGATTTGGGGATGCATGTCATGGTAGAGAAGCCGATGGCTATTACTGTGCGAGCCTGTCATAAAATGATTGAAGCTGCCAAACGAAATAACCGTAAGTTATCAGTAGCGGAAAATTATCGGCGAGATGCTTCTGCTCGTTTAGTTAACCACCTCTTGAAAACCGGAGCTATTGGTGTCCCCTACATGGCGTTGTTTCATTCGCTCAGCGGGAATAATACCATTTTCATTACACCTTGGAGACATCTCAAGGATAAAGGAGGGCCTATTATCGACATGGGCGTTCACTTTACCGATTTAATTCGCTATCAACTAGGTAATATTGAGGAAGTCTACGGTGACATTCGATTGATTGAACCAGTAAGAAAGAAACAAGAAAGCATTGGTGACAACTACACTTTCTATCAGGAGAGGTTCAAGGCAATGGCATCGGAAGTACCAGCTACTGCTGAGGATAATTCGATAGCTCTATTCAAGATGGAGAGTGGTGCAACTGTCAGCTGGATTGTTGGTCTAGGTGGGTATGGTAATTACGGAGGTCAGATGATTCTGGGTACAAAAGGTGTGTTGAAAAGTTTCGGCACTCGCGGAGGTAGAGCCACTATGCAGTTAGGGAACCAAGCTGAGATGGAACATCAGGAGATTTTAACTGTCGTGGACGGATTCTACCTAGAACCACTAGCAGAACATTTTTTTCCCAATAAAATTGCTACAGATAACGTCGATTGGAAAATCATAGCACTTGAGTACTACGAATTGGCTGAGGCTATCCTGAATGACCGCCAAATCGAAGTGGACGGTGTTGAAGGGATGAAAGATGTGGCTGCCGTCTACGCCATATTTGAGTCGGCTAACGCGGGACGAACAGTTAAGATGCAAGAAGTGGAAAATTGCCAAGTATACGATTACCAAAAGGAAATTGACGAGATATTAGGAATCAGCTAAGGCCATTTTCTGAAGGCTATATACCGTGACAGAAAAACTTTATTCATCTGTTAAAATCTGGAATTTCTAAGGAGGACTGCATGGAATATCAAAATCTCGGTAGGACTGGCATCAAGGTGTCTAGAGTCTGCCTAGGCACCGCCTTTCGTGGTCAACAAGAAGAGAACATTTGTATAGATGTCATCGACCAAGCTATAGATCTAGGATGCAATTTCATCGACACCGCACTCTATGGTGAAGGAAGATCAGAAACCTTTGTAGGTAAAGCTTTAGCAGGAAAACGGGATGATATTGTAATCTGTACCAAAGTCATGGGGTCTATTGGCAACAGTCCTAATCACACAGGATTGTCCCGATTGAATCTTATGCGCGCGGTTGAAGACAGTTTAAGGCGACTTCAAACCGATCACATCGACCTCTACCTACTGCATACATTTGATGCCCAAACTCCTTTGGAAGAAACTCTCTGTGCCTTAAATGATATGGTACGGCAAGGAAAGGTTCGCTATATCGGTTGTAGTAATTTTCGAGCTTGGAAAATAATGGAAGCACTTTGGATCTCTGATGTTCGGAACCTAGAGGCATTTATCTGCATTCAAAACCAGTATAATCTGATTAATCGTCACGAACTGGAACCCGACTTGATGCCTCTGTGCAGCGAGTTAGGCTTAGGCATCATGACTTATAGCCCGTTGGCAATCGGTTTGTTGAGTGGACTTTTTCGCCGAGGGCAGAAACCACCAGCAAATACACCTTGGAGTAAGGGCGAACTCCAAGGTCTAAGTCCAGGAAAGTATAATTTTGAAGATGCTATGACCGAGCAAGTAGATAAAATCGTACAAACTCTAATTAGTATTGGCAAAAAGCACAACAAAACCCCCGCTCAGGTGGCTATAGCTTGGATACTCGACCATGAAAACGTAACTCCAATCCTAGGAGCAGATCTGCCTGAGCATGTGGATGAGGTTTTTGGTGCTCTAGACTACAAATTAGATTCAGACGAACGCACTGTCCTAGATAAGGTATCAAATCCAGAAAAAATAAGGAAATACGCTTAACAATCACCATGGTGCATACACTTCATAAAACATTTAAAGTTATGCATAACTAACTAAGTCCTCAAATAATGGGGTGGGGGTAGATACTTGACAGCAAATTCTTATCCTAAAATTCTGCTGGTGTGTAATCAGAGGATTTACGACACTTATGTTGCACCGGAGGAAGTCCGTAGACTCGAAAAATTTTCCACCTTTGAGTGGCTTCTCTATGAGGACGACAACAACTTTGACAAAGAATCTCGAACCTCAAAATTCTTAGAGTCCATCAGTAGTGTGAACGGTCTTATTATTAGTCATGGTTCTCCCACAATAAACTCTGAAATAATGGATGCCACTTCAAATTTAAAAATTATTGGCGAATTAGAGGATGATCGTTTTGCCAATCGTGTTGACTTAGAGGCAGCTTGGAAACGAAACATCTGCACGGTAGACACAACGAATGGATCGTCCTATCCTGTATCAGAATGGGCTTTAGCTTTAATTCTGATTTCATTGCGGAACGCCGGTGCACAATTCCGCCGTATCATTGCTGGACACACCAAAATGGATCCAGACGCATTCAAATACGCAGGCGGTTTGTTAGTTAGAAAACGAGTTGGACTAATTGGTTGTGGGCATATGGGCCGACGTTTGATGAAATACCTACAACCATTCGAAACGGAGATCTGGGTGTATGATCCTTATCTCCCAAGGGAGATGGCCGAATCTCTGGGATTTCTACAGACTTCGTTAGAAAACATCCTGTCAAAATGCCAAGTGATTGTCTGCTTGGCGCCTTTAACACCAAAGACTCGCGGAATGATTGGAGAGAATGAACTCAATCGTATCCCCTCAGGCGCCGTACTGGTGAATGTCTCACGGGGAGCTATCATCAACTCTGAAGCACTAATTGAAAGACTAAAGCGAGGGGATATCATAGCTGGGTTAGATGTTTTTGATCCGGAACCTATCCCGCCTGACAGTGAAATTTTACACCTCCCTAATGTTTTCATTACACCACATTTTGCTTATTTTACGGGCAACCAATATCGGGAGTCCTTTGGACTGATGGTAGACGAATTAGATCGGTTCTTTCACGGTCACGAGACTTTCTTCGATCTGACGTCTCGTTCGCTTGCCAACCGTCGCGGTATTGATTCAGATTAGACAGATATTGCAAAGCAACAATAACTAAATAACTGCGAAATCTTACGGGCTATGATCTATCTATTTTCGATCTAAGCGAACGTATCACAATTGTGTCTAGGCCCAACTAATGTGGTGGAGACCACTCTGGTACCAAGGAGGAAAAGGCAACTGCACAAGTTGAGAGATTGACAAAGTACTATTAGATAGCCGAAGTTATGATAAACTAAAATAATATTGAATGTGTTGGATACATAATGCATAAGGGTCGTCAGATTGACGGAAATTACTCGTACTGATATAATCGTTTATGAGCAATAGAAAAAAATTGGAAAGTGTAATGGAAGTGAAGAAAACGAAGATTGTTGTTGTCGGAAGTTTCATGATGGACCTAGTGATCAAAGCCGAAAGACGACCAAGAACAGGAGAAACCCTGATAGGTGAAAGTTTTGGTATGTTCGTCGGTGGTAAAGGATGTAATCAAGCTATTATTGCATCTCGTCTTGGCGCAGATGTCACTATGGTTGGGCGTTTGGGCCAAGATCTTTTTGGCGACAGTTTTATGGAAACCCTAGAGGAAGAAAAAATTGATAGTCGTTTTGTGGTAAGAGACTCGGAAGTTGGTACCGGCGTCGGATCTCCAGTTATTGATGCTCAGGGAGATAATAGCATTATCGCAATCCCACTTGCGAACATGCACTTGAGTGTTGAGGACATAGACCGAGCTGAGTCAGCACTCTCGGAGGCAGATATCCTACTTTTACAACTCGAAGTCCCAGTTGAGGCCTCACTTCAAGCGGCGAAAATCGTCAAGTCACATGGAGGCAGAGTGATCTTAAATCCTGCCCCGGCTCTTGAGTTCCCTGATAATTTTCTTGATCACGTTGATCTGCTGACACCAAATGAAACCGAGACCGAGTTTTTTACTGGAATAAAAGTGGTGAATCAAGATACAGCTATGAAAGCTGCCAAAATCCTGATCGATAAAGGGGTGGAAGCCGTAATATTAACACTTGGAGATCAAGGGGCGTTGTTGTTAACAAATGAAATTACCAAAGCTATTCCAGCTTATGAGGTAGATGTGGTCGACACAACTGCTGCTGGTGACGCGTTTTGTGGCGCTTTGGCTGTCGCTATGTCACGCGGTGACTCCATTGAATCTGCGATTGTTTTTGCCAATGCAGCAGGTGCTTTGGCAACAACAACGTTAGGAGCAGCACCCTCTATGGCCACAGATAAACAAATTAGTCGATTTCTAGCTGAGCAACAGAGTTAAATTGCTTGTACATTAAAAAAAGGTTCCTTATGAACTTTTTTTAATGTACACTGTACGCTCAATATATACCCTGCTAAACTAAATAGGATTTTGTATACCTTAATGAGTATCGGCAAGAATTGTCCGAATGCAATGATAACAAGGATTATTCGCTCCGATTTCGTGGATTTCACCTACACTTCATCTGCAATAGCACTTTTGGAGTCGGTTACGGAGGAACGGGCTAGAATGCTTACCAATACTGGGAAATCGGCATAAAAAATGATAGACAATGCCTCTGGTTTTTGGTACAATGGGGCCTCAACAGGACGTAATTTTGTAGGTGTCAAAGAATTTGCTCATGCGCCATTCCTTTTTTGGTGAGGTATCCGATGTCCGGTTATTCCTACTTCAACTATGACCAGATGACCCTTTTGAAAGTCGAAGTCCATAGTGACGAATTAGAATTGCTCCAACAAGTGGCGGACGTGTATGATTGGAAAACCATCCAAACAGAAGTTGAACCCAAATTCAAAGAAGCAGCTTTCGATTTTCGACATCAGAAGCCTTCTGATGTATGTCCTCACCAAGATAAGCCAGAAAAGGATTTGCAAGAGACTTTTCCTTTTCTGGCAACAACAGCAGCCGCGGATAAAGTCTCCAACGGAAATCCGAAAGGTGCGGGTCGGAAAGGACAGGATTTCCTCTCCTATCTGAAAGCGTTCTTGTTAGCACCGGTGTTACGTGCGGAACAGAATTGTGAAGCAATATCGGGTGCCATCGCTGCAAATCCTGCGTTCTACGTGGCGTGCGGATTCACCGCTCCACCAGCGGCTCGGACGTTGCGTGATTTTGACCAGATTATGTGTGCTCACAACTTGTGGGACATAGTGCATCAACTCACCTACGAGAAGAACGTCGAAGACAAAGTGATAGACGAAACGATAGAAAACACGTTGAATATCGACAACACCCATCTTCTGGGATACTCAACTCCCGGAAAATATGTGAAGGAATGCCGTGAGTGCGACCTGTTTGATGGCTGTGAGTCAGTCGTTTCCACCGATGAGACAGCTGATTGGTACATCAAAGGAAAATACAAGTGCTACTATGCGCATCAAATCGGATTGTCACAATTGGCAGCTAGTGGCGCCCCTTTGGGCTGTGTGGTGTTGAATGGCAAACAGTATGAGCCCGATTCGCTTCAGCCTTTGTTGGAAGATGTTATGGAAAACCATTCGGAACTGGAGATTCAGAAGGTCAATGCTGATGGAATCTTCAATAGTCAAGCCTGTCGAGAGACGGTACGTTCGATATTAGGAAAAGAGGTGGAACTGTTTGCCTCCGTTAATCCTCGAAGGAAGAAGGACATTGAGCAACCCACACGGGGAATCGCCCAAATCACCAAGCATGGGAGTGTAAAGTGTATCGCAGGGCACGACATGGTATTCCTCTCGAAAGACCAGAATTTGGATGCCTATATTTTCGGTTGTCCTGTGTACAATGAGGAAGCCAGAGGCAAGTTAGAACACATGAGATTGGAAGTCCCAGATAAATGTGCTTGTGAAAAGAAACAAGAATGTTCTCCCAATGCGGCAATGGGAAGAACCTACCGCGTGGCGCGAGACATGCTCTCCCAGATTGAGTGGGACAATCCTCAGTTCAGCTACCATTTCAAACTGGTGTATGCGTTACGTACAAAAATTGAACGCCTCTTCGGACGAATGAAGGGACGCTTCAAGATGAAGCATCTCTACAAGCGAGGTGTTGACAATATCAGAGGGCACATCCTTAAGTTCATGAATCTCATGCATATCCTTGCCAGTGTTACCGGGACTTATGGTGTTTAGGATGTGAAGCCGCAATCGAGAAAAATCCCGAAAAACACTATGGAGGAGTGCGCCCAAAAGACGACAGAGAAGAAAAACCCTGAGTTTTTTGTTGACCCAGAAGTGAAAACCACGCAAAATGGCTTTCGCCTCGCTCAAAAGAGGGCAACGAAAGCTACTGAATTTTAATTATTGCCAAAACTGATCATGTTGACCCAAGGCTATGTCATCAACTGCAAAAGATCGGATTCGTTGCGAATTATTGAATCGTCGTGACCGAATACCTTTAGACTTGCGTCGGCAGTCTAGTCGGAAAATTTGTCTATCCCTTAAGAAATTGATAGAGGAAAGACGGTTTAGTCGTTCACTCTTCTACCTGAATATGAGAAGTGAAGTTGAAACCGATTGGCTGGTGGCTAGACAACTAGCTACTACCTGCTTAGTTGCAATACCAAGAGTCGAAGGGAAAGAGATCTATCCCTATCAACTGACTAATTTACAAACGGAAATCAATCAACATAAATGGGGTATGCGAGAACCAAATCCAACCATTTGTTCTCCTATCGACCCGGAATCCTTAGATCTTGTTTTGGTACCTGGATGTGGGTTTGATTCACGAAGGTATAGGATTGGTTATGGAGGTGGATTTTACGACCGTTTCCTGCAAACCTGTCCGCAGGCACTGACCGTAGGTTTGGCTTTTGACGCCCAAATTGTGGATCAGTTGCCCACTCAACCATGGGATCACCCCGTGGATCTTGTTTTAACAGAACAGCGAATCATTTAGAATCCTAGTTTGTTTTAGAGGATGAATTTGATTTTCTATTTAGAAACCTAGTTTCCAACGCTCGATCACGAATATCCGCCCACTCCC
>Ga0208406_1000034_pt1 | contig 50387 bp, 49 predicted proteins | sample ETNtaG_15_FD_185769 | JGI IMG/M metagenome (GOLD analysis project Ga0208406, IMG submission 185769) | Marine microbial and viral communities from oxygen minimum zone, Eastern Pacific Ocean - ETNP201302PF89A (SPAdes) (version 2) | ecosystem: Environmental > Aquatic > Marine > Oceanic ...
AAAGCTCGCCGATCACCTTTTGTGTGCCGTATGAGGTCTGAGGATTCAACTCAACTCCATCCTCAATCATTGCCGGCTCTTCGCCGCCGTGTGCAGCCCACGACGATGCATAGACCAGAACTGGGCAGTTACCTGCGACCCGCGCTCCCTCGAAGACATTCAGGGTGCCCTGTAAGTTCACGCGCATCCCAAGCTCCAGGTCCGCCTCTGCGGCGCCAGATACTACTGCGGCCAGATGCCAAACCACGTCGGGCTTGTGGCTGAAACTCTCAACCAGAAGTGCGGGATCAGAAATGTCGCGAGCCTCAACCGAAACGGGAAAGTTGGCGTCTACCTTGGCCGGAGGCAACACATCGATCAATTCCATGGCTGAGATCGACTCTCCTAGAATCGTAGCCCGTGCTGCCAGCGCATGTGCCAGTTTCTGACCAAGAAATCCGCCACCGCCGGTAATCAAAACTCTCATGCCGTTACTCTTGCTGTCTTTGCGAAAGCAGAAAGGGTAATCACTCCTCGCACTGCGTGCAAGCGGTGCGAACCCGTGGCGCTGTCTGTTTCACATAATTCCTATTATCCGTATAAGCATCTGGGTAAGTTAGCCACCAGGCAGCAGGAACAGGAATTTCGATAGAAACAGGATGATGAAGGTCAGGGGTTTTACAAGAGCCTTAACCAGCGCTATGGCCACGCTCGTCTCACTATGCTGCTTCAGTTTCGAGCTTATTCAAGCAGTCATCAGCCAGTGGGACAATGGGTTTGAAATCCCGATGTGCGATGAACTCCGCCCGTTGGTAACGACGAATATGATTAGACACGACACAAAGACTCAGATACACAATCATACGCCCAAAAGGACTGATATTGGGGGGGGCTGGCATGGACTAGATTACTGTGGAACATCACTACCGAGCCGGCCTTAGCAACAGGTGCAGTAATACCTCCTTGCTCAGCAAAGCGAGTTACTGTTTCCCTATCCAGAGTCCACAGTGGATAGGATGTGGTCTCGATATCATGGCCAGCGGGCAGAGTGCCTGCCGTGTGGCTCTTTGGAATAAAAAGTAACGGGGCATTTGCTGCGGTGACGTCATTCAGGTAGATCGCAATGTTCATGGCCCGAGGTTCGGGCATTTCGTCATCTCGATGCCAGGTGCCAAAATTCTGGTGCCACTACCAGACCTCCCCGTCGAATGCCGCTTTCGCATTGACTTTATACTGATGCATGTAGACTTCTTCGCCAAGTAACTGCATTACAGGTTTGATCAGGCGTGGGTGGGCTCCGAGTAGACGAAATCCCTCGTTGTAGGTGTGCGCAGCGAACGCAGTACGTGCGGCACCACTTTTCTCCCGAACAACCTCTGTTCGGCCCATTGCATAAACCTTGCTCGCTTCCCGTAGCAGCGTGGACGATTCTGTGCTGGAGAAATAATCTGGCAGAAAGAGAAATCCGTCTTCGTGAAATTGCTCTAACTGATTACCGTCAAGCATCATGATATGACTCCCGGCATTGGGTGGATGTTGGGTTTTCCAGAGTGCTGTTCAATGCAATATTACGGTGTCTATACATTAGGAATCATAAGTAACCGTAAAGAAAAAGGTAATCGGGGTCGATAGCGCCATAGGCTTGCCTATCAGGCCCTCTAGTGCTCCTGCGAACAAGGCAAGGGTTTCGATTCGGCAGAAGGAACAGGTATTTTCTGGACAAAGTTAACCAGGATCAGTCCCGTAAAGGCCAGCACTGACAGTGTTATGAACACAGGCTGATAGGTGCCAGTCGCATCGAAGACGAACCCGGCAATGATCGGACTCATGGCACCGCCGATCGTGCCGTGAAGCAGAACGATCGCGAAAATCACGCCATGGGATCTGGTCCCGAAGAACTCTGCCACAGTTGGGGAGATCAAGGTAAAAAACGCGCCGTGGGTAAAACCGTAAATGGGAGCAAACAAGAACAATATCCACGGGTTTTCTATGAAGAGAATCCAGATCAGGTTGCCTGTGAGTAGCAGGTAGGAGACGGTGAGTGCGCGCTTACCGCCCATCCTGTCTCCGAGACCGCCCATGACGATCCGACCCACAATACTGGCCCCACCAATAGCAGCCAAGACCTGGGCAGCCCGCCCGGGGGCAAATCCCAGGTCCCTGGCATGAGGCACAATGTGGACCATGATTGCCATCAGGCAGAAAAATACGAGAAACTGGCCAGCACAAAAAATCCAGAAGTTAGGCGTAGTCACTGCAGCTCGCAGTGTCATGCCAGTTTCGCTCGCGGCAGTGCCTGATATAGCTGGTGGCTTGTTGCTGAGAGTCGGGTTCGGTGCCGGGGGTGGATCCCGCCGTAAGAACGGTGCCAAAAACACGAGTGCGATCGTAGAGGCAATACTGATGAACAGGCAGGCGGTCCGCCAGTCGTAGACCGCCAGCACACTGGCAAGCAGCACTGGAGTAATGAACTGGCCCACGCCAGCGCCTGCTTTGACGATACCGGACATCAAGTTTCTTTGAGTTGTGAACCACCGCGCCACCGTGGATAACGTAAGGACGTCGTGCGTACTAAAGCCCACCGCTGCGAGCACGCCATAAAATAGATAGAGCTGCCAAGGCGCCTGGATCATATACATCAGGGCGTAACCGATGCCGTGGATTACAGCGCCAGCAATCATGATTCGACTGGGTCCAAATCGATCATTGAGTTTCCCGATCACGACCCCGACGAATCCGGTTGTGAGGAGAAATACTGAGAATGCGCCAGAGATAGTGGTACGGTTCCAACCAAAGGCCTGTTCGAACTCCAAGAACAGCAGCCCAAATGTGAACAGAATACCAACATAGACAACCTGAATTGAGAAGCAGGTGCCAACGATAACGTAGCTTTGGGAACGTCTAGTGCTCAACGCCAGATCCAGGAATTGAGTGTTTCGGCCGGCCGGTAGTAGTAGTCATTTTTCTCCAAAGAGGTGTCTTACGGGGGCTTTGCCCGTATGCTAAGTAAATTCTGGTGAAGATGATAGCGTGTCCGTATTGATGTTGGCCGTAGTTATAGAAAACTTCATTAGCTAAAGCGTACCGGCGAATACCTCACCCAAGCGTTCGACCTTCAACGTGCGCATCATTGGCATGGCCAGCGAGGCCATTCGTTTTGTGCTATCCGCCGCGCACTGGTCACCAACTTCGTTTTTGGGTGGCCAATGAGTGCGTCGCGACCCTTGATACCCCAATTGAGGCCGATACCCTAAACCTGCTGGAATCACTGCAACAGCAGTACGACCTTAGGTTCTTGTTCATCCCCCTGGGGGATTACGGTACCAGCGATAATAGCGCGCCAGATGTTTTCCCCGGTCTGGGACGTGTTGGATAAGAAGCTTTAGCCACCGTGCTCCTGGCACGAGCCGCATTCTCGGGCAAGGACAGCTTTCGCCATGTCGCAAAATCAATCAATACCAGCAGATCAATTTGATGCGTTAACTGGTTCTGCTGTTCTTCAGTCTTTTCCTCAGTTTCAAAGCCCATGCCCTGGACAGCATCGAGCATTACATCAAGGAATACCCGAACCAGGAGCAGGAGCAGGAGCAGGAGCAGGAGCAGGAGCAGGTCAAGATGATGCAGGCCTGACTTGAACACAACAGGCTCGGACCGGCGCACGTGACCGCGCTTTTGTGGAGATGCTCAAACTGTTTCACTGCGGGTGAGTCCAGCGAAAACAAACCGGCCAGCAGAAGCCTTACAGCCGGCCGCGTGCGAGCCGCGCGCCCTCGACCATCACTTTGAGCTTGTGCCGCGCGACCGCCGGGTCGAGCGGCACAAGACCACAGTCCGGTGCCACCTGGATCTGATCGGGCGCCATGTGCTCTGCGGCCGCCAGCAGACGGTCCGCAACCTGCTGTGCAGTTTCGATACGTTCAAATCCCAGCGTGCCGTTGTCGATGCAGCCAAAAAGAACAGTTTTGGATGGGCATAGTGTGAGCAGGTCAGGATCGAGTCCGGAGGCTTCGAACTCCAGGGCCAACTGGTCGACCTTCGAACGTTCCAGCTCACCGAGTATGCTTGGATAGGCATCGACGATCGGCCGCGGCACCCCGGGCATGGGGTAGCTGTAGCAAACGTGCACGCAGGTTTTAGCATTGAGCCCTTCAATACATCGGTCAAGCACCTCAATACCCCACTCTGCGACTTTGTCCGGATAGCGGCTGAAAACTGGCTCGTCAAACTGGATGACAACCGGGCCTAGTGCATCGAGAGCGCGGGCCTCCTCGTTCAGAGCGTCGGCCACCGCCAGAGCCAGTAAACGCTCATCCCCGTAGAACTCATCCAGGGTCGAGTCGACGACGGTCATCGGGCCAGGCAGGGTCACTTTGACCGGCCGGCTGCTGTGCTCAAGTGCAAACTGCAGGTCATCTACCAAAATCGGCGCCTTGCGCAGCACCTCCCCCGTACACCGACCGACCTCGGCCAGCCGCCGGTTGTTTCGGACCCATTTTTTGGCCGGTGTACCGTAGTCGAACCCTCCAAGCCGGGCCACAACGTGGGCCATATAAGAGGTACGACGTTGCTCGCCGTCGCTGATCACATCGATTCCGGCCTCGGTCTGGTCATGGATCGCAACACGGACGGCATCATCCTGCGCCTGCTGCAGCAGCTCACCATCGAAAAGCCACGCCGCACCCTTGCCATGGACCTGTTTGCCAGCGGCATTCAGCGGGAGCTTCTCCTGCAGCCACGGCGGCTTGGGCAGGCTACCCACGACCGTGGTCACGAAGGGTCCACTCGGCATTTGCACTGGCGCTATATTCTCTAGGCTTTACAAAAGCTGTTCATGGCGAATCCGGCAATTTGTCAGCGCACCTGGCGATCACGGTTGACGGAGTGATCTCTTGGCCCTGGTAATGGTGCTCTATTACGCCACACTGTAGCCCGAATCAGGGTGACGTGCAAAGAACGTCAGATACCGGCACACTTACCGAACAGGTTCGCCGGCAGATACGCTTTAGCGGTCGCAACGATGCGGCGTTGATTCAAATCCGGTACAGATTCCTGAACAAAGGGTTGGACGTTATGGACCGCTATGAATCTATCTGCCGATCCCATCACCCATCCCTGCCAGAGACATTCAATTTCGGTCGCGACGTTGTCGACCAATTTGCTCGAGATAAACAGAAAATCGCGCTGATCTGGTGCAACTCTGAAAACACCGAACGCTTGCTCACCTTCCACGACGTTTCGTGCCAGTCCGCCCAGGTTGCCAACTGGCTATCGGCACAGGGGATCTGTGCGGGCCAGCGCGTCATCGTCATGCTGCCCCGGATCCCCGAGTGGCAGATCTGTCTGACCGCATGCCTCAAGCTGGGTGCAGTTCCTATTCCATGCATTACGATGCTGACGGAAAAAGACGTCGCCTACCGAATGGATCATTCAGGTGCTGTAGCGGTCATCACCACCACTGCCGAGTCCGGCAAATTCGAACCGTACCTGCCGATACTCAAAGCGGCGCTGACCATTGGTGAACCGGTGGCGGGGTGGTCGGACTATGAATTGACCCGGGACCAGGATACGGCATTCGAGTGCTGCGACTTGGGGCTGGAAGCGCCGGCAGTGATGTACTACACCTCTGGCTCGACCGGCCACCCGAAAGGCGTGTGCCATCCATCGCGAAGTCTGTACGCCTGGCGCTTCTCAGCTATTCATTGGCTTTCGCTGGGGCCTACGGATGTCATGTGGTGTACTGCGGATACCGGTTGGTCAAAGGCAGGAACCAGTATTTTATTCGGCCCCTGGAGCCAGGGCAGTGCTGTGCTGTTCTATGACGGTCCGTTTGAGCCCCACAGGCGTTTCGAGTTGATTGAGCGCTATGCTGTCACGGTGTTCTGTGCAGCAGCAACTGAGCTCAGGCGACTGATTCGTGAAGATATCAGCGGGATAGATTTCTCACAGCTAAGGCTGACAGTATCTGCCGGTGAATCGGTTAATCCCGAAATCGTCGAGGCCTGGAAGGCCCTGACCGGGGTGCCGCTGCTTGATGGCTACGGCCAGACAGAGGTCCTGATGACAGTGCTCAATTATCCCTGGATGCCGATAAAACCCGGCTCGATGGGTCGCCCTTTACCGGGCATTGAAACGAGCGTTTTCCTCGCCGACGGCACGCTGGGCGGACGTGGTAACGAAGGTGAACTCCTTATCCGCCTGCCCAACCCGCAGATGATGCTGGGTTACTGGAACGATCCGCAACGTACTCGTGATGCATTGATCAAAGCCGATGGATCGGATTGGTTTAAAACAGGTGACAACGTATACCAGGATGAAGGCGGCTATTTTTTCTATATCGGCAGAACCGATGACATCATCAGTTCCGCAGGCTATCGGATTGGGCCCCAGGAAGTGGAAAACGCCCTGATCACACACCCGGCGGTACAAGAAAGCGCTGTTGTGGGCCTACCGGATGCCGAACGGGGCGAAATCGTCAAAGCTTTTGTTGTACTTACAGATCCCGAATCTCAACAAGCGGGCGCCGAGCTGATCGCCGAGCTGCAGGCGCACGTCAAACAGATCACCGCACCATATAAATACCCCCGCGCTATCGAGTTTGTTCCGGAACTACCCAAAACAGTGAGCGGAAAGATCCAGCGTAATCTTCTGCGACGATCCGCAGCACACAACTGACGGTGCAGGTTCGGCTCCACACGAGGCGCGTCACGCCGACCCCGTAAACGATATCTGCACCCCCGGATGGTTCACCATCCGCGCCAAATTCAATGGCATGTACCGCGGTAATGTCATAAGTTGCCGGGTTGCGGATCAAGCGCTAACCATCGTTCTCCAGATCAGCAGCTGCAGCATGGAAACCTACCCGACCTCAATTCTGAACGAGGTTCTTTAGCGGTGCCCTCTGGAGTACGCGGCGAAGCGCTGCGGTTCCGGCCAGGCCAATGCCCAAGGCCCCGCCTGCACACCCAAGTCCCCATACCGACCAACCCGGCGAAAGTACAAACCCGAACACTTCCCTTGCCAGGATTGAGGACATAACCACCGCGCACGCGGCGGCCAGCAGTCCTGCTATCCCGCCGAGCAGAGCAAATTCACAGAACTGTGCTAGCCACAGGCGCCGAGTGCTTGAGCCGAGCGCTCTCAGCACCGCAGCATCCCTGCTCCGTTCGGTGGCGCTGCCCTGAACCGCCGCGATCAGGACAGCGATCCCGGCGAACAGGGTGAAGAGAAATACATACTGTACAGCGACGCTGACCTGCTGGATGATTTCCCGGACCTGATCTATCAGGCTATCCACGTCAAACAGCGTGACCGAGGGAAACTGCCTGACCAGCCTGGCTGCTGTATCAGATTTCTCAGGAGACAGGAAAAAGCTGGTGATCAATGTTCTCGGCTGGCCATCGAGCAGCCCGGGTGTTGCGATGACAAAAAAGTTCACCTGAAAACTGTCCCAGGCGACCGCCCTCAAGCTGCTCACTCGGCCGGTTAGATCGACTCCAGAAATTCGGAAAGTCATCTGGTCGCCAATGCTTATACCGAGTGACTCTGCAAATTCCGTCTCAAGCGATAACAGCTTGTCGCCGAGTTGCCCGGCCCTCCACCACGATCCGCTTACGACGCGATTGCTATCGGGCAGATCTATTGAGGACGTCAGGTTGAACTCTCGGGCAGCAAACCGCTGTGCCCGAAGAGTGGGGTAGGCCTGTGGGTCGACCGGTACGCCGTTGTGCCGGACCCAGCGCCCGCGGGTCATCGGAAACAAACCGGGACTGGAAATTTGTTCTGTGACAAAGAATTCCTGCAGTGCTTTGTGCTGGTCCGGCTGAATATTGATCAGAAACCTGTTGGGTGTACCAATGGGTATGGTATCCATCCAGCCGTCCAGCAGATCGGCCCGCATAACCGTCACCATCAGCAGCGCGGCGATGCCCAGCCCAAAGGCAAGCACCTGCATGCTGCCCATACCGAGGCGGCGGCCCAGACTCGAGATCACGTAGCGATGGCTCGGGCGTGAAACCCTGATCCGCCCAACCAGCCACAGCATCACCCATCCTCCTGCAGCGAGGCTCACCACCAGACACAGCGTCAGCCCCATAACCCACAGTGTCAACACCGTCTCCTGAGCCTGCCAGAAGATCAACCCGCCGCTGGTCAGCAGCACCAGGCCTAGGGTCACCCACATGGATGGTGGTGCCACACCTTTTTCACCGCGCAGGATGCCCAGTACCGACAGCTTCGGCAACTTGAGCAGCGGTGCAAGCCCAAAGCCGACCGCTGCAACCAGTCCGACAGCGATCCCCGATAGCAGTGGCCAGATTGCCGGTGGAGGAAGTGTCGAACCGAGTTTTTCTTCAGCAAGCGAGGACAAAAACGCCTGACCGCCATAGCCTAACAACCCGCCGACAAACGACGATACCAGTGCCACCACAACCAGTCTGAGAATAAACGTCTGTAGAATCCGGCGCTGGCTTGCGCCGAGGCAGCGCATGATAGCCACCGTGGTCGACTGTCCCCGGGCATAAAAGAAGGCCGCGATAAATATACCGGCCCCAGCTACGATCACCACCGACAGGCTGGCCAGCCCGAGGTAGCTCGAGGCTCGATCGAGTGCGCTGCGGATGCTCGGCTGCGCGTCCTTAACCGTACGGCGCTCTAACCCGGCGCGTTCATACGTGTCCAGCCACTGTGAGAAGGAGGTCAGTCCCTGCCGTGTGCCGGCCACCTGGGTCCGGTAGTGTGCGCGACTTGACGGGGTGATCAGCCCCGTCGTCGGTAAATCCGATAATCGCATCATGACTCGGGGGGCCGCCATGTGAAAGAAGGAACTAAAACCATCAGGCTCCAGAATCAGTGCCCGCGCGGCCCGGAAGGCCTGTTCGCCGAGTTGGACAGTCGCACCAACATCTATTTCGACTTCACTGAACAGTCGGGAATGCGCCCAGATCTCTCCCCGACCCGGGATCATGCCTGCCACCTCTCCATCACCATAGGGCCGCTGTGCAGTTCGAGCGGATCCACGCAGGGGATAGTGCTGATCCACCGCCTTAACAGACACCAGCCGTGTCGTCCCGGCCCGGGTCAGAATCATGCTGGGAAACTCGACCTGCTGACTGACCTCAAGCCCCAAAGACAGGGCTTTTTGCGCCACCTCAGGCGGAATTGCATTGTGGGACTGTATAACGAGATCGGCGCCAAGGGTCTCGGCCGCCCGACTTTGTATGGCCTGCCGAACACGCTCGTTAAAAACCCCCACCGACGTGACTGCGCAGACCGCAACGCTGAGTGCGAGCGCAATGACCGGCAGACCGCCTGTACGCCAGTCACGACGTATACCGCGCAAGGTCATGGCAATACCAGTCACGACTGCAGCCGCCCCCCGGCACCTAAAGTCAGAATGCGGTCGCAGCGCGCAGCAAGCGTGCTGTCGTGGGTCACCAGCAACAGGGCGCTTCCATACTGAAGGCGAAGATCAAAGAAGAGATCCGCGACGAGCTCGCTGCTCGCGGTATCGAGATTACCGGTGGGTTCATCAGCAAACAATACCCTCGGGTTTACCGCAAAAGCCCTCGCCAGCGCGACACGCTGCTGCTCTCCTCCGGAAAGTTGCGGCGGATAATGGTTCATCCGCTCAGCCAATCCGACTCGCTCCAGCAACTCAGCCGCGGCTTCCCGTTGGTGATCGCGGCCTGCGAGTTCCAAGGCGATCTCAACGTTCTCTATCGCGGTCAGTCCGTTCAGCAGGTAAAAGGCCTGGAAGACGAAACCCACGTTGCCCGCCCGAAGTGCCGCCTTTTCATCCTGGTTCAATTCGCTAAGCTCATGACCCAACAGCCGGATAGAACCACGGCTTGGATCCTCAAGACCGGCGAGTAGCCCCAGCAGGGTGGATTTACCGGAACCCGACGGCCCCGTGATCGCCACTGCATCACCCGGCATGACGCTCAACTCAATTTCATCGAGTATGGTCAGTTCTCCGTCGGCTGTTTTCACTTGCCGGGACAGATTGTTGGCTGTAACAATTGGCTCCATGATCCGACTGGTCCTAGTGTTGTTCGTGGTACTGCTGCCCACGAAAGTCGTCGCAGGGAACATTCTAATTCTCGGTGACAGTCTCAGTGCCGGTTACGGAATCGCGCTGGCAGATAGCTGGCCTGAGCTGCTGAAGGCACGATTATCGCAAATGGGCTATCCACAACAAGTGATTAATGCCAGCATCAGCGGAGAGACCACCGGCGGCGGCCGGAACCGACTGGAAGGCCTGCTCGCTACCTGGCAACCGGGTATCCTGATCATCGAGCTTGGCGCCAATGACGGCCTGCGGGGATCACCCATCGCCACGATCCACGATAACCTCGATAACATCATCCGTAGAACCCTCGCGACTGGCGCCCGAGTGGTTGTGGCCGGCGTGCTGATTCCCCCGAACTATGGGGCTCTTTACACTCGCCAGTTCCAGGATGTTTACACCGATCTGACCGAGCGCTACGACCTGCGCTTTTTGCCGTTTATCCTAGAGGGCGTCTACGACAAACCCGAGCTGATGCTAAATGATGGCCTCCACCCGTCTGCACTGGCCCAACCATTGATCCTGGATAACATCTGGCGGGTTCTACAACCCTTATTGGGCCGGGACGCGGCATAAAGCCGTACGCTCCGTACCGGTTAGAGCGCCACCGGTAAGGCCCATTTGCTTTCGGGCATCCGATGCTGCCTGTCTGGCTGGCCATCAACGGGAGCGCTAAACTCGTAAGACTCTGTTGCTGCGCGGCAAACGATCATTGATGTGGCATTTATCGACCGGTCGCCAGCGTCAGCGCTTCAGTCCCGCTTTTCCGTCTGGACGATGCACAGCGATACGCTGCCCCGTTGATGAAGGCGGTCTTGGAAATCTCCAAACGCCTGGGGTACATTGACCCTAGTTGAGCTTTGTCTGTGCTCGGACGAGGCGGTGCTCCGCCAAGCTGAGCTCGAGGGATAGGAATTTGCTTTTGGCAGATGTGAGGGATCGCACCATCAATGGGCCCTGGGCCCTTCCGTAGCGAAGATTCCTAACAGCACCGCTACAGTAAAAGCAGGGTAAACTGACCAACTCCCGCACAACCTGGAAAAAACCAGTAATCCACCCTTGACTGGAATTGCGAATTTAGCGATATGCGAAGAACCCCATGATTACTTCTGATAACCGACGCACGCTCTCCTGGGCCCTTTATGACTGGGCCAATTCTGCTTTTGCGACCACAGTGATGGCAGGATTCTTCCCGATTTTCTTCAAGCAGTACTGGAGTCAGGATGTGGCTCTCACCCACAGTACTTTTTACCTGGGGGTGGGCAACTCTGTTGCCAGCCTGATCATTGTGATCCTGGCACCGATTCTCGGCGCTATGGCCGATACCGGTGGACTGCGTAAACGCATGCTGGCCACCTTTGCCTGCCTTGGCGTTCTGGCAACGGGCGCCTTGTACCTGGTGCAGGTTGGGATGTGGCCATTTGCCATTCTGCTCTACGCGATCGCGGTTGTGGGTTTCTCCGGTGCCAACACTTTCTATGATTCACTACTGATCATTGTTGCACCGAAAAAAGCCCGCCACCGTATCTCTGCACTGGGATTTGCCCTGGGTTACCTTGGCGGTGGCCTGCTCTTTCTGATCAACGTGCTGATGACCCTTAAACCGCAACTGTTCGGCCTGGCCGATGCGGCCCAAGGCGTGCGCTGGTCCTTTATTACCGTCGCGGTGTGGTGGACAGTATTTTCCATACCGTTGTTTCTGTATGTCGATGAGCCACTGCCCAATAGCGGACGACGTGGTGTGGACATCAAGGGGACTTTTGCGGCCTTGCGTGATACCGCGACAAATCTGGGCCAGCATCGTGGCGCCTGGATGTTTTTACTGGCGTACTGGCTGTATATCGACGGGGTCGATACCATTGTGCGTATGTCGGTTGATTTTGGCCTCACCATTGGGCTGTCGTCCGATAACCTGATCACGGCATTACTGCTGGTGCAGTTCATCGGCTTTCCGGCAGCGTTGGTGTTTGGCCGCCTGGGCGAGCGTTACGGTGCTCAGCGGGGTATCTGGATCTGTATCTGGGTATATATAGGAGTGACTGTTTTCGCTTACTTTATGGAAACGGCGCTGCAGATGTATATCCTGGCTGCGGTCATTGGTCTCGTGCAAGGTGGTATCCAGGCGCTTAGTCGCTCGATGTTCAGCCACCTGATTCCCGAAGAAAAAAATGCGGAGTTCTTCGGTTTTTATAATGTGGTGGGTAAAGCGGCAGCGGTTTTCGGCCCGGTGATGATGGGTACGATCACCCACCTCAGCGGCAACCCCCGTCTGGGCATTCTTTCAGTGGCACTGTTATTTTTTGCTGGAATGTTTTTCTTTCGCCTGGTCAACAACCCAGTCGACGCTCAATCTAACTGATGCCATTGACCTCGCGAGCGTAATACTGATTTAAGTACAGCTGGGCGATCGGTCATCAGGCCCTCCACACCCAGATCCAGTAACCGGTTCATTTCCTCGCGCTCGTTCACCGTCCAGACATGAGTATGCAGGCCGCGTGCTTTCATAGCGCGAATGAAGCGATGATCAACTACCTTAATTCCGTTCCACCACACCGGCACCTGGGCGCACGCTGCCTGCAAAGCCCCAGTCGGCACACCAATACTGGCCAGACGCGCCCGGGTCGTCTCAAAAGTGGCCATCGAGGTGCAAATCCCTGGCAGTGCCGCGCGGATGTGACGCAGACGCTTGTCGGAAAAAGATCCGATACAAACACGCTCCTGGGCGCGGGTTTTGCGGATTACCTCGATCAGTGGCTCGACGGCTTCGTCGGACTTAGGATCGATGTTGAAGCGGGTCAGGGGAAACGCAGCCAGCAACTCTTCCAGCAGCGGAATGGGTTCCCGGCCGTTAACCCGGGCCCGGGCAATCACCGAATAATCCAGCGCCGCGATGCGCCCACGGTCTGAAGTCACCCGGTCGAGTCGATCGTCATGAAAGGCCAGTAGTACGCCGTCGGAGGTGCAGTGCACATCGGTCTCCAGATACTGAAAGCCCTGAGCGACGGCGCTCTCGAAAGCGGCCGCTGTGTTCTCTGGTGCGGCCTCGCTGTCACCACGATGGGCGAAGGCCAGGACACCGGTGTGTTCAAGAAAAGCGTGACTGGGCATTGGCAATAACTCCCGGGGGAAAGTGCGGAGCTGATCGGTTATTTTGAGCGCAAAGGCTCGAACCAACCCCGCAAAGCCCCGGCGCGATACGGGCCGGTTAAGATTAGCATCCCGAACCCTCAGCAATATAACTACTGGTCAACCGCCCATGACCCAATCCCTGATCATAACTTCCCCCTTGCTGCCGTCACTGATATTACTGGGGATTCTGATGGACTTAAGGATCCGGCATCACCGTAGATCGCAACGGCAGGGAAATAATCCATGTCAGGGAGGTACTCCATCACTACATGAGTGCTACATGATTAGCGCGCCCGTTTAGCCGGGTTTATGACGCAACTTTGCGGCTACAAAATCCTTTTGCGGTATGTGCAACAGACGCTGTATCTTGCGCATCAAATGCAGTTCGTGATCATCGAGGCGCCCGTCAGCATAGACTACCCGCCACATCTGTTCGACCAGAGTCAACCGCTGCTGCTCGCTCCAGTGCTTGTTGATCAGCGAGGTGAACCCGTGCAGGCCGGTGGCCTCTTTTGCCTGGGACTCAGCCAACGCCAACAAGGCCTTTGAATCCACATCGCTCAATGAGAATTGACTACACACCAGAGCGTGTATTGTCGCCCTCTCTGTATCGCCTAGATCGTAGTCCGCCATCGCAGTCTCAAACAATAATGCTGCTGCGGCCAGACGCAAAGGTTCCTCCACAGCAAAAGGATCATCGCGCGATTGAAGTCGCTTGCGAAAAAACTCCCCAATTGCGTCAATCATATGATCTGTAACCCCACCTTTGCACCGCGCATTCTAATCTTACTGAGGAAAAAGCGCGTAAAACAGCTAAATGAGGCACAAACATGCCAAGAAGGGGGTCACAGTGAGTCCTGTGAATCGGCAAAAAAAAGGGCGGAACCCTGACGGGTGCCGCCCTTAACTCCACAATTAATGGAGGAGATATGCAGGCGTATTAACCCATACCACCCTATTAACCGCATTGATCTAGATCAATATTTTCGATTTCTGAAAAGTACCCATAACGGCCCAAGTAACCGCGGCGCTCTAAGGAGCCTTCAGCATACAAGTTTCGTCCTGACTATCACGCTGGCTGTCGTAGCGCATTTCACAAATGATCACCTGGCCAGATTTTTCCAACCGGTAGTCGGTGACAGAAACAATACGCCACAATTCAGCATAGGGGGCAATCCCGGGATGACGTTCGTTTCTTTCAGTGATTGCAGTGACCTGCCAACCCTGGCGGGTCAGGCCATAAACACCCGCTTCGAGCGGCTGTGCCCAACTGATGCTGGTGAGTACGCCGACCAGAAAGAAAGTGAATGCTGTAGGAACTCTCCTGCTAACCCGGAACATGACCCGCTGCAGGCAATTGGCGATCACGCCCTAGCGAGTGCCATAAATCCGGTCACCCGCATCGCCCAGACCAGGCAGGATGTAGCCATGATCATTCAGTTGGCGGTCCAACGCCGCTGTATAGACTGGAACATCAGGGTGAGCCTGGGCAAATGCAGCAACCCCCTCGGGAGCAGCCAGCAGGCAAACAAACTTGATCTTTTTGGGCTGATCCTTTTTCAGACGAGTGATAGCGGCGCTCACAGAATTGGCGGTTGCCAGCATCGGATCCACCACAATCACCTGACGTTCGTTAATATCATGAGGCACCTTGTAGTAATACTCGATGGCTTCCAGGGTATCCGGATCACGATACAAGCCGATATGCCCCACCCGGGCTGACGGTATCAGATCAAGCATACCGTCCAGCAGGCCATTGCCTGCGCGCAGCACCGAGACAAAACACAGTTTCTTGCCGGACAGCATAGGCGCCTGCATGGTCTCCAGTGGCGTTTCAACCTCTCTTAGTTCTGTCGGCAGATCGCGCGTGACTTCGTACGCCAGCAACAGTGCGATCTCGCGCAGCAGTTGGCGAAAGTTTGCGGTGGGCCGGGTTTTATCCCGCATTAAGGTGAGCTTGTGCTGCACCAGCGGATGGTCAACTAAGGTGAAAGATTTCTGCATGATGCTACTCTCGTCACAACGGATATGAGTGCTCCGGGGATGAAAAATAGTCCAACACCGAAGTACCGGTGAATATTTCGACGGGATACCCCACCACTACATTCTATGTCACGATACCGACAATTGACACCGGCAGTAAACAGCCGCCAGGCAACGCTGCAGGAAAACTGCCTGGACGAATAAAACGGCTGAAACTCAAACAACAGATCAGACACAATCAGGTGATGAGCGTACAGAAAAAACGAACCCGGGACATTGCCACAAAGCGCCGAGTGGTTCTCACGGGCAGTGAATGTACCGGCAAGACCCAGATTGTCCAAGCTCTGGCCGCTCATTTTGACTGTCCATTCTCGGCAGAAGGCGCGCGTCTTTATCTTGACCGGCAATCAATGGCACTGACAGCCCAAGATATCGAGCCCATCGCCTGTGAGCAGATCGCCCAGGAAGATGCTGCCGTGGGCCGTGCGTCCGAGCTCACCATCCATGACACCGATCTTCTGTCCACCGTGATCTACGCGCGCCACTACTACCAGCACTGTCCCGATTGGATCGTAGATACCGCGCATTCGCGGGCACGGGGGCTGTATCTGCTATGTGATATCGACCTGCCCTGGGTAAGCGATGGGCTTTTGCGCGATCGGGGGATGGGTGGGCAACGAGCGCAGCTGCATTCACTTTTCGTCGCCATGTTGAACCAAACTGGTCAGCACTGGATGTATATACGCGGCATCGGCCCTGCACGCGAGCAATACGCGATTGCCGCCGTTGCAAACTATCTTGCCAAGGGTAGCATCACTCCCAGCCACGATATTGACAGCCCGTAAGTAGACAACTAGATTCTAGGTGTTATCCGACGGGGTGCCCGACAGAGGTCGGGCTGAGAATGACCCGTTGAACCTGAACCGGATCATACCGGCGGAGGAATTCGGATAATGGCGTCAAAGCCCCTCCGCCCTTCAGTTCCGAAGGAGCCTTACGTGAAAATTCTGAAGATTCTTTTTGGCCTTGCAGGCTGTTTGCTGGCGATTGCCTGCCCTGCAACACAAGCGGCAAAAACTCAGCTGACGGTCTACACCTATGCCTCGTTTGTATCCGAGTGGGGCCCTGGCCCACTCATTGAAGAGCATTTCGAGGCGCAATGCGATTGTGATCTAAAGTTTGTCGGTCTGGAGGATGGTGCCGCCTTACTCAGCCGGCTGAAACTCGAGGGGGATCGCTCACCGGCAGATGTCATTCTTGGGTTGGATACCAGCCTGACCGCTGAAGCCCAACAAACAGGACTGCTGCAAGAACACGGGTTAGATCTGGAATCGGTCGACTTTGCCCTACCCTGGTCCGACCTGGTCTTTGTGCCCTATGACTTTGGCTACTTTGGCTTCGTCTACGACAGCGAGGCGCTTCCCATCCCGCCGGCCAGTCTTACGGAACTGGTCAATAACAGTAACGGGCCGCGCATCATCATCCAGGATCCCCGCACCAGCACCCCGGGACTGGGGCTTGTGCTGTGGATGCGCAAAATATTCGATGCGGCTGACGAGGATGCCTGGGCCATGCTGGCACCCCGAATTGTGACTGTGACTAAAGGCTGGTCGGAAGCCTATGGGCTCTTTCTTAAAGGCGAGGCACCCATGGTACTGAGCTACACCACCTCCCCTGCCTACCACCGCCATGTAGAACAGACAGATCGCTACCGCGTAGCCATGTTCAAAGAGGGGCATTACCGACAGGTTGAAGTCGCTGCCCGGCTGGGCACTTCGTCTGAGCCACAACTGGCGCAGGACTTTCTGGGTTTTCTGCTTTCGGACACAGTGCAAAATATCCTTCCCACCTCTAACTGGATGCTACCAGCAGTGCATACAGGGCAACCGCTGCCCGATGCCTTCCACAGTGATGAAGTGCCACAGCAGATGCTCCGATTCGATCCGGCGCAGGTGCAAGATCAGCGCAAACAATGGATAAATCGCTGGCTGTTTGCATTGTCACGTTGAGCCGTATGCGGGCCTATCGAGTCATCTCGCTCTGGCCCGGAACCCTGGCCGTGGCCTTTCTGGGTACTCTGATCGGGGGCTCTCTTGCCGGAATAATGGCCCGGTTCGGCACCGGCGATCTTACGGCAATCGTGACCGATGCCTACTTGCACTCGGTAATAGGTTTCACGCTGTGGCAGGCCACACTTTCAACCCTGATCAGCGTTGGGCTCGCACTACCGATCGCTCGCGCCTACGCCCGACAGTCCCACTTTGTTGGGCGGCGCGCGCTGATCACATTGATGGGCCTGCCGATGGTCATGCCGGTGATTGTTGCGGTTCTGGGTATCGTCGCGGTCTACGGCCACAACGGTGTGATTACTCAGTTGATGCGCGCAGCAGGGTTCACATGGTCTTTTGGGATCTATGGCCTTGGCGGGATACTGCTGGCCCATGTTTTTTTCAACCTGCCGCTGGCGGTGCGATTGTTGCTGCCGGCCTGGGAACAGGTTCCAGGTGAAAGCTGGCGCCTCGCCAGCACCCTGGGGATGTCCAGCACTCAGTTGTTCCGATTTATCGAGTGGCCTGCGCTGAGCGCTTTTCTGCCCGGCGCGCTGGTGATTGTTTTTCTGCTCTGCTTCACCAGTTTTGCGGTCGTATTGACCCTTGGCGGGGGGCCTGGAGCAACCACAGTTGAAGTGGCGATTTATCAGGCACTGCGCTTTGACTTCGATCCCGGCCGGGCAACGCTGCTTGCCCTGACTCAACTGGCGCTATGCGCAACGATTGCGCTGACCATGTCTCGATGGCTGCGCTCGCAACCGCTAACCCAGGGGCTGCAAAAAGGCCTACGAAACCGACCCGACCGAAACGCCCTACTCAATCGAGCTGTAGATGTCTTGCTGATCACGCTGAGTGCGCTCTTTATCGGCTTACCTATCGCAACGGTTGTTGTTGCCGGTCTGGAGGGGCCACTGTTACGGGTTATCCTGGATTCTGCGCTTTGGAGCGCAACCGCACGCAGCCTGGGGATTGCGCTGATAGCGACACTAATCGCCAGCGTACTGGCGTTGGGTCTGGCGATGACTGCCCGGCGGCTGGTGTTGGTACAGCGACGGCCTGGGGCCACAGACCTGGTGTTGTTGGCCGGCTCGGTAAGTCTCGCGGTTCCACCCATGGTGATTGGCACCGGGCTTTTTCTTTGGGCGCTGATGACCGGCACAACAGAGGTGATCACCCTTTTGCTTATAGCGTTAATTAACGCACTCATGGTACTGCCCTATGCATTGCGCAGTATCGCTCCAGTTCTGATCGACTCAGGACGGCGCCACCACAAACTGTGTGAGCAACTGGGCCTGCAGGGCTGGCAGCGATTTCGCCGCATCGACTGGCCTGCTATACGCAAACCGACAGCGTTTGCTGTGGCGCTGGGCAGCGCGTTGTCATTTGGGGATATGGGCGTGGCAGCGCTCTTTGATACCAGCGGTGCTATCACGCTGCCGGTCATGCTCTACCACCGGATGAGTGCCTACCGCTTCGATGAAGCTGCTGTTACCGCACTGGTACTCATTGTGATGAGTATGATTTTATTCTGGGCCCTGGATCGGATTGTAGGGCGATGGCTTTCCTGATACTTGACCGCCTGACTTTCACCATGGGCGACTGGGGTCTTTGCGCGTCGCTGCGAGTGGGCCGGGGGGAATGTGCTGCGCTGATTGGAGCCAGCGGTGCAGGCAAATCAACACTGCTCTCGTTGATCGCTGGCTTCGAGGCACCTGACAGCGGCGCGATCCTTGTGGATAACCAGGATATCGGCTCTCTGGCGCCGGCACAACGGCCGGTAACCATGATGTTCCAGGAACATAACCTGTTTGCTCACCTCAGCCTTTACGACAACATCGCGCTCGGCTGTCATCCCGGCCTAAACCTTACCCCGGCAGATCATGAGACCATTAACCAGGCTCTTGAGGCAACGCAACTGGGTGATATCAGCCGGCGCCGGCCCGCTGGAGTATCGGGCGGCGAGCGCCAAAGAGCCGCCCTGGCCCGCTGTCTTTGCCAAAAAAGGCCGTTACTGTTGCTGGACGAACCCTTTGCCAACCTCGATCCGCGCTTGCGCCAGCAGATGCACGCCCTGGTTGACGAGTTGCGTCAAACTCATGCGTTAACTGTGATCGTGGTCTCTCACCTGCCACACGAAGCGGCACACATTGCCGACCAGATGGTATTCATGCATGAAGGACAGATTACCGAACAGGGATCCGCGAGTATCACTTTGGCTGACCCCCAAAGCCAGGAACTGCGCGATTACCTGCAGTTCACGCCAAGCGGGTAGTATGTCGGCTGTAATGAGATGGAGATGCAAAGTATGCGATTTTTCAATATCCTGTCGACTGCGGTGCTGGCATTTACAACAGTCACCTCGACTGCAGCACAGGCCTGTCCGGTGAATCTCGATTTCACCAAACGCTATCTCGCCAGTGACGAATCGGTGCGGCTGTGCGACGCGTATGCAGGCAAGGTTCTGCTGATGGTAAATACCGCCAGTTACTGTGGCTTTACACCACAGTTCAAGGGTCTGGAAGCATTGTACGAGAAATATAGTGAGCGCGGCTTTGTCGTACTGGGCTTTCCTTCCAATGACTTTTTTCAGGATCCCCGCTCGGAGGAGAAGGTTCGCGAATTCTGCGATCTCAGCTACAGTGTCAAGTTCCCCATGTTTGAAAAATCCCGGGTGGCTAAGCGCAAAGCTGAACCGCTTTTTCAGGCACTCGGTAACCAGGCCGGTCAATTCCCCAAATGGAACTTTCACAAATATCTGCTCGGCCGGGATGGCAAGATCGTCGGAAGTTTCGGATCTACCGTTACACCTGACAATGTTGACCTGGTAAAAAAGATTGAATCGCTACTCTAAGGAAATCACCTGACTCCTGGGCTCTCAAGCCAGCGATCTCTACCGCACATGAACCATGGCACTCATCACCGCAGGGCCGTATTCACCGATCTGGACGGCACGCTGCTGGGGCCAGACCATCAACTATCAGAGCGAAACCGGGAAACGCTCAAACACCTGGGCGATCTGGGTGTACAGCGCATCGTAGTGACCGGCAGATCACTGTACTCGTGTGATCGCGTGCTGGATCAAACCTTTCCCATAGATATGCTGGTGACCTCCTCCGGTGCCGGCATTTTTTCCTATCCGCCGGTACAGCCACTGCAACACTTCGGCCTGGGAGTTGTCGAGATTACTCGGGCGATCACGGTGCTCGAAGAGTTGCAACTGGACTTCATGGTGCATGCCCCGGTGCCGGATAACCATCATTTCTGCTGGAGACGATTCAGCCAACACAACGCGGACTTTGATAGACGCCTTGCCCTGTACGCAGGATGTCACCAACTGCTGCAACCCAACGAAACGCCACAAGCGGGAGCAGCCCAGTTGCTGGCCATCGTATCTGCAGCAGATTCTACTGACCTGCACGATGTATTAAGTCAACGCTTACCTGAGCTTAATGTGCTGCGTACGACCTCGCCGCTGGATCACTGCTCTACCTGGTACGAGATCTTCCCCGCATCAGTATGTAAATCCCATGCTGCCGCATGGATCTGTGAGCACTTGAATCTTAACGCCCAAACTACGCTTGCGGTTGGCAATGATTACAACGATCTCGACCTGCTACGCTGGGCTGGCATCTCTTGTGTCGTTGCTAATGCGCCAGCCGAACTCTCCCGGGAGTTTGTAGTGGTGGCACACCATAGCGAAGGGGGCTTCAGCGATGCCGTTTCGCATTGGCTAACCAGTTTTAACTAAGGCCGACCATCCGCGACTACCAGAGCAAGCGACCCGCTACGAAAGCTGCTCCGAGCTTCGTGCCAGGCGCATCGAGGAAACTTTCAACAGGACTATGCTCAACCAGCCGCCCGTTATGAAGAAACAGTATCTCACTGGCTATACGTCGAACCTGCCCCATGTCATGAGATACCATGATGATACGAACACCTTCATCATCAATCCGAGTAATGATCTCTTCGACAGCTTGCGTCGCTGCCGGATCGAGGTGGGCCGTAGGCTCATCCAGAAACAGCACACGAGGCTCCAGAGCCCAGGCTCGCGCCAATGCAAGGCGCTGCTGTTCGCCACCGGAGAGTACCCGGGCATCACGCCGGGCCAGTTCGACCAGCCCGGTTTTTTCGAGTGCTGACAGTGCCCTTTCGTGCCGCTCGCCCCGCGGAGTATCCCGCGCCGCCAGGGCATGTTCGACATTCGCCTGTACCGAGCGGCGTAAAAGTGCCGGGCGCTGAAACAGCATCGCCTGGGCGCAGCGTTGCTGGGCCACACTACCTCCGGCCCAGCGGGCCTCACCGCGGGTAGGCCTGAGCAGGCCGTGACAAAGACGCAGCAGCAGACTCTTGCCAGCGCCGTTTGGCCCGACCACACAGGTACGCCCTTGGCGTTCCAGCGTAAAATTCACATCGGCAAGTAAAGTCTCACCACCGGCATCGAAGCCAAGGGCGCTCACCCGAAGTGGCAGTAATTCGAAGCTGGCATCAGCCGGGGAAACCGCTGTGGCCTCATATGTTGTGGGTGAATCCATCGCACACTCGAGTGTTAGCAACTTTGCTTCGTTGGATTATGTGCGCGCCGGGCCGCCAGCACAAAGTCTGTGGCATTTTTGTCTTTATCACGCGAATAAGCGCCAACAAAACCGGGTGCAGCGACCATTTCATACTATGGTAATTAGTCTTTGGGATAGTTACAGGTATAGTTCTTGCATACGAAGTTACTAACGAACATGCTCATGCGCAAAGTTTTAATAGTTATCCCACTCGCTGTAGCTATCGCTGGGGGTATCTGGCTCTTCCAGGGAGAACTCCAGGATCCATCCCCTGGCTGGCGACTGGCTCAGGTCGAACGAGGTACCGTCGAGCAGGTGGTATCAGCGACCGGGCGAGTCGATCCAGTGATGACAGTCGATATCAGTTCGCAGGTCTCCGGCCAGATTGCCGAGGTACTGGTCAATTTCAATTCAAAAGTGGCAACCGGACAAGTACTGGCCCGCATCGATCCTGCCGCGTTTGAAGTCCGGGTCGAGGTAGCGCGTGCCGATCTCGCTTATGCTAAGGCCAATGTCGCCATGCAGAAAGCTGTCCTGGATGAACTGCGGGCCGAACGCAGCGGCGCGATGGCAGCGCTGGGCGAACTGGAAAAAGACCTGAAACGCCAGCGTACCCTCTTCCAACGTAAGGTCGTATCCGAAAGTGTGGTCGGTAGTGCGCTCGCGCAGCGCGACCAGGCGCATGCACGCCTTGAAAGCATTGCAGCGCGCCTTGTGAAGCAACAGGCCCAGGTGCTCTCGGCAAAGGCCCAGGTCGATTCCCGTTCGGGCAGCCTGCGCGAGCGTGAACTGGACCTGGGCTATACCGTGATCCTTTCCCCGGTGGACGGTGTCGTCATCAACCGCGATGTCGATGTCGGGCAGACCGTCGCGGCCAGCCTGCAGGCTCCGGTACTGTTTACGCTGGCCAAGGATCTGCGTGATGTACAAATTGAGGTCAGCGTTGATGAGGCAGATATCGGGCGAGTTATTGATGGCCAGCAAGTTCGATTCACGGTAGATGCTTACCCTGACCGGCGATTCAGCGGCCACGTTTCCCAGATACGCAAGGCGCCCCAGGTCGACTCAGGCGTGGTGACCTACCGGGTGATGGTGGCCACACGGAACAACGACGAGGCGCTATTGCCGGGCATGACTGCAACTGTGGAGATCATCGTCGGCCGGCGTGAGAATGTACTGCGGGTACCCAATTCGGCACTTCGTTTTAAACCCAAAGGCCTATCCGAAGCCTCCGGATCGACGGCCAAGAATGGCCATCAGCGGGCTCTGGCACGGATCGAAAAACTTGCCACAACGCTGGAACTCAGCGATAAACAACGCCCCGCGGTTGCAGCTGTGTTCCGTGAGATGGGTGAGGCAATACGCGCACTACGCGAATCGGGCATGGAAGAGCAAGCCAGAAAAAGCGCCAAAACCCAATTGCGCAATCAGGCTTTCGGCCGCATTGAAGCATTGCTCAGCGAGGATCAGAGAATACGCTACCGTGAAATGCGTGCCAAATCGGCTGGCACCCGCCAGCGCCGTGGCACGTTATGGCGGCCACAAGGTCCTACCTCTGTAAGGGTTGAGATCGGCCTGTCCGATGACACCTATTCTGAAATCACGAGCAATGAACTTTCAGCAGGCGATGCCGTGATTACCGGGCGCGAGCGTGCAACCCACTGACCTGCAATAACAGCTCATGAGCGTGCCGATCATCCGGACTCGACAGCTGTGCCGCGAATACCTCGTTGGCGCACAAACAGTGAAGGCGCTGATCGATTTTTCTGTCGATATTCAGCACGGTGAATTTGTTGCGATCGTGGGGCCTTCGGGATCGGGCAAATCCACCTGCATGCACCTGCTGGGATGTCTGGATACACCTAGTGCAGGCGAGTACCATTTGGACGGACAGAATATCTCCAGATTGGACGCCGATGCACTTGCCGGGATACGTCGGCGCAAAATCGGGTTCGTTTTCCAATCATTTAATTTGCTTGGCGGCGCCAACGCAATCGCTAACGTGGAACTGCCGCTGGTTTACGGTGGCGTCTCCCGTGCTCAGCGGCTCGAACAGGCCCGGGCGGCGCTCGATTCGGTCGGGCTTGCTGATCGTGGACACCACCTGCCAGCACAACTTTCAGGCGGGCAGATGCAGCGGGTCGCCATCGCCCGTGCCATCGTCAACCGACCGGCACTGGTGTTGGCCGATGAGCCCACCGGCGCACTCGACACCCAGACGGGCCAAGAGATCATGGCGCTGCTCGAGAGTCTGAACCGCTGTGGGATGACCGTCGTTGTCATCACCCACGAGGCAGAGATTGCTGCCTTTGCCCAAAGAGTGCTGTATTTTCGCGATGGCCGCCTGATTGAAGATCGATCGACCTCAGGTGTCAATGCTGTCACACCAACGACATTACCGAAGATAGGCGAGGCACATCATGAAGCTCAGTGACAGCCTGCTGAGTGCCGTTAGCTCGCTGCGGGCTAATAAGCTGCGAACGGCGTTGACTACGCTGGGAATCATTATCGGTGTCAGCGCTGTGATCGCCATGGTCGGTGTGGGTAAGGGAGCGCAACTGAGGATCGAAGAAACGATACAGGGACTGGGTGAGAACGTACTTTTCGTACGTAACGGTACCAGTGTCGCCGGCGGCGTACGGGGCGGAGCCAATTCCAAGATCTCTTTAACCGAGGCTGACGCAGCTGCGATTATTGCCGGCGCTCCGTCCATACTGATCGCGGCGCCAACTCTGCGGGCCACCGGGCAGATAATCTTTGGCAATACCAACTGGTTTAGCACCATCTACGGGGTAGGCGACACCTATCTGCAGGCCCGGGACTGGCAGATCGAAAATGGCCGCACGTTCAGCACCAACGAGGAACGCTCCAGTACCAAAGTGGTGATTGTTGGCCAAACGATCATCGATCAACTGTTCTTTGGCCAAGACCCGGTTGGCGAAACTATTCGGATCGATCGGATCCCGTTCCGGGTCGTCGGTACCATCCGTGCAAAGGGAGAATCCTCCTGGGGTCGTGATCACGATGATGTCGTATTCGTACCGCTATCGGCAGCCCGCTCACGACTGGATGTCGGCAAACGTTATCGTGGCAATCTGGTTCGGGATATCACATTGAAAGCACGCTCAGCTGACCTGCTGGAAACCGCTGAGCAGGAGGTCACTGATCTTCTGCGGGAGCGCCACCGGATCCGTCCCGGAGCGCCCGATGATTTTTACGTACGTAATGTCGCACAGTATCTCGAAGCCCGTGCCAAATCCGAGCGCACCATGTCGCTGCTGTTGGCGGCCGTCGCCGGCATCTCACTGCTGGTGGGTGGAATCGGCATCATGAATATCATGCTGGTCTCTGTCACCGAGCGTACCCGCGAAGTGGGCCTGCGCATGGCGGTTGGGGCGCGGCGCATCGATATCCTTGTGCAATTTGTTACCGAGGCAATGGCGGTATCACTCATTGGCGGCGCCATCGGCGTAGCGCTGGGTCTGGGGGGGCTACTCACAGCAGCGCGCTTTGGTGACTGGCCTGTCGTGATCTCACCGTTTTCGGCAGTAATCGCCATGGGCTTCGCGGCGTTGATAGGCGTCTTCTTTGGCTATTACCCTGCCCACAAAGCCTCTCGACTCGACCCGATTGTTGCGCTACGCCGCGAATAACAAAATGACCTGGCTGATAATCTACTCCAGTTGATAAAAGAGTGTACGGTGTGGCACCATGTCCACGGACAGCTATCCTTCTTGGCTGTCCTATGGATGGCCAAAAAACAATCAACCGGCACTACCTCAACGGAAGTGCCATCATAAAAAAGGGAGAATGCTCATGGCGGAATATAGCTGCGCAGTTTGTGGAATGGGAGTTACGGGGTTGAAGTGTGTAAAGTGCGAGGCAGAACTCGTACACGACCACATCACCACCGATGAAGGCAACACCGTGGCAGTAACTAAGTGCCCGAATAATTGCGGCATGATCAAGTCACCTATGTGCTGTGGCACGGATATGAGTTGCAGCCTCTAACCTAATCTGGACGACGATCCAATGAAGTCGTTTACCGTAGTCTAGAAAGTCTGCGGGCCCATCCAGTGAGTAGTGATGATCTCAGCCGTCTCTTCGCGACGGAGCTTAGCGCGCGCCTGCGTTCTGGAGCTTTATCACCCCTTGAAGTCATGGATGCCACGATATCACGCATTGAAGCGGTAAACCCCAAAGTCAACGCCTTGCCGACTCTGTGTCTGGGCCATGCTCGCGAACAGGCGCGTGCAATGACCGAACAGTGGGCATCCACCGATATCAAAGGCCCACTCTGGGGTCTGCCACTGGCAGTTAAGGATTACAACGACCTCGGCGGTGTGGCCACAACCTACGGTTCACCGCTCTTTGCAGATAATATCGCCCGCAAATCGGACGCAACGGTAGCCAAACTGCAAGCCTCGGGCGCTGTTCCTGTCGGCAAATCCAATGTGCCCGAGTGGGCCGGAGCGCATACCTTTAATCCGGTCTTTGGTCATACGCTCAACCCCTGGAACAGCGCCGTCAGCGCCGGCGGCTCCTCCGGCGGCTCGGGCGTCGCACTGGCCACCGGGATGGTACCCCTGGCAACAGGCAACGACCTGGGCGGCAGCCTGCGAGTCCCGGCCAGTTTTAATGGTGTTGTGGGCTTACGTCCTGGACCTGGTCGCGTGCCTCGGGGGGCACGCCTGCCCGCTTTTGATACGCTCTGGGTCGAAGGGCCGATGGGACGCTGCGTTGCCGATGTAGCATTAATGCTCGATGGTGCTGCCGGCCACGACCCGGCGGACCCGCTGTCATTTCAGCATACCGGTGAAAGTTTTGTGGGTGCGCTGCAACACGCTGACATGCCACGGCGGGTCGGATTCAGCCCTGACCTTGGTGTGGTACCCATGGAGCCAGAAGTCGCACAGGTCTGTGAGGCGGCGGCAGAGCGTTTCAGCGAAATCGGGGCACAGGTGGATTGGTATGCACCGGATTTCTCCGGCGCGATTGAGGCCTTTCAGACCCTGCGCGGTGTGCTGATCGCACAGATGATGGAATCAATCCTGCAACAACACCGCGAGCGGATCGCACCGGAGATCATCTGGAATATCGAAAAAGGCCTGGCAGTCACCAATGCCCAGCTGCTGGACGCCGAGCGGGTTCGATCCGGGTTGTACCAACGGATCACTGCCTTTTTTGAAGAATACGACCTGCTGCTATGCCCCACTGTATCGGTGCCGCCTTTTCCTAAAGAGCAACGCTATGTTGAAATCATCGATGGGCAGCCGACTCAAACCTATATTGACTGGATCGCAATCACTTTTGCGATCACCATAACCTCGTGCCCTGCACTCAGCCTGCCAGCCGGCTTCACCAAGACAGGCTTGCCGGTAGGTCTTCAGGTTATCGGCCCACCACGTGGTGAAGCTGCCTTGCTGCGCGCCTGTCATCGTATGGAAGAAGTTCTGGATCTGGCCGGCCAGGTGCCAATCGATCCCCGGTAATTATCGAAAGTGCCGCCTGCATAGTCTCTCAGCACAACAAATTAGTCGGTATCATCAAGATGGTTTTCTGTATCTACTGCCGGCGCTGGAAGGATCTGAACTGATCAAAACATCTGCTGAGTTTGAGGGGGTCGAAAACAACTGATCCGCTGGCAGAACTTTGCAACGATCGCCAGAGATAGTGACAGCACCAGACGCTGGGTGCTCATCCCGGCGCCATCAACCCATTACGAGTCGTCGGCGATGACGCGCTGTCAGCAAGTCTGCCTTGAGCAGAATAAGGTGCTGCTGCGTAAAACCCGCGCGTCCAAATCGATCGCTCGACAGTAAAGGAAATTAGCCCGGCCGTAACACTTTGCGGTCGCGGCCAATCTGAGTGCCGACTCCTTCATCGGTCAGAGTTTCCAGCAGCGTGGCATGCGCTACCCGGCCATCAGAAATAGTTGCGGTGCGAACCCCTCCTGCCACAGCATCGAGTGCGCAACGTACCTTGGGAAGCATGCCGTCGGTTATCACACCCTCGTCGATTAACTCCTGCACCCGGGCTTCTGACAGTCCGGTCAATAACTGGCCATCCGAATCCAGCACCCCGGGGGTATTGGTCAACATGATCAGTTTCTCCGCCTGCAAAGTAACAGCCAATCTGCCGGCAACCGTATCGGCATTGATGTTGTAGGCCTTGCCGTCTTTGCCGGCACCGATGGGTGCGATCACCGGAATGAAATCACCCGCATCCAAGGTATCAACCACGGCGGGATTAATCGACTCGATTTCACCCACATGGCCGAGTTCGACAATGTCTTCGTTATTAGTGGAGCCGTGCTTGCGCAACACCAGTTTTTTGGCCCGGATCATGTCGCCGTCCTTGCCCGACAAACCGACCGCGCGACCGCCATGGGTATTGATCAGTGCAACAATCTCCTTATTGACCAGCCCGCCCAATACCATTTCGACAACATCTATGGTTTCGCTGTCAGTTACCCGCAACCCTTCGATAAATTCGCTTTTCTTGCCGATGCGCTCAAGCAGCTGCCCGATCTGCGGGCCGCCACCGTGCACCACAACGGGATTCATGCCCACCAGTTTCATCAACACTACATCACGGGCAAAGCCACGCTTGAGGCCTTCATCCGCCATGGCGTTGCCGCCGTACTTGATAACGATAGTGCGGCCATGAAAGTGCTGGATGTATGGCATGGCCTCGGCCAGTACCGGCGCAATGGCGGATGGGTCTGATTTGGGGTGAGTCATCGCTAATTAATATGGGCTGACGTAGTCTCGGGCGCGAAGTATAGCGCTGCCGGAGCTATGGCCTGAGGTTCGGGTTCTGGGACACTTATTGGAAAGCCCGGAAACCATCAGAATGACGCACCAAAAAGGGGTCACCAAAGTGACCCCTTTTGCCACTACTTTTACGAGAAATCAGCGGATTTTAATATCAACCTTGCGCGGTTGTACTTGTGCCGTCTTGGGTAGAACCAGGTTGAGCACGCCATCTTCGTAATGGGCCTCGACCTTTGTCTCATCAATGTCGACTCCCAAACGAAACGAGCGAGCAAACTTGCCTTTATAGCGTTCCTGGCGAATTAACCGGCCACTCTTTTCTTCGTCCTTTTTTTCTATCTGGCGTTCTGCGCTGATCGTCAGCACGCCATCATTGATAGTCACATCCAGGTCTTCGCGGGGCACGCCAGGAACCTCTGCCTTCACCATGAAAGCGCTTTCGCTCTCGCTGACATCCATGGCAGGCGCCTTTGCATTACCCTCACGCTGCACCATCGTCGGCGCCCGGAACCAATGGCCCATCAGGTCGTCAAAATCACCAAATACTTCCCAGCTACGATTTCTTTCACCGAGTCTTGCCAGATTATTCATAAGAGGACCTCCGTTGTCTTCTTGATACACATCGCACCTTTGCGATGCATCTTGTTTCGCTGGTATAGATATGGTGGTCACCTGAGATTTTTCAAGAGCTGCCTTTTAATCAAGAACCAATAATCAATTTTCAGGCTCACCTTTATTGCTGGCTTTCATAGGGAAAGCAGGACACTCTGAAAATATTCTTTTAGAACAGTTGGTGCAGATCGATTTATCCAGCGATGGCAGAATTCCACAGATAGCCTCTCCTTTAGTTGGACACCGGCCACGTCAACCTGGGCAACACCCTGAGTGAACCATAGTAGATGTCGCAGTCCACAGTAGTGGTCCCGTAGACGCTGAAACAGCTCACGTACATGATTCACTGTACCAAAATTAATGGCGTTATCTATGCGGATTACCACCGTTGGCGTCTAATCGGTCATTTCAAAACTAATGACCTGCGGGTAAATCAGCCTCAAGACGAGACGAACTGCCAGTAGGCCGACCGCGAATGTGTTGCGCCACAAAGTCTTCGCCTTTTTTTAATTCATCAAATCGTCAAAAATGCAACTGGCCCCGGCAATCCGGCTGTAAACCATAAAAGCATCAACCCCACAACGCCAATGAACATATCTCCTATATCAAACTCAGGGTATTAGATTTAAATTTTTTTATTGTCCAGTAATTAGTGACAAAGAAAAGCGCCTTTACTCAGTATTTGCAGAGGCGTATTCAGGCGTCTGATTCACTGGTGTCTTCAGTGGCATTAAGGTTACCCGTCACCTGATATCGGCCTTTTAGGAAATGTTGGCTAATGATCCCGGCATCAGTTACCCTGCCGGCTGACTTCAGAGATCTGGACCCCACCAGCCCAATCCACCCCATGCCTGCACAATATGACGCCGTCGTGATCGGCGCCGGGATCATCGGTACGGCAATAGCCTTCGCCCTTAGCAAGAACGGCTGGCACACCCTGGTGGCCGACCCGCGGCCTGGGGCAGGTCTGGGCGCAACCAGCAGTTCGCTGGCGATGGTGCGCACCCAGTATTCCACTCGTGAGGGCACCGCACTGGCATGGGAGGGATTCCATTGCTGGCAGGATTGGTCTGCGTTTCTCGAACTCGATACCGATGAACCGATTGCCCCGTTTCATCCAGCGGGTGTGCTGACATTCAAAACTCCCAACAATGGCTTTCTCAAGCAGCAACTCGAATTTTCGCGGGAACTGGGCATCCCTTACCAGGAGTGGCCACTGTCTAAACTACAGCGAACCTTCCCTGACTGGGATCTGAATACTTTCGGCCCGCCAGTTCTGTCAGACAACCCACGCTTTGGGACAAGCTCCAAAGAAGAACTGCGAAGTGTCTTTTTCCCTAAAGGGGGTTACTGTCCGGATCCACAACTGGCCGCCCATAACCTGCAACGGGCTGCCCAGCAACACCACGCTGAATTTCGCTTTAGCTGCGCGGTCGAAGCGATTCATGCTGATAACGGCCGCGTCACAGGCGTAACACTTTCAAATGGGGAGAAGATCTCCTGCCAGATCGTGGTCAACGCCGCTGGACCACATGCTGAAGCGATCAGTGCACTGGCCGGCCTTGCGCAGGCACACAAGATCAAGACCCGTGTCATTCAGCACGAAACTGTGCATATTCACTGCCCTCAGGCAGCCAGTGCCGATCACACCCCGATCATGCTCTACGACACAGACATTGGCAGTTATGTGCGTGCCGACACGGGAGAAAACATTCTCACCGGCAGTGTGGGCGCCCAGGATGAAGTTGAACTGCCTGTTGACCCGGATGATTTCGATCGCAATCTTTCGACACAGGCGATTGAGCCACTATACCGCCTGGCGCAGAGGATTCCGACACTGGGCATTCCCAATACCTTGTCAGGCGTAGCCGATTTGTGGGATGTAAGCGACGACTGGATTCCGATTTATGATCGCACTGACCTTGCGGGCTTTTATGTCGCCATAGGCACCAGCGGAAACCAATTCAAAACTGCACCGGCAGTAGGCGAGCTTATGACGACGCTGATCAATGCATGTGAAAACGGCAAGGATCATGACCATCAGCCGGTGACCTTTCGCCTTACGCGTACCGGGCATACCATTGCCCTGGGCTTTTTTTCGCGCAACCGCCAGCCCAACCCGGCCAGCAGCCTCTCGGTTCTGGGTTAATCCGGTTCAGGCGGCCGCTGCAAAAAGCGCATCGACCGATTCCTGTTGGTCCAGGGACATCAGCTGCCGATGTAATTCACTGGCCGCATCGCCAATGACCGGCTCGGCCAAAGACAAAAACTTTGCCCGGTGCACTGCGTCTTCGGGAAAGTTTTCGGGCTCGCCCCGGGGTATCTCCACGCAGCGACTCTGGTGGGATCCGTCACGAAACTGAACAGTCACTCGACCCCCCATACACTCGGGATAGATCGCCTCCATCTCGGGATCCTCACTGACATCAATACGCTCAGCCAGGGCTAGTGTGTTTGGCTCGTCGAGGTAACGCGCATAATCATCCCAGGCAAGGTTACCCGTTTGTGCTGCAACGGCAGCAGTAAAGTGCATGGAAAACTGACCGCCAACCACGCCCTGGGGCTTGCGGCGGAAGTCCTGCGGCAGCGCAGTCAGATCCATACCCTTGCGCGGCAGGCCAATCGTAATCTGGGCAATATCCGATTCGGCCACCCCCGTTCCGACGATATCAATAACAGCGTCGATTGCAGCATGACTGAACCGGCATGACGGGTACGGCTTAACACCGATCTCTAAGGTTTCCCAATGCTCATGCAATGCGTGTATCGCAAGGTCCGAATCGGGATCCGGCGTATAACTTTTTAAGAAACCGCAATCGCCCTCAATGGCATCGGCTGCGCCGATAAAACCTTCAGCCGCCAGGGAGGCTGCTATTACACCTACCATAGCCGCATTACCTACCTGGAAACGCTTGGTCCAGGCGCTGTTGACCAAGAACTGCATCGACCCCGCCGCCTGGCTCAGGCAGATACCCAGCGCCATCTCCAGATGCTGCGCGTCCAGTCCCAGTGCCCGTCCGGCGGACACAGTTGCTCCGAAAGCGCCAGCGGTTGCAGTTGGGTGAAAGCCCCGGTCGTAATGATCTGCCGGTTTTAACGCGCGCCCCAGCCGACACACCACTTCATAGCCCGCAATAACCCCTGCTAGCACATCGGCACCATGAGCACCTGCCATCTGGCCACCCGCCAGTGCAGCTGCAAGTATCGGGGCACTCGGGTGTACGGTAGCTGCGATATGAGTGTCATCAAAATCCAGACTGTGAATCAACGTTCCGTTGATCAACGCCGCAGCCGGAAAAGCATATCCTTGGGCATCAGCAAACACACCGCCGCTGCCATGACCGATGCCCATGCGCTGTATCGCGGCTAACAGCGCAGGTGTGGACTCAGCCTCACGCCGACCCCGGATCGCAATCCCAACACTGTCCGCTACAAGCAGGCAAGCACGTTCAACCACAGGCCGGGGTACATTCTTCAGGTTCAGCGAACTGGCAAATTCGCAAACCGTCGCGGTGACTCCCATAGCTCCCACCGGTTTTCTCCTTTGATTCTTAACCCGCTTTCCATAAAAGCAGGTGAAAATTGCTAGCAGCCCTTGAAATCCGCTTTTCGCTTTTCGTTAAAGGCTGTAATACCCTCGCGCCGATCCTCGGTGGGCACCGTCTGGTTGTAGGCTTGCAGCTCCACCTCATAATCAGCCTTAAGCTGCTCGTGCGCGGCATGGTTCAGCGCCTGAAGGGCACTGCGCACAGCAATCGGGCCGTTGTCAGCAATCCTCTGCGCTACGCTGCGAACCGTCTTGATCAATTCATCCGGTTCGCATATCTGGTTGATCAGCCCCCACTGCAGGGCTTGCTCAGCGGTAAACGGCGTACCTGTAAGTATGATTTCCTTGGCCCGGCGTATGCCAACTGCCGAAGGCAGATATTGAGTGCCCGCCATGCCCGGCATGATTCCCAGCGTAGTCTCGGTCAGGGCAAAACGGGCATGGCTGGCAGCATAGGCAAAATCACAGGACAGCGTCAGTTCGGCCCCACCACCGAAGGCAGCGCCGTTGATTGCACCCAGCAAAGGTGTCGGGCAATCTATTAATGCACGAGCTAAATTCTCAAACACCACGTGCTGGGCGTACCACTCGTCATCGCTCATACCATGACGTTGCTTGAGATCACCACCGGCGCAAAAAGCGCGATCACCACTACCGGTGAGTATGATGCACCGGGCCTGGCGCGCGCCTGAAAAAAAATCGCTGAAAACTTCTAAGAGCTCTTCAGCCATTTGGGTATTGAATGCGTTCGCCACCTCTGGTCGATTCAGGGTGATCCAGGTCAGATGATCCTGCCGGTCAACGATGATTGTCTTAAAACTATTACTCATATTTGTAGTGGGCTTTGGCTGTCGTCTGAAAGCTATTTATAAGCCAACATGGATGAGGTCACAACGTTTGCGCGCTATCCATCGCATGCCGTTGGTATTCCAAAATGTACTGCGTCCTGAGTCTATTCGCCATCGAGTTCAGCAAACACCTTTTTTGCAATACGATGGCATTCGACCGCAACTGGAACTCCGCAGTAAATTGCAATCTGGTTGAGAATGGCTTTTAACTCTTCCCGAGTGACGCCGTTGACCATCGCCCCGCGAAAATGCAGTTCCCATTCATGCATTCGGTTAAGCGCTGCGATCATCGTGACATTTAGCATGCTGCGGGTTTTCCGGTCCAAGGTATCATCGCCCCACACAGCACCCCAGCAGTATTCAGTCAGCAGTTCCTGAAAATCACGTGCAAATTCACTGGCGTTGGCCAGCGCATTATCAACGTACTCAGCGCCGAGCACATCGCGGCGGGTTGCCAAACCCTTATCAAAGCGTTCCTGATCCATAAAAGTCTCCTGTCGAAAAGGGCTGATTATGCCTGTATGAATATACTGGTGGGCAATTAGAGTGTGCCCGGCCTGTAGCATATCGCCAAGGCTCGAACCACACCCTAGCTATTCGCCCGGATGAATTCGAGCAATATCGTATTGACCGCGTTCGGATCTTCCAGCGATGCCAGGTGGTGCAATCCGGGCAGCACCACAACCTTACCTGCGACCAGGTCTGCACCCATGCGCTGGGCAATCGCCGGCGTGGACCCCACATCCTTTTCTCCGGTCAAAACAAGAGCTGGACAGCAGACCTTTTTCAGCACATTGCCGATCTCAGTATCAGCATTCACCAATGCCTCGTAAGCGGCTGTATAGGCCGCAAGATCATTGGCCAGCAGTTTCTCGAATACCTGTTTCACCCGATCCGGGTGGGTCGCCTTGAAATCGTCATCGAACCAACGGTCGATTGCCGCTTGGGCAATAGGCGCTAGACCTTGCTCTTTTGTAGTTTGCAAGCGTTCGTGCATACCCTTGAGTTCCGCTTCGCTACGCCGGTAAACCGTATTCATCAGCGTAAGGGTTTTCAGTCGCGCCGAAAACTGCCCGGCGAAGGCCTGAGCGATAACTCCGCCCATAGATAAACCCACAAGATGGACTCGATCAATCGCAAGGTGCTCCAACAGTTGCACCAGTTGCTCAACAAAACTGAAGATACCCTCTATCCGCTCCGCGGGAGCGGTGCGCCCGTGCCCGAGCATGTCGTAGCGAATGACCTGATGGGTTGTTTCAAGCGCAGGTACCTGCAGATCCCACATGGTGTGATCAAGGCCAACTCCATGGATCAGTACAATCGGCTCAGCGTTATTAGCAGCACCCGAAATGTCATACCAGGTACCGTCAGGACTGTAATCACTGCAATGTGGCATTTTTTGCGAAAATTCCTTAAGGTCGTACAAAGGTAGCCGGCATGAACCGAACCTGTGCTATTTTAGTCGGACAAGTCTAAGAGACGGTCATATTCTGCGATGAATCAGTCCCAAAAAGAGATCATCGGCAAGCCGCTGGTGATCAATGGCCGCCAGCTGTCGCTGTCGCGAGCCGTGCGCGCCGGTGATTTTGTCTTTTTGACCGGGCAAGTTCCCATGGTCAACGGCAAGGTCATGACCAGCGGCGATATCGAGGAACAGACCCGGGCCTGCCTTGAAAACATCCGTGAGACCCTGACTGAATCCGGCTGCGCTCTGTGCGATGTGGTCAAGTCAATGGTCTGGCTACGTTCGCGTGACGATTTTGGGGGGTTCGACGCAATCTACGCTGAGTATTTTCCTGATGGTCCACCGGCGCGTTCAGCACTGATCAGTGATTTTCTGGTGGACATTCGCGTAGAAATTGAATGCATCGCATACAAACCACTGGAACAAAGAGGGTAGCAGTCAATGACTGAACTAAAGCAATATCAGATGTTTATTGATGGTCAATGGGTTGATTCACAGGACGGCAACACTTTTACCAGCATTAATCCTGCTACCGGCGAAGCCTGGGCCGAAGTGCCCGAAGCCAGCGAGGCCGATGTCAACCGTGCGGTGGAGGCGGCACACCGGGCCTTTACCGAGGGCCCCTGGTCAAGCATGACTGCGACTGCTCGAGGCAAACTGATGCGTCGCCTCGCTGAGGTGCTTAGCGAACATTCGGAATCACTGGGACGGTGTGAAACCATTGATACTGGGAAACTCTTCAAGGAAACCCGCTGGCAGGCTAATTACATTTCCGACTTTTTTTATTATTACGCCGGCCTTGCGGATAAAGTCTGTGGCGAGACGCTACCGATCGACAAACCAGACATGATGACAATGACCCTGCGCGAGCCGCTGGGTGTAGTCGCTGCTGTCGTGCCCTGGAACTCGCAACTTTTTCTGGTCGCGGTCAAGATCGGTCCAGCCCTGGCAGCTGGCAACACGGTCGTTCTCAAAGCATCAGAACATGCCTCGGCCCCAATGCTCGAATTTGCCCGGGTTTTCGAAGAAGTTGGTTTTCCGCCAGGGGTTTTCAACGTCGTTACAGGGCACGGAGAGCCCTGTGGCCGAACGCTCACCAGTCACCCACTGGTGGATCGCATCAGTTTTACTGGCGGGCCCGAGACCGCCCGCCATGTCATGCGCAACGCTGCTGAGAACTTTGCCCAGGTTTCCCTGGAACTGGGCGGCAAGTCGCCAGTGATTGTTTTTGAAGATGCGGACCTTGAAAGTGCAGTTAATGGCGTATTGCTCAGCATTTTCAGCGCCAGCGGGCAAAGTTGTGTTGCCGGATCCCGCCTGTTGCTGCACCAATCCATCCATGATGAGGTGCTGGCGCGGGTAACAGAAAAAGCGGCCAAGATCCGTATCGGCGACCCTCTGGACGATGCCAGCCAGATGGGACCTTTGGCCACCCAAGCCCAGATTGACAATATTCATGCCACCGTTGCCGACGCCACCGCGAACGGTGGCACACTTATCTATGGCGGCAAAACGCCCCAAGGGCACGACAACGGCTGGTATATAGAGCCAACCATCGTGGACTGCCCAAACCAGCAGATCGATGTAGTACAGAACGAACTTTTCGGGCCGGTGGTCAGTGCGCTCACATTCCATGATGAGGCCGATGCTCTTAGCCAAGCCAACGACACGCGCTTTGGTCTTGCTGCAGGAATTTTTACCCGTGATGGCGGTCGCGCCTTACGTGTCAGCAAGGCGGTACGAGCGGGAATCGTCTGGGTCAATACCTACCGCATGGTTTCACCGCTGGCGCCGTTTGGCGGCTACAAAGACAGTGGCTATGGCCGCGAATCGGGCATGCAAGCTATCTACGACTATACGCGTCCAAAAACCGTCTGGCTGAACACCTCAGCAGAACCCATCACCGACCCGTTTGTCATGCGGTGACCTGCTTGTAGTAGGTATCCTTTTTCAGGACCTTATCCTCGCGGAAAGTCCAAAGGCCGCAACCTGGCTGATTGATCGGGCCGGTACCGGTAACCCGCCACTCGGTTACGGCCCGCTCACCACTGATCCAGCTATGGGTATCCCCCCACTGGATATCCGGTACGACAGCAAAGCGTTCGGCAGGCGCCGTGCGAATAGCATTGTTACCCTTGAAGCACTCGCCGTAGGGATGCGCGCCTGCCGCCAGCAAAAACTCACCGTCCTCATCAAAACTTTCGACAATCGCCTCAGGATCCTTATTGTTAAAAGCCGAAAGAATCTCCCCCATTCTCTTCAGTGTTACGCTTATCTTTCCTCCTGGGAAATTTACCGGAACGGGCAACAGCACTTGGCGCGGCTGGCTACTCTAATTGCAGGGCTCGAAAAATCAGCTAATCCCTTGTGCGGATTATTTGCCGGGTCTTACTCAAGATCAAGCAGGGCTTTTACTTTATCTGCCCATGCGGTGCTAGACTCATCGCGTTCAAAAATCCACGAGGAAGAGCAGGTGAAATTCCAACTAGCGATCAACATGGAGCGTATCTCGCCGGATATCGATATGCGCGATGTCCAACGGCATACGCTGGAAATGGTCCAGATGGCCGACGAAGGTGGCTTTCATATTGCCTGGGCAGCTGAACATCATGCTCTGGAAATGACCATTGCGCCAAACCCGTTTCAGATACTCACCTGGTGGGCAGCACATACCAATCGCATTCGACTTGGCACGGCTGTGGCAGTCGCCGCGTACTGGCACCCAATCAGCCTGGCCGGTGAGGCTGCTCTGGTGGATCTGTACAGTAATGGTCGGCTGGATTTTGGCATCGGCTCAGGCGCCTACCAGCGTGAGTTCGATCGTATGCACGCCGGACTCAAGCAAAGTGACGCCTGGCGCTATATGCAGGAAATGCTCCCCGCGGTAAAAGCGCTGTGGCAAGGTGATTACGCCCATGAGGGTGAATTCTGGCGCTTTCCCGAATCGACTTCGGTGCCCAAACCTGTACAGCAACCCCACCCGCCAATCTGGGTAGCCGCAAGAGCGCCGATCACCTATGACTATGCAGTCAAGCAGCAGTGCAACATTATGTCCTGGCCGCTGACCCGGCCTCTGAGCGAGGTCGAGACCTACCTGGGTCGATTACAGACAGCACTGGAAGAAAACCCGGGCAATAATCGACCCATATTCGCGACCATGCGCCACACCTGCGTCTATGACAATAAAGACGACTGGATGGTGCCCGTGGAAGCGGCCATGCGCCAGTTAGGTCAGTTTGAGAATCTGTTCAAAAACGCCGGCGGCGTCGACAACGGTTTCCCGGCTATGATCGATTTATCGACACTGGAAAACCGGGACGAATACGACCCGAAGACACTGCACGAACACCTGATGTTTGGCACCCCCGACGAGATCGTCAATAAACTGCGGCTTTACGACGAACTGGGTGTCGATCAGTTCACTTACTATGCCAGCCTCGGATTGGGACTGAAAGAACAGAAACGCTCGCTGGCACTGTTCATCAACGAAGTGATGCCCGAGTTCGCCGAGAACTGATGCCGAACAACGGGCCTGCCGTTGGCCCTTCACGATGATCTACCTCGCGCGCAGTGCGCGAGGTAGATCAGTTTTGAGTTCTAAGAGATGCCAAGTTTCTCGCGTGCTTCATCGGCATCACACACCCGACCACCCAGATCACCAATAATCCGGACGGCTTTTTCAACCAGTTGCGCGTTACTGGCCGGCACTCCTTTCTCCAGAAAAAGGTTGTCCTCGAGCCCAACCCGGGCATTACCCCCCAGTAACACGGCCTGTGCCACCATGGGCATCTGGGCACGACTAATACCAAAGCCCGACCAGAAAACATCGCTTGGCAATTGATTGACCATGGCATTCATCGTTGCCGAATCTGCTCCGGCTCCCCAAGGGATCCCCAGACAGATCTGATACATGGCCGGCCCCTTGATCAGGCCTTCAGCGACCATCTGATTGGCAAAACGCAAGTGCCCCAGATCAAACACCTCCATCTCGGGCTTGACACCAATCTCGGCATAACGTGTGGCCATGGTACGCAGCATATTGGGCGTTTGCACGTAAACATAGTTGGCGTTATCAAAATTGATCGTGCCACAGTCCAGGGTGGCGATGTCTGGGCGCAACAGTTCAACGTGCGCCATGCGCTGCTCGGCAGTAATCAGGTCGGTGCCCTCTGCCGGCACCTGCGGGTTATCGTCATCAATAATCAGATCACCACCCATGCCAGCCGTCAGGTTGATCAGTACATTGCGTCCACTATTTCTGACCCGCTCCACCACATCCTTGAACAGTGCAATGTCACGACTGCCTTTCCCGGTCTGCGGGTCACGCACATGCAGGTGTACGATCGCTGCCCCAGCATCTGCCGCCTCAATGGCTGAAGCCGCAATTTGCTCCGGTGTTACTGGAATCGCAGGATGCTTATCGACTGTGTCGCCGGCCCCGGTGACAGCGCAGGTCACCACTACGTTGCTATTCATTGCCATATTCACTACTCCTTCCTATCGTTTATGTGTTGTCCATCTGGCACGGTTGATTCAAATTTTGCCAGAGTGACTCAATCCATCTGGGGCCAACCATCCTCGCTGGGTGGGTACCAATGCTCGCGCAGCACTTTTTGAATCTCGACCAGGCAACGGTCGCGGCGGCGCTCCATATCACCGAAATCGCGGACTCCGGATTCCACCTCACACCCTTCAACGATCCGCTGCTTGAGTTCCTCTGTTAATTCGGGCGCCTTCATGTGCGACCACGGCAGTTCCAGCGCCGGCCCAAACTGCTCGATCGTGTGGCGCATACCACCCGGACCCCCACCGAGGTGCCAGGCGAGAAATGTACCCATAAACGCCCAGCGCAGGCCCGGGCCGCCTGTCACGGCCGCGTCAATTTCCGCTACAGTTGCGACACCCTCATCGATTAAATGCAATGCCTCGCGGTACAGCGATTCCTGCAGTCGGTCCGCAATATAGGCTTCGATTTCGCGGCGCACGTGCAGTGGTCGCATACCAATTGCACTGTAGAACTGCCCGGCCCGGGATATCGACTCGGCCGAAGTCTGCTCACCGCCCACCACCTCGACTAATGGCAGCAGATACACCGGTGCAAAAGGGTGACCGATGACCAGGCGTTCGGGGTGACGGCAACGTGATTGCAAACGACTGGGTAAAAGCCCCGAAGAGCTCGACGCAATGATCGTGTCGCTCTTGGCATGCCGGCTGATCTCCTCATGAACCTCGATTTTCAGCGCCTCACGCTCAGGAACGTTTTCCTGAATAAAATCGGCCTGGGCAACAGCGGCACCGATATCATCGGCGAAGTACAACCGGCTTCGATCTCCTGTGTCTGTTAATCCGGCAGCCTCCAGAACCGGCCAGGCATCGGCAATGGTTTTTTCCACATAATCACGTGCCTCAGCCCTGGGGTCTGTCAGCACCACTTCTAACCCATTGGCCAGGCACCTCGCGGCCCAACCGCCGCCAATAACGCCCCCGCCTACCAGTGCGATACGCTGAACTCTCTCTTGGGTCATTACTTTCCCCTTTGCTCTGGCAGCGGCTATTCGCCACGAAATACGGGTTTGCGTTTTTCCACAAATGCCTTAACCCCTTCCTTGGCATCTTCTGAGCGCAACATCTTGCGGTAAACCGGCAAATCAGCCGTACGCATAGTATTAAAAGCGCCCTCTACGGTGTCGCCTTCAATCGCTCGTAGCACTTCCTTGACCGTCTGCACCGCCAGTGGCGCAGACTCGGCAATCTGCTGTGCCCACTGGCGTGCAGTATTCATCAACTCGGCCGCTGGTACCACCGCGTTCACCAGCCCATGGCTGGCTGCTTCGTTCGCGCTCATACGCCGACCCAGCAACAACATCTCGACCGCGACGTTATATGGGATCCGCCTTGGCAAACGTTGTATAGCCCCGGCATCCGGCACAATGCCCAATGGCATCTCCGGTAACTGGAAAAAAACATGCTCTGCCGCAACGATCAGGTCACAAGCCATGACCAGTTCAAACCCGCCACCGATCGCAAGCCCATTAACTGCACCGATAACCGGCTTGTTAAGGTTCCACATCTCGGTTAATCCTGCAAACCCGCCCGGCAGATCTGCGTCGGCTTCCCACCAGTTGTCCAACTGCTGCTCTCCCGCGTCCAACGCCTTAAGGTCCCACCCCGCAGAGAACATTTTCTCGCCGCTTGCGGTCACCAGGCCTACCCGCAGTTCGGGATCATCGCGCAGCATGACCACCGCTTCATTGATTCTGCGGCTCAAGTCGAAATCAATAGCATTTACCTTGGGGCGGTTAAGCGCAATCTCTAACACCGCGCCATGTCGCTCAACCAGTAGTTCTTGTGCTCTGTGGTCCATTTGTTTCCCTGGATTCGACTGGTTTGGTCTGCAGTCGGAATAAAATGTAAAGACGCACGATATGGCAATAACGTGCACAAGGCAATATCATGAGCGGCCACGGCTTGCGCCGCTACGGCAATAATGCGCTCGGGTGGATACTTTTCAGCGCTTTGAACTTGAATCCTGGGGAAATTATGGACATCGAACTAAACAGCGAACAGCGGATGCTGGCCGACTCTATTAAGGCATTTGTCGAAGAAGAGCTGATGCCCCTGGAAAACGAGGTTGAACGCGCAGGTGAGGTCAGCGCTGAGATGGGTGAACGGATCAAGCACAAAGCCCTTGAGATGGGTTTTTACGCCGCCAATCTGCCCGAATCAATCGGAGGTGGTGGGCTGGACTGCACCAGCCTGGCGATCATGGAACGCGAGTTCGGCAAGGTCACACACGCACTGCATGGCTTTGCCTGGCGCCCCACCGAGCTGCTATTGGCCTGCAGTGATGAGCAAAAAGAACGCTATCTGCTTCCTTGCGTAAAAGGAGGCAAAGTTGAGTGCTTCGCCATCACAGAGCCAGGTGCCGGCTCTGACATCATGTCGATGGCAACACGCGCACAGCCTGACGGGGATGACTGGATCATCAATGGAGCCAAGCATTTTGTCAGCAGTCACGTCGAACCCGATTTTGCGATTGTCTTTGCCGTCACTGGAGCGGATGAAACTACTCGTGGCTCGCGCAAACGGGTCAGTGCGTTTCTGCTAGACCGCGGGCATCCAGGTTTTGATATCACCCGTGGGCCGCGCTGTGTCAGCCAGCGGGCATACCTCAATTTCGTATTGTCATTTAATGACTGTCGAGTCAATAAGAGTCAGATGCTCGGCGCAGAAGGCGAAGGCCTGAAGCTTGCCGACAAGTGGATTAAGATGGGCCGGGTATGGGTTGGAGCCGGCTGCTGTGGTCGCGCGGAGCGGCTGTTGGAGTTGTCGCTGGACTGGGCTGCCAACCGCAAGCAGTTTGGTCAACCCATCGGCAAATTCCAAGGAACGTCTTTTAAGCTGGCAGACATGGCGACCGAACTGCAGGCCGCCGACCTCATGGTGATGCATGCGGCTAGAAAAGCCGATGCGGGGCAGATGACGCCCACCGATGCAGCCATGTGCAAGCTGTTCGCCTCCGAGATGCTGCACCGCCTGGCCGATAACGCGGTCCAGATCTACGGCGGCATGGGCCTGATGGAAGATTTCCCGATCGAACGTCTATGGCGTGACGCACGCCTTGAGCGAATCTGGGAAGGCACATCTGAAATACAGCGACACATCATCAGCCGATCACTGCTGCGACCGCTTGGCGCATGACCCCAAAACAACGTGCCAATCTCGATCGGCTGCTGGCGCCACGCCATATTGCCTTTATCGGCGGCGATGCTGCTGTATCTGCGGCACAACAGTGCGCCACGAGTGGCTTCGCCGGCGAAATCTGGGGCGTCAATCCACGCCCGGGGCGGTTCGGTGAGATACCTTCCTTCGCCAGTGTCGAGCATCTGCCGCAAGCACCGGATGCGGTTTTTCTTGCCGTTCCGCGGCATGGCGTATCAGAGGTGCTCACACAACTGCGGGATGCAGGCGCCGGCGGTATCGTCTGCTATACCGCAGGTTTTAGGGAGCTGGGTGGGCAAGGCGCTGATCTCGAGCGCGATCTGATTGCGGCCTGCGGCGATATGGCGCTGGCTGGACCGAACGTGTTCGGTTTATTGAATTACGTCAGCGGGGCGCACCTGTGGCCATTCAGTCATGGCGGCAAACGGGTAACGGGCGGCCCCGCCATCATTTCTCAATCCGGCATGCTCTCGAGTTACCTGCTGACCAACAGACGTTCAATTAATTTCTCGTACGTGATCGGCGCCGGGAATCAATCCATTTTAGGTGTTGAAGACTACCTCGACAGCCTTGTCGATAACGGTGCTGTCACTGGCTTTGGCCTGTACATAGAAACACTGCGCGACATACCCCGTTTTGCGGATGCGGTTGCCCGCGCCATGGCACGTAAGGTGCCCGTGGTCGCACTCAAGGTGGGTCAATCTGAGCTGGCAGCCCAGACTGCGCTCACCCATACCGGTTCTTTGGCCGGCCAAGATGTCTGCTACCAGGCGCTTTTTGACCGGATCGGTGTTGCCCGTGCTTTAAGTCCCAGCCTGCTACTGGAAACCCTGCAGATGCTGACCACGGCCGGTGCACCGGCAGGTAAGCGGCTTGCGGCATTCACCTGCTCAGGCGGCGACGTCGCCATGCTCGCCGACTGTGCCGACAGTCAAGGTCTGATCTTCGATGCACCCGATGCCGCAACGGAAAAATCCCTGCGCCAATGGCTTCCTGACATTGCGACCGTGGGCAATCCGCTTGATTACACCACGCCGCTTTGGGGGCAGGAGGAAACCCTGAAAAATGTGTTCAGCGCGGCGCTCGCACCCGGCTACGATGCAGCACTACTGGTACAGGACTATCCCCCGATTGAAATCAGTGACGATCGGCCCTACTACCAGGCCGATACCCGGGCCTTTATTCACGCAACACAAAGTGCCGGTATACCGGCTGCAGTGTGCTCCAGCCTGCCGGAGAATCTTGATCACGAAACCCAGGCAACGCTCATCAACAACGGGATCGCGCCGTTGCAGGGTATCAGCGAAGCCACCATGGCTATCAGCGCTTCGGCCGTATTCGGCCGGGTGTGCAAGAAACTGCAAAGCGGCTCAGACCCTTTTATTCCCAAAATCTATACACCCGACCGCTCACAGCCGGTCACCCTGGATGAATGGCAGGGCAAACAGATGCTGCGAACACACCGCATTCCCGTTCCGAGGGGTGAGCTGGTCAATTCTAAAACAGTGAGTGAGGCAGCTCGTCGGATTGGCTTTCCGGTCGCTCTTAAGCTCGTCAACAACCAGTTGCCGCATAAAACCGAAGCTGGGGTCGTCCGACTGAACCTTGCCAACCAAGACCAAGTCTGCCAAGCGGCACACGAGGTGCTGGATCTGGGGTCGCAAGCTCTCGGTCAACAGGTCGACGACCAGTTGTTGGTCGAAAAAATGCTGGATACAGTGCTCGCAGAGTTACTGGTGGGGGTACAGAATGATCCGCAATTTGGTCTGGTCATGACACTCGCAGGAGGGGGAACCCTGGTAGAGCTCATGGCTGACTCCACGACAATACTTTTACCAGCAGACCGATCCAGTCTTCGTGATGCTCTTGCCTCGCTTAAGGTCATGCGTCTGCTGGAAGGTTATCGTAACCGCCCACACGCCGATGTCGACCAATTGCTTGATACTCTGGTCGCTATCAGTGAAATGGCGCAACACCTCGCGCATGAACTCATTGCGATGGATATCAATCCGCTGCTGGTGACTCAAAGCGGCTGCTTTGCCGCGGATACGCTGATTCAGTTGAATCACGAAAACTTGCTGGCAATGCCCTGATCTTGTGGACTGGAACCACTGCTGTGGTTGCGCTGTTCGAGACGCTTCGTCCATCGGGTTATCCGCAATTTCGACCCTATCGACAGCATCACTGTCGCATGGATTTTTGTAAACAACCTGGGGCAACAGGCGCGAAACAGATAATGGTTGCGAAGCCAACTAGTTCAATTCGTTTAAAACAAACCTGCAAGGGTATCCAGATCAGGGTAGTGGCTAGACGACACGCAAGCTGCAAAATTATGCGTCAGAGTTTTGGACTTGATGCGACAATAGTTCCCTAGAATCCATAAAAAACAACCCCCATGATATGAAAGGACTTGTACTGCTCGACTACGACGGCGTGATTGTTGACTCGGCACAGCCGGTGCTGGAGCAGACAGCGGTTTTCTGCAAGGATCAGGGCTTGCCGTTCTCCCTCACCCTGGCCGATTTCGACCAGCTGGATCCAGCGACTTTCACCATGCTCGCCAAAGTCGCCGGCATACCTGACCCTGATCACCGCGCATACGGTCGCTTTCTTTTTGATACATTGCAAAATGGCACTATACAGATCGCTCTTTTTCACGGAATCAGTGAAATGATACGGGACTTAAGCGAGCGGCATATCCTTTGCGTGGTCACCGCCAATCATGCCGATGTGGTGCGAGCCCGGCTCGTACAAGAAGAGCTGGATGATTGCATCAGCACGTATTACGGCAGCGACCGACCAGGCGGCAAAGCGGAGCATATACGCGAGGCGCTCAACCATTACGCCATCGATGCCCGACAAACCTGGATGGTGGGTGATTCGGTCAGCGACATGGACGCGGCGCGCACCGCCGGGGTGAATGCTCTCGCAGTCGGTTGGGGCTGGCAATCCGCTGATGTGCTAAAAACGCGAGTGCCCGATCATCTTTTCCATGCTCCGCAGGAGCTTCACGCTTTTCTAAGCAGTCCCCTTGCTTTATCGCAGATGAGCCATTCTTGAATACCCTGGCACACCTATACCTGTCAGGGAACGACCCGGACCTGATACTGGGCAACTTTATCGGGGACTCGATTCGGGGCGAGCAATTCAACAGACTAAACCCCCAAGTGCAACAAGGGGTGCTTTTGCACCGACAGGTAGATCGCTATACCGATGCACACCCGGTCTTTCGGGGGCTATCGTCTTTGATGCGTGAGGACTTTGGCCGTTATTGCTCGGTAGTGGCCGACGTATTTATGGATCATTTCCTGGCTAAAGACTGGCACCGCTACCATCAGCAACCCCTGGTTGATTACACCGACTGGATCAAGTGCATTCTCGCGCCGCGCATACGCGCGTGCCCTACCCGGTCGCAAAGGTTCTTCGATTACCTCAGTCGAACCGATACGCTTTTGCATTATCGGTCCACCAGCGGTATCAACCAGACGCTGTCACAGATGGCCCAGCGCACTCGCTTTAATTCGGGGATGGAAAAATCCGGCGAAGTCTTGGCGCGGCTTTACCCGCAACTGCAAAACGGTTTCGATGATTTTTTCCCTCAACTCGTCGCCTACGCCGAGCACCAAAGGCACTCACCAACCCCACAGGCAAAGCAAGTCAGCTCTCAGGCCGAACCAGCGTTGGCATCCTGAGGGGTATGGTAATAATCACTTTCGCTGGCTGATTGACGCACCTGTTCAATCAGTCGTTCAAGGCGCTTTTGAGCAGTGTCGATCTCTTCGCACGATTCGCAATCCAGATCGCCACAAGGCTGATGCGCATAAAGCCAGAAATGCACGGCTCCGGCCAGCAGGCCAGAGGCCACTTCCCAGCTGTCCGATTCCGAATCCTGGTCCAGCAACTGGTTGCCCAACTCAATCATGCGCTCAGCAGCGGCGTCAAAATTCTGGGTATCGTCTTCGAGTTCCATGGCTCCCTCGGGGCCGGTCACGGTCGGCCAAAGGCATTACTGTGGGCAGCGGATTCTACCGGCTCGGCCGCTGCCCGGCCAGCGCCGGCTCACACAAGGCGTTTCCGGCAGGCCACACCAGCGGGTAGCGCTCGCTATCCAGTGGGTCTCCATCGCGGTGGGCGCTCGAACGCAGGTTCTCATTCGTGCCCACACGTGTATCGTAAACCACATCATCGCCGGTGTAGCGCACAGCATATCCCCGTCTGCGTTGGTCGCGCCTGAGATTGCCACCCGAGCCATGCACTGTAAGACCATGAAAAACATAAACATCACCAGGCTCTAGATCCCAACTGACCAGCTCGTAATCTTCACGCTGCGCTTCGATGTCGGGCATCGGTTCGTAATTGGGGTTAATCTCGTAACGATCCTGCCCCACCGTCTCACCAAAAGCCTGGGGCTGAAACCAGCGGCCCCAACGATGAGACCCGGGCACAAACTCCAGTGCACCCGAATCCACCGTTACCGGGTCAAGTGCGATCCAAAAAGACAGCACCTGCCAGCCCCGCATCGCCCAGTAAGGCTGGTCGTTGTGCCATCGGGTTCGGTTTGGTGTGCCAGGCTCTTTGGCGAACAACTGGTCATATAACAGATTGACCTTTTTCGAGTCCAAAAGTTGCGCAGCAAGCCCTGGCAGTGGAGATTGAAAGCAGAACGCACGAAACCTTTGGTCGTGCTCCCACAGGCGCAAGTTACCGTGAAAGCGGCCCTGGCTATTGTCAGGTTGATAACCATGAAAGAAAGGGCCGGGAGAATTGATATCGGTTTCAATCGCCTCGGCCAGGGTCTTGAGCCACTGTTGACTTACACACTGGCGAATCACTGCCACACCATCGGTACGGAATTGAGAAACCAGTTCTAAAGACAAGCGTTTGGGTGCTGTCATAGCAAGCGTTCTTCAAAGATCACGTGAGGGCCCCATCTTGGTTCGCCCGGCCATTATGTTACATACTCCCACGCGGGCGAAGGCTGGCACCAACCACGACGCAAGGAAATCTGAAGATGCGCTATCAACCGTTAGGACGCACTGGCATTGAAGTATCGGCGATATGCCTGGGCACCATGACCTGGGGTGAGCAGAATACACCAAAGGAAGGCTTCGCGCAGATGGATCATGCCCTTGCGGGCGGCATCAATTTCTTCGATACGGCAGAGATGTACCCGGTGGATGTTCGCGCTGAAACCTATGGCCATACCGAGGCCATCATCGGAGACTGGCTGGCTGAACGGCGCTGTCGCGATCAGATTATCCTTGCGAGCAAGGTCTGTGGCCCAGGGCAGAGTCATATCCGTGGGGGCGATTGCCGCTTTACCCGGGACACCATTCACAGCGCGTGTGAGGGCAGCCTGAAGCGCCTGCGTACCGACTATATCGACCTGTATCAACTGCACTGGCCGGACCGGGGCTGGACCGATTTTAAAAACCTCGGACAAACTCAAGTCATTGAGGACGTGGGCTCTGACCGCGAGGAAACCCTGATCGCACTCGATGAGCTGATCCAGGCCGGAAAAATCCGAGCCTGGGGCATCTCTAATGAAAGTGCCTGGGGAGTGATGGACTTTGTCGCCCGGGCTGATAAGGGTCGAGTGTCACGTCCCGCCAGCATCCAGAATGCCTACAGTCTTCTTAACCGCAAGTTTGAGTTTGCCCTTGCCGAAATTGCCTTGCGAGAACACGTTGGCCTGCTTGCCTATGCGCCCATCGCAGCAGGTGTACTGACCGGGAAGTACCTTGACGGCGCGCGCCCGCCTGGCGCTCGTAACACACTATGGCCTTCCAACACCCGCTATTTCAACGATCAGGCCCAATCTGCCACCAGAGCTTATGTCAAACTCGCCGGCGAATTGGGGCTGTCGCCTGAGGTACTCGCCCATGCTTTCGTTCTGAGCCGACCGTTTTTAACCGCCTCGATTGTCGGGGCTACCCGGATAAGACATCTGGACCAGGCTTTCGCTGCACTAGACTACACGATATCAGATGAACTCGTCTCGCGTCTGCAGGAACTGCACCATCAATATCTGGTGCCGGCACCCTAAGACATTCCCTATACCCAACGATCAAAAGAAATTGTCATGGCTAAACCGTTAACCCAGGCACCGCAGGTACCAGCGCGCACCTTCTTGAATTTTCCCCTCGTTCTGGATCTTGATAATCTTGAAGCAGACATCGCTATTCTTGGCATTCCCTATGGCCTGCCCTATCGGCCACACGAGATGGCCAATGACCAGAGCCGGGCGCCAGACGCGATCCGCCAGGGCCCAAGCTACGTTCCCTACACCCTGTCCAGTTACGACTGGGATCTCGATGGATACCTGCTCGATGGCCGTGATATCACTGTGGTCGACTGCGGTAATGTCAGCGCTGATCTCAACGATCACCAGGAACACTACCGTCGCGCTGAGCAGGCCGCCCGAAAGATTCTGGCGACGGGCACAACCCTGATAGCCCTGGGTGGAGATCACGGGATTCCGATTCCCGTCATGCGCGCCCTTCAGCGCCAGGAGACCATCACACTGGTGCATATCGATGCCCACATTGACTGGCGTGACCAAGTCAATGGCGTGCGTGAAGGCTACTCAAGTCCTATCCGGCGCGCTTCAGAGATGGACTGGTTTGGCTCCATCGTGCAGATCGGTATTCGTGGTAACGGCAGCGCTCGAGCAGAAGAAGTACAAGATGCGCGGGACTACGGCGCAGATATCATTACCGCTTACGAAATGCATGATATTGGTATGGCAGCTGTACTAGAGCGCATTCCCGATGGCGGACCCTATTACTTGACTATTGACGCCGACGGATTGGACCCTACCATCATGCCGGGAGTAATGGCGCAGGCCCCCGGAGGTCTGAACTGGTTACAGGTTCGACAACTGGTTCATGGCCTGGTCAACAAAGGCCGGGTGCTGGGAATGGATCTGGTGGAGATTGCACCCTCTTATGATCATGGGCACATTACGATCACTCACGCAGAACGGTTGATCTGTAATTTTATCGGCGCTTGTGTGCGGGCCGGCTACTACGACTGATGCAAGCAACAGATGCTGTACTCTTCGCGGTTAGAGTTGAGCCGCCAAAGCCGTTAGCAGATCATCGACTTCAGCCTCAGAAGTGTTCCAGGCGGTCACAAACCGCATTGCCTTTCCATCAAGCTCTTCATCGTTGACCTTGATGCCCTGCTGGGCTAGAGCCTTAATCAAAGACCGAGGCATACGCACAAACACCTCATTGGACTGGGTCGGGTAAGCAAGCTCAATGCCAGGCAGCGCATCAAGGCCCTGACCCAAACGCTGGGCCATGGTGTTTGCCTGCCGGGCATTGCGTAGCCAGACATCATCAGCAAGGTAACCCTCAAACTGCGCCGAGATAAAGCGGCTTTTTGAGAGCAGTTGCCCGGCACGTTTTTGCAAAAATGGAAAATCGCCCACGAGTTCGGGCTTGAAAAAGATTACCACCTCCGCCGCCAGGCAGCCGTTCTTGGTGCCGCCAAAAGACAGCACATCGATTCCCGCTTGCCAGGTCATCTGCGCTGGCGTTATCCCAAGCGTCACCAGGGCATTGGCAAACCGCGCGCCATCCATGTGAACCGGCAGCTGGTGTGCGCGTGCAACTGATGTAATCGACTTGATCTGGTCAAGCGGATATACCGTAC
>Ga0208406_1000036_pt1 | contig 49889 bp, 35 predicted proteins | sample ETNtaG_15_FD_185769 | JGI IMG/M metagenome (GOLD analysis project Ga0208406, IMG submission 185769) | Marine microbial and viral communities from oxygen minimum zone, Eastern Pacific Ocean - ETNP201302PF89A (SPAdes) (version 2) | ecosystem: Environmental > Aquatic > Marine > Oceanic ...
CGGTGTAGAACAGCCCCCAGTAGAGGATGTAAAGGCCGATGAGCACGATGAGAATTCGGGTGATCTTGATGCGGGTCGGGTTGTCGAGCCGTTCCTTGAACAGCGGCGCGATGATGTCCTGCGTGATGACCGTGCTCCAGCAAAGCAGATAGCCGTCATGCGTGGACATGAAGGCGGCGATCATCGCAGCGGTGATCAGTCCGATCAGCCCTGGCTCCAGGATACGCCCGAGGAAGATCGGCATGGCGTAGAGATTGTCCACCGCCTTGGCGTCGGCATCCGCCGGGGAGAAAAGCTGCTGCAAATCCGGGGCCTCGGTCATCACGTACACAAACGCACAGATGCCGAGCAGGTTCGGGATGATCACCCTGATGGCGAACGAGATGGACGACCACATGTATTGCCGCTTGAGCGCGGCGGTGCTCTCCATGGCTAGCGCGCGGGCGACAGCCGTCGGCCAAAGCGCGCAGTTTACGATTCCTAGGAAAAACATCCAGCCGACATACTCCCATCCGAAGTTGCTATCGGCAGCGACCGGATTGAAGCCAGAGTCACCCTTGTGGTGGATTCGGACTGTTTCGAAAATGTTGTCCCAGCCGACATTCTTGATGGCGAGCCATCCGGTTACGAGAAGGCCGACCGACAGAATGACAAACTGGATGTAGTCGGTGATCACCACCGAGATCATCCCGCCGATGACCGTGTAAATGAGCACCAACGAGAGCAGCACGACCATCACTGCATTGACTGCGCCGCTGTCAGGCACCATACCGGTAATGCCGACGATGAACACCGCCCCCAACTTGAGGAACAGGCCCATGTTCAGAAGGCCGCCGAATGCCAGCATGATGCCGCCGAGAATGCGCGTGCGGCGGCCGAAGCGTTTCTCGTAATATTCGGGGATCGTCAGCACCTTGTGTTCGCGCAGTCGCACGACGATGAAACCGGTCACGCCGATGAGGAACGCGACGAACCCGGCGATAACCCCGATGTGGAATGCCGCGAAGCCGCCAGTGAACCCTTTTTGGGCGTTGTACATTACAGTGGCTAGGCCCATCTCGGTGCCGGTCAGCGTGGCAACGCCCAGCCACGTGCCCACCGCGCGCCCGGCGCTGACGAAGTTTGTCATGTTGCCGGCGTAACGTTTGACGAAAAAGGCAATGCCGACCGAGAGCAGCAGGTAGACCGCCACGATCACCCAGTCGAGCGGGGTAAAGTTGGTCTGGTTGGCCGCGTTGGTGAGGGCGGTTTCCATTCGGGTCACTCCACAAGGAGCAGGCGGAAAAACTGGGCCTCACCGTCCGGAAGGTCAACCTCGACCTGCTGCGGGCCGCCGGTCTTCACATCGACCTCCAGAATCACCTTCCACGCCGCCTGGCCAAGCGCCGGGGTGGACTGAATCTCGAACAACCGGCCCGGCAACGCCTCGAAAACCAGGCGCAATGTGCCGTTGGCCAGGCCTTCAGCAGCCAGGCGCAACGCACTGGCTGCGTCGCCAGGATCGGTGCCGGCGAGGTATTCGCCGAGGTTGGCCAAGCCGTCGCCGTCCGCGTCCGACGCCGCGTCGGCGTTGTTGCCCGGATCAAGGCCAAAGGCGGTCTCCCACTCGTCCGGCATGCCGTCGAGGTCGGTATCGTCAAGAGCGGTCGGGCGGTTGGCGCGGCCGGGATTCGGCGCGGCGGCCTTCCAGTTAACCGGGTCGTTGGCGAAAACCGTGCCCGACGTGCGTTGCAACGAGGCGCCCAGGCCGTCGGCATCGCCTGGCCAAGGCACGGTGTCGCTGAAGATGACTTGGTCCACGAGAATGTACGGCACGAAACCGGCGTCGTCATGCTGCAGGCCCTGCGGCGGGTCCGGCTTGTACAGGCTCACCGTGTCGCCGCCGTTGGCCAGTTGCCCGCGCAACGGGCCAAGGATCGGCACGTCTTCCGGGATGCCGTGACGCTTGGCCAAGCTCGCGGCTTTGTCGGGATTCGTCGTCGGGTTGAACTCGATCAAAACCACGTAGCCGCCCGGCGGCAACTTGAAGTCGTTCGGGAATTCGAATGCTGCGCCGCCATCAATGCGCCATGTGTTCCCCGGGTGCAGCGGGTCGTACAGCGGCACGGTCGTGTGGGTGATGTTGCGCAGCTCGATGAACTCGTCGTCCGGTGTGCCGGCGCCGAGCGGTAGCGGGGCAGGGTGGTACATGATCTCGTGGATCACCACCGGGCCGACCTTCACCGAGGCGTTGGCCGCGCCGTTGCCCTTCCGGAAGGCCGCCACGGAGGAGGGGCTGTTCACCCCAAACGTCGGCTTGGCCAGGGCGGTGAACTGATCCCCGATACTGGTCTTCACCCGGCCAAGGGACACCCCGTTTTCCGCCGCGCCAAACTCGACGATAACGCGGTAGCCGCTCAATTTGCCGGCGGAGTTGGCTTCGGAGAGGATCAGCCTGTCCCCGTGGGCGGAGTTGAGCGCAAAGCTGTGTTCCGCTCCCGGCGCCGGGTTGAACTGCTCCTCGTAAATGGTTGCCAATCCGTGTGCCGGCAGCATGGTCTCGGACGGGATCTGGAATTTTTTCAGGTTCGATTCCGAGTTGCTGAGCCACCAGTGGCCAATGTCAACCGGTTGGTCGGAGAGGTTGAGCAGCTCGATGGCGTCCTCGAACGGCGGGTCGGTGTGGGTGAGCACCTCGTTGATGACCACGTCCTTCACCGGCAGATAGTTGGATTTGCCGGGAGTGGGCGTGTCGGGAAACATCGTGATGCGCGAGGCGCCGTCCGGCAGCCGTCCCTCCGATACGCCGAGGGTGGTTGTTGAAATCTCCCGTTTGTCCACCAGCGACTTGGTCCGGCTGTAAAGGGAGATCGGCTCGCCGAGGCTGGAGAGGCTAAAGTTCACGTGGTCGCCGCCCTTGGCCAGGTCGCCGTCGGCGATCCACTTGACGAATCCGCCCGCGGCGATGAAGTTCAGCTCCGGAATCTCAAACTTGGTGCGGCCGATCGAGCTCAGATCGTCGGTCAGGTACATCCCATCCAGCTTGGCCGGCAGCGACAGCGGATTATGCAGCTCGATCCAGTCGCCGTTCCGGCTGTTGGCCATCCACTCGTTGATGACCAGGTTGCTGGAGGCGGCGAGCAACGCGGGCAGCTTGTTCTCCCTGCCGGGGGTGGTCGCGCTGAGCAGCGCCCAGTCGCCGTTTTTGTCGCGACCGATGGGGAGATTCGGCACCTGGAAGCCGTAGTTTAGCCGGTCGATGATCTGTTCGCTTGCGTTAAACAGGTACACCGTGCCGTGCGCGCCGTTGAGCGAGCGGCCGGTATTCAAATAGTTGGACGGGCCAAGCTCGGGGTCGCGGGAGCCATTGCACCAAACGACCAGTCGGCCCTTGGCATTGAGCTTGATACCCTCGGGGAAGCTCCACTGTCCCGGCTCGACTTGGTCGATACTCAAACTCATGCCGGTGAGGTCGGTCGGTTTCGTTGAGTTGTTCCAGATTTCAACCCAGTCGCTGGTCCGGCCCAGCGGATCGATGACGGCCGTGTCGTTGATCGCGAGAATCTCACTGAGCTGCAACCCGTCGGTCTTGGGCAGGTAATTGGCCTGGCCCGGGCTGATGGTGGTGGTGAAGGTCGTCCACGAGCCGGTGCCGTTCGGGTAGCGGCCGCGCGACTCGCCGTCCTTCTGCGTGCGGTAGCTCAGGTCGTCAAGTTCGGCCCCGTCCGGGTCACGCAGCAGGAGGGTGCCGCCGGCGGCCGGAAGGCGGAAGTCGAGGTGCCGCACGCCCGGCCGCTCGTCGGCGCTGAACACCGCGTAGCCGCCAGGTGCAATGTAGGAGTGGTTGCGATAGTTGAACTTGGCCAAGCCGGCCTCCCATGCCAGCCCAAACAGCGCCGCCGGCCGGCTGTCCGTGTTGTAAAGCTCGACCCAGTCGTCTCCCCCCGGCGGCGCGGCGGCAACGAACTCGTTGAGCTTGAGTTTTTTCAGGTCGGCGACCGGCGTGGCCTTGTTCGCCTTGCCGGGGGTGGGCTGGTTGAGTGACCAGTCGGCGCCGTTGCTGCCGCGCCCGATCGAGTGGTCAGCCACCTGCAACCCGAAGCCCAGCACGTCGACGCGTTCTCCTTCCGGATTGAACAGCGCGATGGTGTCGCCGTCGTTGTCCAGTGCGAAGCCGGCGTGCAGCCCGGGCGCCTCTGCGGCGTCATCCAACCACACCACGAGATAGCCGTTGGACGGGATCACGGTGCCGGCCGGGAAGTTGAACTCTCGTGGCTTGGCCGGATTGTCGCTTAGGCTCCAGTTTTGCAGGTACACGCTCGTTCCGGCGACGTTTTTCAGTTCCACATAGTCGGGGAAGGTGGCGCCGTTCTGCACTGAGGCGACATTCTCGGCGAGCACCTCATTGAGGATGACCAACGGCTGCGGGCCGCTTGGGCTTGGCCGGCCGGGGGTGCCGCCTTTGGCCAGGCTGGCGCGCCAGTTGGCCGGCGAGTCGGGATCGCCCTCCGGGTTGCTCAACACGAGCGAATGGCCGTCGCCGTCGGGCTCACTTGGCCAAGTGCCACCATCGTCGTAGTCCACCGACAATACGGTCTCGCCGTTGCGATCGATCAAAGCCAGGCGTTCGCCCTTGTTCGAGAGGCTCCCCTCGTACAGGCCCCCAACCCGTACGCCAGGGTAGCGCGCGCGGAACGCCTCCACATTAGCGTCGTTGACGAGCAGTAGATACATCCCAGCATCCAGTGGTGCGCTATCTTCCGCAAACCGAAAGGTGATGCCGTCAAACGAGAAGCTGGACAAGTCCACTTCAGTGTCACCGATGTTTTGGAGTTCAAGGAACTCGAACGCATCGCCGCCCTGCGGATTGTACATGATCTCACTGAAGCGGATTGGGGGACTTCCGTCACCCGCCATGAACGTGGCCTCCGTCAGCGCGCTCCACGTGCCGGCAGTCATTGTGCGCGCCTTGACGTGCGTGCCGTCGTTAAGGATGACCCCTTTTGCTGAGTCGTACTTTTTAGCCGAGGCCGTGACCGAGCCGGCGAAACGGACACGCGGGTCGGATCCGTCGGTTGTGTAGTAGACATCGCCGCGGGAGGTGGTCAGTTTGAGTTTGAACCCGGCGGGCACCGTGCCACCGAATTGGTTAAACTTGGGCGCGTAATCGGAGGCGGCCAGATTAGCCTCCTTCAGGTGCTGCAATACGGGCGTGCGCCGCCTCCGGATCCAGTTGGTTCCCCAGCTTTTGCTGACAGGGATCGTGCCCTTCACACTGTCATACAGCTCATCGAAGACGCGCCTGATCTCCGTGTCGGTCAGTCCGCCGCCGTTGTAGAAATGTTTGTGTACCCGGTCCGCAAAAATCATCTGGTACTCGGAACTGACCTTCAGTCCGTTGAAGAGCTTGGCGATGTCCGCGTTGCCCCAGGGGGGGCTGGTGCTCGAGAGCTGATTCTTGATGGTGTTGTGGTTGGTGTTTTTGCTGAAGGTCCACTCGGCATCCCAGTTGATGAAGCGGAACAGGCTGTCCGGCTTGTGGCGTGCGGCACGCCAGTTGTTGTGCGGCCAATCGTCGTTGGCGGCGTAAATCAACGGCAGGAGGTAGTCGGCCATCGCCGGCATGTCCAACTGTTTCTCGAGCACCTGGAAATATTCCGGGTCGTTCATGTCGTATCGGTTGACGTAGTTGAGCATCTTGCGCCAACTGGTGACAGTGCCGGCGCGCACCTCGTTGAACTGCGCGATCAAGTCGTACTCTTCATCCGTCTGGTACCAGTCCGCGAGAAACTTCGTGTCGATGCGCTCACACGGGTTGTAGTAGCCCTTGTATTGGCCGTTGATGAACAGGTTCACGAACGTGCCACGGGGGCACACCTGGCCGACGTTCGAGCAGAGTCGCCGCGCCCACTCGTCCTTGACGAACGGGTTGGTGTGATCGTTCATGCCGGCCCGCAGCACAATGCGGTCGAACGACTGCACCGGGATGTCGCCGAACAACGGGTACTCCAGTCGCCCCGCCCCGTAGTCGCCCCGGAAATACAGCCTGAACGAGTATTTGCTAAATGGTAAACCACCGTTAGGATTGTAGCGTGGACGCACGTAGCCGCCGCCCTGGATTCGGATGCCGCAGTCCACCGCGAAGCCGCCGTTGTCATCGGGACGGATCAATTCCGCCGAAATCGGCCTCTCCCAGGCGATGCCGTGATAGGTGGCGTTGGGCTGTTTCTGAATGCCCTTCGAGCCCCAGAGATGCCGGTCGTCGGTCACCAGCGACAGGGCGGGGAGCCTCCGCCGCGGACTCGGCAGCCCGTAAAAGTAGGTGTGTGTGCGAACCTTCGAGGGCAGCATGCCCCCCTTGTAGGCCACAGCCCGAACGATGCTCGTTTTGGCGATCCGGATCGGGCCTGAGTAAACCTTGCCAACGGTCTCATACTTTCCGTTGCCGCAGCAGGCCGGGGTGTCGCCGTTGGTCGTGTATCGGATTTTTGTATCAGGTGTGTCAGTCGATAGGGTGAGGTAAACCGCCTTCCGCTCGTAAAACCCGCGTGGCAAACTGAAATGCACTGGATTCACGCGGCTCGAGACAGTGGCGGTGCCGTTGGCCGCGCCCGGCGTCGGCTTCGAAAAATAGACCCATTTGTCGTTTTTGTTGAGACCGTAGCTGACGCCGGCAGCCTGCTCCGGAAACCGAATCTCCGCCACGGCGCGCCGCGGCGCCTCCGGGCTGCATAGCGCGAGGTACTCTCCGTTGGGGTTGAGCTTGAAATTCGTGTGTGACGGCCTGGATAAACTGGTGCTCTTGGTGTCTTCGCCGGTGGCAAAAACCACCATGCGCTTGCCGGCGCCCAGCGTGGTGTCAGGCAGCAGCCACTTGGCCAGGTTTTTCCCGTCATCGGTCAATGACCATCCCTCGAGGTTCACCTCGGCAACGCCGCGGTTGTGCAACTCGATCCAGTCGCCATCCACCCGCTTGTAAGCCTTGGTGGCAGCCGCGCTGAACTCACTGATCACCACGTTGCCGGGGGTGTGGGCCGGATCAACCTGGACCGACCAGGCTGGGCCTTCGAACGCGTTGGGCGTCTTGTTGAAGTCGGTGATGCTGTGGTCATCCGCCCAGCTCAGTTCCACTTGGCCAAGCGCGACGTTGTCGAACTCAAACACATACGGCCCGGCACCGAACCCGTCGACGGCCATGGCCGAGATGCCGTTGGCCATGAGGTCGGCTGCGTTGATGCCCTGAACCGGCTCGTTGAACCAGATCTCCGCCTGGCTGAATTGGCGGACCTTGCCATTGCCCGGCATCCGACTGGCAAGGCTGGGTGGGATCAGATCGAGCAGGTCGTAGCTCCAGATGGGTTGATGGGTTCCGGTGCCTCCCTCCGGGTCAAATGCGTTTGGCGGGGAGGCTTGGTCGCCAATGCCATGGCCCGGCGCCCACCAGACATCAGTTTTCCCAGCGGCGGGGTGGTCGAACTGAAACGTGAATGTGTTTCCGTTCTCCTTCAACTGGGTTGCAGGGTAATCGTTGATCATCAGGTCGCTGGCATCCACCCCGGACATCGGTTCGCTGAAGGTAACGGCGATGGTGTTCAACTCGGTCAACTCGCCCGGCTTGGGGGAGATGGAAACGATCTCGGGTGGCACGAACTCACGCTCCTTGGCCGACAACCGGACGTCAAGATAGGCATCCCAGTTGGCCTTGCTGGAGTTAAGGAGCATAATGCACAGGACATTCCAACCCTTCTCTGAGGTGGCGGGGAAGTTGTGAAGGGTGGTCTTGTGCCACTTGATCGGCTCGCTGTTAGATTTTGTTGACTTGGAGCTGTAGCGGAGTGTTGTTGTGGGTTTGTTGAGGTTGGCGACTTCCACGCCGTTGAGCCATGCCACGTAACCATCGTCCGCCTTGATCTCGAGCGTTCCGGTGCTTAAGACCGCGGGATCGTCCACCCGGAACTTCACCCGAAGGTAGACGGTTGAGTAGCCGCTCTTCATGTCGGACAGTTCCGTACCGCCATCGACTGTCTCGTTGCTGTAGAACGGCTGCTGGCCCCGCGACCAGGTCGAGTCGGAGAAATTCAACTGGGTCCATGCCGTGCGGGGAGAGGATGCCTCCTTGGTGCCCTTGTGATACTTGAAGATGACGCCCTCCTTGACGAGGTCGATGCCGTTGGCCAGTCGCGGCACCGCCAATGTTGCCAGTACCAGTGCCAGTTTCGCATAGTGTCTCTTCATGTTGCTCAAATCTGTTTTGCCGCGACATCGCTTGGCCAAGCGCGGGTTATCGCGTTCTTTGACTAGGTAAACCTGATCCGTAATCTCATCATTACGATTCGTCGTCGTTTTCCGTGGCGTCGTCGGGCTTCTGCCCGGGAAGCTGTTTCACCTCCAGCGGGATGCTGGCTTCCTGCCGTCCATCTATCGCGATATCCACGGCGTGCTGGCCAAACTTCTCGAATTTCAGCCGCTGGATGTTCAGGATGAAATTCCGATACAAAAAACTGTCCTCTCCCGGCACGTTGACCTCGAACGGCAGCTCGATGCTTGGCATCACGAACTTGCCGTCCTCGTCGACGAAGTTGATCCGCAGCTTGTGCGAGCCCTCCTCCACGCGCTTGAACACCACGCGCAGCACGATTGAGCATTGCGGGTAGTTGGCCGGAAGCTCCCGCGTGTAGACCGAGTTGAACGTGCCCAGCAGGTTCAGCTTGCCCTTGTGATCCGTGGCTGCATCGCACAGCACTGCTACTTGTATGTCCATTAACGCTAACGCAGTTTTCTACGGCCAAATCGGCCGATTTGTTACACCCGCCCTTCCCGGACGGCCGGGGAACATAGCGGCAAAACTCTATTCCGCCAAACGCTTAACTCTCAGCCGGAAAAACCGATTTTTGCCGGTTTCCGGCCCCGATTGTGGCACCTGAATCGTTTCACTGACGGCCCCGGGCGCGGGTTGATACACGTTGTCGGGCATCGATAACCACTCGCCATCGACGGCAGCGGCTGTTTCCAAAAAGTATTGGCGGCCGGGCCGCATGGTGAACTCCACCATCAACCCGCCCGCTTGGCCAAGCGACAGGCCAAGCGACAGCCGGCTGGTTGCGTCGCCGGGGTTTGTGCCGGCGAGAAACTCGTGGGCGTTGTTCGCGCCGTCGCTGTCGAAATCAAGCGCCGCGTCATTGGCTTCCGGGTTCAGGCCGTGCGCGAGTTCCCAATCGTCCGGCAGGCCATCCTGGTCGTCGTCAGCAGGAGCCGGCGAATCCTTCTGGCCTGGTGAGCCCCCGTCCGCCGCGCTTGGCTGCCAGTTGCCGGGGCTGTCCAGCGCACCAAGCGCCTGGCCGGCAGGGTCGAGCACCAGAGGCACAAGCGACCGGCCATTGCCATCGGCTGCCTGTGGCCAGTTATCCTCGTCGTCGTAATGTAGCGTGATCAGCACTGTGCCGTCAGTTGCCGAGCGCACCTGGATCGTCTCGCCGTTGTTGGCCAAATTGCCGGTGTAAGTGCCAAGGACAGTCGCCTCAACAGCCAGGCGGTAATGCCCGCGGAACGCCACCTCGTCGTCATGCCCGATGACGAGCGCATACTGTCCCGGTGCCAGCGTGAGACCGGTAGGCGCGATAAACCTCACGCCGCCGGAGAGCGCCACGCCGCCGAGGTCGAGCGTCGTGTCGGTGCTGCTATTGTGCAACTCGAGATAATCGAAGTCCGGCCCGGCGGGAGCGTTGTACATCAGTTCGCTCAGCACGAGGTGATCCTTGAGGCTCTCGAGCGTGTCCGGCTCGCCTGCCCGGAATTCAACCGGGTCGGACCAGTGGCTCCAGCGCTTGGTATCGTCGAGCATCCGCACGCGCGCGCGATACCAGTGGCTGACCTTGGCCAAGCCGGAAGGCAGGGCGATCTCTTCGGTGAACTCGCTGAGCACGTCCGATTCCCAGTTGGCGTTGATCTCGTATTGGCGCGGGCTGGACGGGTCATACGGCGGAGCGTCCGGTGCGGTGACCTCGGCCAGGCGCCACTTCATCCCGGCGAACTTCCCGCTCGAGTCGGAGAACGCCGAGCTGCGAAACCGCAGCCCGTTGACTGGATGGCCGCCGCCGCCGCTGTACTCGATCGTCGGCTGATCCGGGTGCTTCGTGTCGCGGGCGGCTGAATTGAGGATGAAATTGCGCCGGGTGCGGATGTAGTTCTTCATGATTTTCACCATGCCGGGGAAATCTTTCGTGCCCGCCTTTTGGTAAAACCGCCCCTTGCCGGCCTTGCTGGAGTTGACCCTGCCGGACGACATGATCGGGTGGTGATCCCACATCGCGCGATCAGCATCGACGATCGACGGCATCTGCCCGTTTGGCTCGTCGATGATCGCCGCGAGCTCGTCGATCAACTCGTCGCCCTCGTCATCGTTGAACAGCAGATCTAGAATTTCGCGGGCACGATTGCCGTACTCGATCTTGAAGATCGACTTGCCGAGCACCTTGCCTTTGAACGGATCGTTGCCGTTGCCGTACATGTTGCCGGCCCAGGTGAGGTCGAGATCCCACGGGAGCGTGGACCATTGCTGCGTTTCCGGGTTGAGGTAGTAGAAATAATTCTTGCCGTAGCCAATGTCGTAATGGTGGATGCCCTCGACGACCGTGCGGTAGCTGTAGTAGCGCGGCAGATCCATGTTTTGCCGCCACCAGCTTTCTGATGGGTTGCCCTGGTACCGACTCAGGTACGAGTTGAGGTCAGACTTGTTCGTCACGGCCATAGGGCCCTGGTTGTTCAACTCGCCGGTGCCGCCCTCCATCTTATAAAGGTTACCGTCGGGCAAACTGTGCTCATCAAGGAATCGGCCATCCATTTGCTCGAGCACGAGGTAAAGGCCCCAGAAGTCGCCGTCATGTTGCGTTGCGCCGGTCTCCGCCGCCTCGTCGATGATCCGGAAATGCACCCAGTGCGTCTTGGGCGCCTCGACGCTGGCCAGTTCGAACAGCTTGAAGCCGACCGCCTCGAACATCCCCTGCTCGCCGCGGTGCTGGAAGTTGCCCTGCTGGATGCAGGCGGAGAAGTTCAGCTTGTCCCAGCGCGTGTCGTACTCACGGCCGTAGTGGTCGCGTGCCTGGAACGAGTGACCGCGGTTAAAGTCGAACTTCCACATGTTCTTGCCCATCGCGTAGCGCCACACGCCGCCCCTGGCGCGGTAGCGGATATGGTCGTAAACCTCGCCGTCGTACACGAGCGTGCCCTTCCACTTGTAATTGTCGCCGCCGTATTTTTCATTCCATGTCGAGTTCTCAACGTCAGGCTTTTTCGAGATCAAATGGTACACCGGCACGCGGGTGAGCGCCTGGTTGTCGTATTCGACCACCTTTGCCCCGGGCTTGGCCTTACCTCTCCAGCTTGGCACGCCATCGTAACAGAAGTAGGCAAAGTTGGGTGAGGGATCGCCGGGGTAAGGGGCGGTAGCCACTTGGCCAAGCGCTGTTTTGATCGACACGCGATACCGGATGAGGTGTCGATGCTGTTGAATTGAATTCGGAATCGTCGCCGAGAATATGCCGTCCCGGGCGCGGACATCGCCCGCTTGGCCAAGGTCGTTCATTGCTAGATTAACCCAGTTTTTCCCGTACGCTGCGTCGTCGATGTGTACGTAGCTCCCTGGCTCTATGACCTGATATTCTGTGTAAATCTGCGAATCGTCGTCTTTCACGGCGGGCACAGCGGTGATCACGACCGACTCTCCGCCCTTGGGTTGCCTGGGCCTGTGTTCGACCTTGGCCAAGCGAGGGAGTGGCTCGGTGGCAAAAACCGAGTTGCGCGCCCCGGGAGTGGGGCCGCGATTGGCGGGGCCGACGGTCGCCTTCAATTCCACGTCGATGAAGAAGTCGCTGCTGCCGCCTTTCGACGCGTTGTGCGCCTGGATGGCCAAAATGTTTTCGCCCTCGACGAGATAGCCGCCCGGCGACGGCAGGTCGAACTCGACGAAGTTGTGTTGCTCAATTGCCGAGCTGGTGGCGTTGGTGCTGAAGCGCGGCTCCTTGGTTGACATATTGTTGCCTGCGACATGCCTGCCGTTGATCCACATGTTGAAGCCGTCGTCGAACTGCAGCGCCAGCTTCAGGGCGCCGATCTTCTTCGCGTCCTTGATCGTGAATTTTTTGCGGAAGTAAACTGATGTGTAGCCGTTGCGCATGTCACTCAACGTCGTCTCTATGAAGTTCTCTCCGTAGCCGATTGGTGTGCGCCCGGTCAGCCAGCTGCTTTCGGTGAAGTCCGCCTCGCGCCAGGCGGTGCGCGGGCTCGAGGCCTCTCGTTTGCCCTTGAAGTATTTCCACGAGCTGCCCTTGGCGATGAGTGTGCTGGCCTTGGTCGAGGCGTCGCCGCGGACGGACGGCTTCCAGTTGTGGCCGTCGTTGTTGTCGAGGTCGGGATGGATCAGCTCGATCGAGTAACCGGGGGGGGAGCCGACGATGGGCCATGGGAACCCCAGGCGGTAGCGCACTCGATCAACGAGTTGGCCGGTGGCATCGCGCAACTCGATTCGCTCGCCGTCGTTGTCCAGCTTGCCCAGCCACGGGCCAAGCGGCGAGTCGCCGAACTTGGCCTTGAACTGCGCGGGGTTGTGCGCGACGACGACGAAGGCGCCGCCGTCGAGCTTGCTGCCGTCCGGAATCGTGAACGCGATGGCGCCCTCGATCACCCAGCCGCTGAGGTCGACCGGCTCGTCGCCGGTGTTGTGCAGTTCGATGAACTCGGCCAGCTCGGTCTTGACGTCGGGATCGTGGTGGATTTCATTGATCACCACCGCGCTCCTGGCCAAGGTGGACAGGCAAAGCAGCGCGGTAGTCATGAGCAAGCGGTTGATCACAGGCAAACGTATTTCAAGCATTCCCGATGCCACGGGGGCTGTCCCGGGAAATCATGGTTTTTCGTCCCGCCGGCCACTGATGGCGCGGGTATTTGACGCACGGCTGCGTGGCTCCCGCACCCGGCGGGGATGAACTGCTCAGCCCATTTGGTCGACGATATTTTGACCGAAGGCGGAGCACTTGATCTCGGTGGCATTATCCATGAGGCGGGCGAAATCGTAGGTGACGTTTCTGGAGGCGATGGCGCCGTTCATGCCCTTGATGATGAGATCGGCGGCCTCGAGCCAGCCGAGGTGGCGCAGCATCATCTCGCCGCTGAGGATGACCGAGCCGGGATTGACCTTGTCCAGCCCGGCGTACTTCGGCGCGGTGCCGTGTGTGGCCTCAAAGATGGCATGGCCGGTGTTGTAGTTGATGTTGCCGCCCGGCGCGATGCCGATGCCGCCGACGCACGCCGCGAGCGCGTCGGAGATGTAGTCGCCGTTGAGGTTGAGCGTGGCGATGACTTCGTACTCGGCCGGGCGCAGCAGAATCTGTTGCAGGAAGGCATCGGCGATGACGTCCTTGACCACGATCCTACGACCGTCCTTTTCTATGACCTGCCACGGGCCGCCGTCGAGGTCTTCCGCGCCAAACTCCCTCTTGGCCAGGGCGTAGCCCCAGTCGCGGAAGGCGCCCTCGGTGAATTTCATGATGTTGCCCTTGTGCACGAGCGTGACGCTGTCGCGGTCATTGGAGAGGGCGTAGTTGATGGCCGCGCGCACGATGCGCCCGGTGCCTTCCTCGGACACCGGCTTGATGCCGATGCCGGCGGTGTCGGGGAATCGGATCTTCTTTGCGCGCTCCGGGAACGCATCGGCGAGGAGCGTCTTGAATTGTTCGCAGTCCTCGTCGCCGTGCTGGAACTCGATGCCGGCGTAAATGTCCTCGGTGTTCTCGCGGAAGATGACCATGTCGGTCAGTTCCGGCTGCTTCACGGGGCTGGGCACGCCCTCGAACCAGCGCACGGGGCGCAGGCAGGTGTACAGGTCAAGAATTTGCCGCAGCGCCACGTTGATGGAGCGGATGCCACCGCCGACCGGCGTGGTCAGCGGTCCCTTGATGCCGACGAGAAATTCGCGGAACGCGGCCACGGTGTCGTCCGGAAGCCATTCGTCGAACTGGTCCTTGGACGACTGCCCGGCGAACAGCTCGAACCAGGCGATCTGCTTGGAGCCGCCGTAGGCCTTCTCGACGGCGGCATCGAGGACGAGCTGGCTCGCCGCCCAGATGTCCGGCCCGGTGCCGTCACCGCGGATGAACGGGATGACCGGGTCGTCCGGCACCTGCAGGATGCCGTTGTCGATGGTGATCTTCCCGCCCTCGGGCGGCGTGATGTCCTTGTATGCCATTAATCTCTTTTTTGTTCCGTTGCCGCTTGGCCAAGCGGCGAGGAGGGGAGGGTGGCCAAGGGATTAACTGCGCTTGCGGCGCTTGGCCTTGATCTGCGCCTCGGAGTAGAGGATAGCCTGGTTGAGCGCCCTGGCTTCCTCCTCGGAAATGTCGCCGCTCTCGGCCAGGCGTTGCTCGGCCTTGGTCCGGGCCTCCTCGGCGGTCGCCTCGTCGATGTCGTCGCTGTTGGCGGCATTGTCGGTGAGGATGGCCACGTGGTCGCCGGTCACCTCGGCAAAGCCCTCGCCGATGGCGACGATTTCCTCGTTGCCGCCCCGCTTGACAATGATCTCACCGGCCTGCACCTGGGTCATCAACGGCACGTGGTTCGGGTAGATGCCGGCCTCGCCCTCGCTGCCGGGCAGGGTGACCATCTCGACGTCCTCGGAGTAGATTTTCGACTCCGGCGTGACGATCTCGAGTTTGAGGGTTTCGGCCATGTTTTACTTCTCTTCCTGGATCTCCTCGATCCCGCCCTTCATGTAGAAGTTGCTCTCGGGCACCTCATCGTGCTTGCCGTCGAGAATCTCCCCGAAGCCCTTCACAGTATCTTCCACGTCCACCTGTTTACCTGCGGTGCCGGTAAACACCTCCGCCACACTGAACGGCTGCGAGAGGAAGCGCTGAATCTTGCGCGCGCGGAACACCGTTTGCTTGTCATCCGGCGAGAGTTCGTCCATGCCGAGAATGGCGATGATGTCCTGCAGTTCCTTGTAGCGCTGCAGCACCGCCTGCACGCCGCGGGCCACGCGGTAATGTTCCTCGCCGACGATGTCCTCCGTGAGCGCCAGCGATGTGGAAGCCAGCGGATCGACCGCGGGATAAATGCCCAGCTCGGCGATGGAACGCTCGAGAACGATGGTGGCGTCCAGGTGTGCGAAGGTCGTGGCCGGCGCGGGGTCGGTCAGGTCATCCGCAGGCACGTACACGGCCTGGAAGGAGGTGATGGAGCCTTTCTTGGTAGAGGTGATGCGTTCCTGCAGGTCGCCCATCTCCGCGGCGAGCGTGGGCTGGTAACCCACCGCCGATGGCGTGCGGCCCAGTAGTGCGCTCACCTCGGAGCCGGCTTGCGAGAAGCGGAAGACATTGTCCACGAACAGCAGCACGTCCTGTCCCTTTTCATCGCGGAAATACTCGGTCACGGCCAGCGCTGAGAGAGCCACGCGCAGGCGCGCGCCCGGGGGTTCGTTCATTTGGCCGTAAACGAGACCAATACGCGAGCCGTCGGCCAGCACCGGCAGGCCTCGCTCATTCAATTTCGTGTGGCCGTTCTCATCTTTCTCCGTCTTGATGACATCGGCTTCGATCATCTCATTGTAAAGGTCGTTGCCCTCGCGCGTGCGCTCGCCCACGCCCGCGAACATCGAGATGCCGCCGTGCAGCTTAGCGATGTTGTTGATCAACTCCATGATGACCACCGTCTTACCAACGCCGGCGCCGCCGAACGCGCCGACCTTGCCGCCCTTGAGAAACGGGCAAATGAGATCGATGACCTTGATGCCGGTGGTGAGTACTTGCGGGCTGGTGGACTGCTCGGTCAATGCCGGGGCAGATCGGTGAATGGGATTGTAAATGTCGTTGCCGTCCTTGTCCTTGTCCGGTTGCACGGGACCCTGCTCGTCCACGGCATCGCCGGTCACGTTGAACACGCGGCCCATTACGGCTTCACCAACGGGCATGCTGATCGGCTTGCCTTGGTCGGTGAGTTCCATGCCGCGCTTGAGGCCCTCGGTGGAGCTCATGGCCACGGCACGCACCCAGTTGTCACCCAAGTGCTGCTGCACCTCTAGCGTCAGCTTGGTTTGGCCTTCTCCGGGTACGTCAAACTCCACGGTCAACGCGTTGTAGATGGCGGGCACGCTGTCGGTGAACTCTGCATCCACCACCGGGCCAATAATCTGTACAATTTTGCCTTTATTCATTTTCAGTCGGTTGTTTTAAATCAGTTGCCAAGCGCCATCTGGGCGGTGGTGATCTCCAGCAACTCGTTGGTGATTGCCGCCTGGCGCATCTTGTTGAATTCGAGTGTCAAATCCTTAATCAGGTCGTTCGCGTTGTCGGTCGCATTCTTCATCGCCACCATCTTCGAGCTGAACTCGCTGGCCTTAGCCTCAAGTAGAATCTGGTGTACCTGAAAATTGATGTAGTGCGGCAGCAATGCACCCAGCACGCCGCCGGCCGAGGGTTCAAATAGGAACTCCGCCGTGCCACCCGGCAGCTCGGTCGCCATCTCTTCGCCCTCCACACCGGCCTGTACACCCTTGATCTCGGTGATCGGTAGCAGTGTCTGCACTTCCGGCTTTTGGGTGAGAGTGTTGACGAAGTTAGTGAACGCAATGTCCACGTGATCCACCTCGGCGTTCTCGAACAATTCCACTGCCATCCGCGCAATGGCCCTTGCCTCCGAAAAGACCGGGGTGTCGCTGTACGGAAATTCCGCAGCCAAGTTCCAGCCGACGCGTGCGGTATGCTGTGCGCCCTTGCGCCCGGCGGCGATCACGCGGGTATGATCCGTCACGAACTCATTAGTCACCTTCCGCAGCAGGTTTGAGTTGATCGAGCCGCACATGCCCTTGTCGGTGGTTACCAGGATCAGCGCGCGATTCTCACCGCCGCGTGCCTTCATGAAGGGATGGTCGAAATCACCCGCGTGGGACACCACCTCGCCAAGCACGCGGTTCATAAGTTCCGCATACGGCCGTCCGGCCAGCGCCGCCTGCTGTGCACGGGCCATTTTTGCCTGCGCAACCTTCTCCATCGCACTGGTGATCTGTGCGGTTTTCTTGACGGAAACGATCCGCCGCCGGATTTCGCGGGTGCTAGGCATTTAAATTCTACTTGTTCGCCGACTTGTACTCGTCCAGGGCTGCCTTCAGGTTGGCCTTCACCTCGTCGTTGACCTGGCCCGCTGTGGTGATCTGTGTCAGCAGGTCGGCCTTGCGATCCTGCAGGAAGGTGGCAATTGAGGCTTGGGAGTTTTTGACCTCATCCTCGTCCACATCGTCAAAGTAGCCATTCTGCACCGCCCACAGGATAGCCACCTGGATCGGAACCGACACGGGCTGGAACTGCGCCTGCTTGAACACCTCCACGATGCGTTTGCCGCGCTCGAGCTTGGCGCGTGTGGCGTCGTCGAGGTCGCTGCCGAACTGCGCGAAGGCCGCCAACTCGCGGAACTGCGCGAGGTCCAGCTTGATGGTGCCGGACACTTGTTTCATGGCTTTAATCTGTGCCGCGGAACCCACACGGCTCACAGACAGGCCCACCGAGATCGCAGGGCGCACGCCTTGGTAAAACAAATCGGTCTCCAAAAAGATTTGGCCGTCGGTGATGGAGATCACGTTCGTCGGGATGTACGCCGACACATCTCCTGCCTGCGTCTCGATGATGGGCAGCGCGGTAAGCGATCCGCCGCCTGCGTTGTCGGACAGGCGCGCAGAGCGCTCGAGCAACCGGCTGTGCAGGTAAAACACATCGCCAGGGTACGCCTCACGCCCGGACGGACGCTTGAGCACCAGCGCCACTTGTCGGTAAGCTACCGCGTGCTTTGACAAATCATCGAACACGATGAGCGCGTCCATGTTGTTGTCCATGAACCACTCGCCCATGGATGCACCGGCGAAGGGCGCGAGAAACTGGTTGGTTGCGGAGTCACTCGCCGTGGCGGCCACCACGATGGTGTGCTCCATCGCATCGTTTTCCTCAAGGTTTTGGATGACCTTGGCCACGTTGGCGCGCTTTTGGCCAATCGCCACGTAGATGGAATAGAGCGGCCGGAAATCCGGATCGCCGCTTTCGAGGCCCTCCTTGTTGATGCGCGCGTTGTTGATGATGGCGTCGATACACACCGCCGTCTTCCCGGTTTGCCGGTCACCTATCACCAATTCGCGTTGGCCGCGGCCAATCGGGATCATCGCGTCCACGGCCATGACACCCGTTTGCACCGGCTGGCTCACCGACTTGCGCTTGATGATGCCGGGCGCGATTTTCTCCACGGGATAATTTGTGTCCGCGGCGATATCGCCTTTGCCGTCGATCGGCCGGCCAAGTGCGTCCACCACGCGTCCGAGCAGCGCCTTGCCCACGGGCACCGATAGTAGTTTGTCGGTGGTCTTCACCTCGTCGCCCTCGGCGATGCCGGTATGATCACCGAGAATCACTGCGCCCACTTCTGTTTCCTCGAGATTCAGCGCGAGGCCCATCACACCGCCGCCGAAATCGAGCATCTCGTTCATCATCGCTCCTGTGAGACCCTCGATCTTGGCGACGCCGTCACCGATTTCTCGCACCACACCCACGTTCTCTCGCGCCACGTCTGTTTTCGCACCGGCGATCTGGGCTTCAATATCCTGCAGTAGGTTGCTCATGTCTTGTTGTTAAAATTGATTAAAAACTTTCGCTTAAGCCGGTCAGGCGTGTCTTCACGCTGCCGTCAAACACATCGTCGCCGATCTTCACCCTCATGCCTCCTATGAGGCGGGGGTTCTCGGCAAATTCCACGGTCACGTCGGCGCCCTTAAGTCGGTTTAGGCTGTCCCGGACATCCTGTTGCTGCGCTTGGCCAAGCGCCACAGCGCTCTCCACGCGGGCAGTGCGGCTGGCCTCCTCCAGCTTCACCAGTCGCTGCAGGTGTTGCAGGATACCGAAATAACCGCGTGGTTTTTGCTCAATGAGCAGCTGCACGGCCTTTTGTGTTCGATCTGCGTCCAATCGACCGTTGACTTGGCAGCTTTTGAAGAGCTGCTTGGCGAAGCGGCGAGATTGCTTTGTACCCTTCATTCAAATTCGATTAAGCGGCCAGTTCCCGGTTGGTTTCATCGATCAGGCGTTGCTGATCTTCCGCCGTCAATATCTTGCCACTGACCTTGGCAGTGGTTTCGACAACCAATCGGCCAATTTCTGACTTCAATTCAGACATCATCCTATCCCGGTCGGCATCGGTCGCCTCCCGTGCCTTGCGAATGATTTCCTCGGCCTGCTTGACCGCTTTTTGTCCTTCGGCCTCTCCGACCTGCTTGGCCGCTTCCTTGGCATCGGCGATCAGCTGCTCAGCTTTCTGGTTGGCCTCAGCCAGCACCTTGTTGCGTTCGGTCTGGGTCTCGGCCAGTTCGGCCTTAATCTGCTCGGCGTTTTCCATGCTCTCGGCAATGGTTTTCCGGCGGGTTTCAAGCATCTCCAGCACCGGTTTGTAGGCCAGTTTCTTGAGCAAAAACGCCAAGACCAGAAAAGCGATGCATTGGGAGATGAATAGCGGCCAGTTAACGCCGAACGTCTTGACGATCTCGGCAACCGGGCCCTTGTCGGCAGCGTCACCTGCCGCAGCCAATATGATCAGATTTTGCATAACTTAAAAATGTGAGCCGGGCGGAACTCCGCCCGGCGATGAGAGGCTTATCAACCCAGAAACAGGGCGATAAACACAATGCCCTCTGCCAGTGCGGCGAAAATGATCGCCTGCGTACGGATGGGGCCGGCGGCACCGGGGTTGCGCCCGGTGGCTTCTGCGGCTTTGGCACCCACCAGACCCACGCCTATTGCGGAGCCGAGTGCTGCCAGACCAACTTGGATGCTTCCTGTCATTGTTTTTAGTTTGTTCTTTGTTTCAGTTTTTCTCGGCGACCTCCACTGACGTGCATGGTCCGGTCACCGAAATTTGTTTCGCTAATGGGAGTGTTCCTCCTCGTGATGCTCACACATCAGGGCGGTGAACACCGAGGTGAGCAGGGCGAAGACAAGTGCCTGCACCAAGCCCACGAGGACTTCCAACAGGTAGAACGGCAGCACCGCCAGCCAGCCAAGGTACAGTCCGCCCATCATCATGACCGATTCCAACATGTTTTCTCCCGCAAAAATATTTCCGTAGAGCCGGAAGGTAAGCGCCACCGGTCGGACGCCGATCGAGACAATCTCAATGACTCCCACGCAAATGAAAACCACGACAAGGAAGATCCCGAAAAAGCCTGAGCCGTGTCCCTTGACGGCAAAAATATGCCCGACGACACCTCCCGGGCCAATTTCCTTGAGGCACCAGTACATCCACAGCACCATGAAAATGGCAGCCATCGCCAGGGTCATGTTCAGGTCAGCGTTGACGCCGCGTAAAAGAGGCTCGTGCACGTGGCCGGTGGAGTCCACGTTCCATCCCACCGTGCCCATGCCGGGCAACAGGCCAAACCAGTTTGAAAACAGGATAAAAATGAAGATAGTGGCGAAAAACCAGAAGGTCTTTTTCACCATGTGTGCGCCCAGCACTCCCTCAAAGAAACCGTAAAGGCTCTCAACCAGCCACTCTACGAAGTTCTGCAGGCCGCCCGGGATTATTTTTGCCTTTCGGGTGGCCAACTGTGCCACCAGTATGATTCCGGCTGCCACGATGAGCATGACCACCATCGAGTTGGTGACCGCCAACGGGCCGACTTTGCCGCTTTCGGGATCGCCACCAATTCCATGAAATAAAATCGGCGCGGTCTTGGGCAAGCCGTGGTGTTTTTCCTTGTGGCCGTCTCCGTGGTGTGATTCACCGGCCGATGCCGACTCGGCAGCGGTCGCCTCTTCCGCCCCGAACAGGGTCGGGAACGGCAGGGCAACAAACAAAGTTAGTGCGAGTAAAAAGCGGCGGAAATTCATCCAATAACTGTGGAATGGCTGCTTGCTCACCCCAGAGAGGGGAGCCACTTCCAGAAAAGCGCAAAGGCTTTATGCCAAAAAAACGGCAGGACACAACTATTTTTTTTGAAGAAAAATGTGTTTCGACGAAAAAAAAACGGATGCTGGCCAAGCGCTTGGCCAAGTGCGGCTATTTCAGGCGGGTTGGGTTCAGCGGCTTGAGGTCTTTTGGCACGAATTGGCCGTTCCTGCGGATCAGCACGTCGTCGAACCAAACCTCACCCCCACCGTACTCGGGGCGCTGGATCAGCACCATGTCCCAATGCACGGCCGAGCGGTTGCCGTTGTCGCACTCCTTGTAGGCCTGGCCCGGTGTGAAATGCAGTGAGCCAGCGATCTTTTCGTCGAACAAAATGTCGCACATTGGCTCCTTGATATGCGGGTTGAAGCCAAGCGAGAACTCGCCAACGTATCGCGCACCGGGGTCAGTGTCGAAAATCTCGTTGATGCGCTTGGTATCGCTTGCGGTGGCATCGACGATTTTGCCGTTTTTAAATTCAAGCCTCATGTTCTCGAAACGAGTCCCGGCGTAGATGGATGGCGTGTTGTATTGGATAACGCCGTTGACCGACTTTTTAACCGGGCAGGAGAACACTTCGCCGTCCGGAATGTTGCGGTCACCCGCGCAGCCCACCGCGCCGAGGCCCTTGATACTGAAGGTCAGGTCGGTGCCTGGGCCCTTGAGGTGAACCTTGTCCGCCTTGGCCATACGCTTGATGAGTGGCCTTTGTGCCTTGGCCATTCTGGCGTAGTCCATCGTGCAGACGCGAAAGAAGAAATCCTCAAATGCCTCGGTGCTCATCCCGGCGCCCTGGGCCATCGATCCGTTGGGCCAACGGATCACCACCCAGCGGGTCTTGTTGACGCGATAATTCAGCACCGGTCGAAGGGTGCGAGAGTACATCGCAAGGTGGTCGGATGGGATGTCGGAATTTTCCGTGGCGTTGTATGCGCCGCGAACAGCGACGTAAGCGTCGCACTTTTTCATCCGGCTCAATTCGATGTCGCGGACGGTCTTGGCATGTGTTTCGTCGGTATCCAAAAGCATCTCGCGAACGACGCGGCTGGCGCGCATCTCGAGCAGTGGGATGGCGCCGCGCCTGCGGGCAGCGCGGACGAGTTCCACCGCAAACGCCTCGGGCGTGTCGGTGACATCGAAGAGGACGGTGTCGCCCTTCTTTAGGGCGGTCGAGTAACCGGTGAGGACTTCAGCGAGTTTTTTGTAGCGCGAATCAGACATATTGGTGCGGCAACTGATACCACAACACGCAGATTGTTGAACGTAAAATATGCCGTTCAGGCGATGATGTCGTGTATAACCTCGCCGTGAATATCAGTCAGGCGAAAGTCGCGCCCGGCATAACTGTAGACCAGTCTCGTGTGCTCCAAACCGAACAGGTGAAGGATAGTCGCGTGCAGGTCATGGAAATGGACCCTGTTCACCGTTGCGTAGTAACCGTGATCGTCGGTGCTTCCGTATGCGATGCCGGGTTTGGTTCCTCCGCCTGCCAGGAAAAAGCTTATGGCGTGGGGGTTGTGATCCCGACCATCCCCCTGGCTCACTGGTGTTCTTCCAAACTCACCACCCCACATCACCAGCGTGTCCTCCAGCAGGCCGCGTGACTTAAGGTCTCGAATCAGGCCTGCAATTGGTTGGTCAACTTCCGCGGCATTGTTGCGGTGGTTATCCTTGATTCCGCTGTGGGCATCCCATTTGTAACTATGGCTGCATTGGACGAAGCGAACTCCGGATTCTGCAAACCGGCGGGCCATCAGGCATTGGGTGCCGAAGTCACGCGTTTTGGGTTTGTCCAGACCGTAAAGTTTCTTTGTTGCCTCGCTCTCGTTGTCGAGGTTTTGAACCATAGGCGCCTCACGCTGCATCCGGAACGCGAGTTCGAACGAAGCGATCCTTGCTTCCAGCGCGTCGTCGTGAATCCGCTCGGTCAAGTGTTCGCTGTTGATCTCCTTGAGTAAATCCAACTGGGATCTTTGTTCTGCTATAGTTAGGTGTTTGTTTTCGATGAACGGTATTTTTGCCTCGCCTGCCGGGACGCCGTTGAGGCCGATGCGCGTGCCGTGATGGTACGCTGGTAAAAAAGAGGATGACCATGCGTTCATTCCACCGTGTGTCTGGGTTGGGCAGATGGTGATGTAGCCGGGCAGGTTCTGGTTCTCTGTTCCCAGTCCGTAAGTCAGCCACGATCCCATGGAGGGGCGAATGAACGTGTCGGAACCGGTGTGCAACTCCAGCAGGGCAGCGCCATGTCTCGAGTTGGACCCGTACATTGAGTTGATAAAGCAGAGGTCATCAGTGATCCGGGCAATTTGAGGGAAAATCTCAGAGATATACTTGCCGCTTTGTCCGTGTTGCTGAAATTCAAACGGTGAGGCCATCAGGTTGCCCGTACTGCTGGAAACAATGCGTGGTTTTTTCCCGGGATAGGGTTTGCCATGGTCACGTTTCAGTTCCGGTTTGTAGTCGAATGTGTCGACTTGCGATGGCCCCCCATGCATGAAGAGGAAGATGATGCGCTTGGCCCTGGCCTCATATTCTGGTTGAAGCACGGCCAGAGGATTGGCCGAAGCTGCGCTGGATTCTTCGCCCAGCAGACCGGCCAGTGCCATGGCCCCGAACCCTGTTCCCGCGCGCCTCAGCATTTCCCTGCGCGTCAGCGGTTGGGGTTCGAAATTTCCGCAACCTGTTCGTTTGTTGGACATGGCCTAATACAAGTCACTCTAATCCACGAACATGAACTCGCTGGAGGAGAATAGAACCTGGGCGAGGTTTTGCCAGACTTTCTCCCTGCGCCTGGCGGGGTCCGATTCTGTCCTTTTAAGCTTGGCCATGTTTTTTTCAGTGAACGCAACTGCCCGTTCTGTTTCGCGTTCGGTTGGCCGACGTCTAAGGATTTGCCGGTAGATTTGTTCCGTTACCGTGTTAGGCTGCCTGCCTGCCTGTAGCGTCCGCTCGGCAACTTGCTGACTGGCGGCCGCCACCATGTTATGGTTCATCATGAACAACGACTGGGGGGCGGAAACTGTACTGGCACGTTGACCCTGAATCACAGCTGGGTCACCAAAGTCAAAAGCCTGCATGACACTGAACACCGCACTGCGGATGACGGGCAGATAGACCGAGCGGCATTCGAAATTGAAATTGGTATTCTTGAATCCGGTGGCGGTGACGTATTCCCTCGGTTTGTGGGGCATGAGTTGATCCTGCATGGCGAGATTCATGGAGCCCCCGATCAGGATAACTGAATCGCGCACTTCTTCCGCAAGCAGCCGTCTGCGGTTGAAGCGCCACCACAACCGGTTTTCCGGATCCATTTCATGCGCTTTTGCATTGAAAGTGGTGTGCATCTGGTATGTGGCGGAGTTCAGGATGATTCGATGCATTTGTTTGATGGACCAGTTGTTCTCCACAAGTCGCAACGCCAGCCAATCGAGCAGTGCAGGGTGGGTGGGACGCATGCCAAGCTTCCCGAAATTGTCCGGTGTGCGTACGATCCCCGCGCCGAAGTGCCACAGCCAGATGCGATTGACCATGACGCGTGTGGTCAGCGGATGTTCGGTGTGTGTCAACCAGCGGGCAAACTCGAGCCTGCCGCTGTTCTTGTTCGGAATCTTGTCACCGTCGATCGCCGTTACCTTGGGGAATCCTCTGGGGGTTGTGTCACCCAGGTTCAAATAGCTTCCTCGAAGATGGATCCTCAAATCCTCCACATTGCCATCGGTTACCGCCATGGCCTTAGGTACTGACGGGTATTTTTTTTCACTTTCACTCAGTTGCTCTTTGAGTTGCTTGAGTTTTTCCTGCTCCTCCTTGGCTAATAGTTTCTCCACATCCTTCGGCATCTTTAACGGTCCATTTTCATCGTGCAGGAGCGAGTGTAGCGGGTCCTTTTCACGGGTCTCAGCAAAACGCATTCGGATGTTGGAGATCACTTTTTGGTCAATTGGCTTGGTTGGGTCTTCAATAAAACTGCGCCATTCGTACAACGGAGATTTGTCCTCCTTATTGATCTGATCAAGGTGCACGATCCATTGTTGAGTGAATGAGTCGTGGAGTGAATCCAACTGCCTTGTCACTGCAAGGTCGGATTGATCAGTGGGTATAAGCAGAAGTTTGTCAATGTGCGGGGTAGGAGTGGGGCAATCCAGCTTGAGGGTGTTGACGCCAGCATTGAGCCGGAAAGTGCCCTCCAAAAACCACTTTTGGGAGTCGGGATACCAGGTGCCTGTTATTCCGCCTCCGGCTTGTTCGTTGATCAACTTGCCGTTGATGCTCAATCGACTGGGGCGTGACTCGGCAGCGGCATAGCGCATCTGCAACTGGTACAAGCCAGCTTCTTCAGCCGGCAGATCAAATTCAACCTGAGTAGGACCGCTGCTCAGCAAGACACCTATGCCTTTGCCATAGCCATCGAAAGTTTTTAAGCCGTTGCCTCTGGTGAAGTCTTCCGCCTCGATTAAAAGGATGCCATTGGTTTTTCCTCCTGGTTCCTGTTTGTGCTCTTTAATGGCAAGTTGAATGCGGGCATCATTCCGCAGTTCCACCAAGGCGGCGATGAGGTATTCAGCTCCATTATTGCGGGCTTCAGCGATAATGGTTTTAGAGGCCTTGGCCTTGAAGTGTTCAATCGCCAGCTTCTGTTCCTTGACCTTCTTATCCACCAGGTCGTGTCTGGCACGCGACTCGGCTGAATCCAGGTTTAACTCATGCCACTCTGCGACGACCTTATGGTTCACCATTGTCTTGGTGCTCTTGAAGATGCCGGCGAGTGCGTAATAGTCCCGCATGGGAAGAGGATCATATTTGTGGTCGTGGCAGCGGGCACACCCGATGGTCATGCCCAGAAATGTTTGGCCAATCGTGTCGATCTGCTCGTCGATGATGTCCATTTCCATTTTGCGGCCATCATCTTCGGCCAGCATCTTTGCACCCACGCTTAGGAAACCGGTTGCAATCTGGCGGGCGTGCCGTTCCGAGTCGGATTCGCTCTTGCTGGCAGGCAGCAGGTCTCCGGCAATCTGCTCCTGGGCAAAACGGTTGTAAGGCTTGTCTTCATTGAACGAATTGATGACGTAATTCCTGTAACGAAAGGCGTTGATGTAGGCGAGGTTCTCGTCGAGGCCGTTACTGTCGGCATAGCGGGCAACGTCCAGCCAGTGTCGTCCCCATTTTTCGCCGTAGTGGTGTGAGGCCAGCAGCCGTTCGACTACTCTGCCAAATGCGTCCGGTGACTTGTCGGCGAGGAACGCTTCAATATCCACAATGGTTGGCGGCAGGCCGGTTAGGTCGTAGGTGGCTCGGCGAATGAGCGTGCGTTTGTCGGCCGGAGGTGTGGGGCGAAGTCCATTTTTCTCGAGCTGCGAGAGGATGAAAAAGTCGAGTTCCTCCTTTGGCCAAGCGGCGTTTTCGACCGGCGGTAACTTGGGTTCGCTTGGTTTGCGGAATGACCAAAAATTGAGCGCATCCTCGAAGTCGATCTCCTTCGTCCCGGCCTTGGCCAGTTGCCCGTCGCGAGGGTCGGGAGCACCCATCTCGATCCATTGTTTAAAGTTGGCGACGACCGGCTTGGCCAAGCGGGTTTTCGGCGGCATTACCAGCTCGGAGTCGAGATAGCTAATAGCCCGGTAGAGGTTGCTCTTGTCCGGGTCGTCCGGAACCACTGGAGTCAACCCCGACCCGCCCTTGCCACGGATGCCTTCGAGCAGGTCGAGCCGCAGTTTGCCCTTGAGCTTGCCTTTTTTTTCCGCCTCGGCGGAATGGCACTTGTAGCAGTTATCTACCAGGACCGGCCGGATTTTTTTTTCGAAAAAGTCCAACCTGTTTTCTGCGGCCTCGAATGCTTCCGGTGCAGTCAGCAGGCTGGCCGCAAACGGAAAACAAAGGGCTTTGGTGATGGGGTGCGACACGGGAAAGTGATCAACCGCTTGGACCGGGTTATTTCTCCACGATCCAGATGTTGCGGAACTGCAACGGGTTGTTGTGACCTTGCAGCCTGATTGGGCCGGGCCGGCCCTCGGGGCCGCCTCGACTTCCGGGGCATTTGCTGTCGATCTCAATGTTATTGTGGATGACGATTCCGTTTAGGCGGATGGTCAAGAGTGTGTTTTTGAGTTTTCTGCCATCCTTCACGACGGCGTTGGTGAAATCGACATCGTAGGTCTGCCATTGCAGCGGTGGCAGGCAGGCATTCACATCGCTGGCCCGCTTGCTGTAAATGCCGCCGCATTCGTTGTTCAGTCCCTCAAGGCCAAACGAGTCGAGCACCTGCACCTCATAATCGTCCACCTGATAAAAGCCGCTGTTGCCCCGGCCCTGGCCGCGGGCCGTGGGCTTGTAGGGGAGCAGGAACTCGATGTGCATGTGGTAGTTGCTGAATTTGCGCCTGGTACGAATGTCTTTTCCGTCCGTGTTGAGCAGACCGGTTTTGGCATCGACCCGGCCGCCGGTCCATTCGTTTTTGTTATTGCCGTCAAACAGCACGATGGCTCCATTGGGAGGCTTTTTGCCCAGTGTACCGCTTTTGCGGACAACGTGCTCCATGCGGAATGTTTCTCCGTCGGTGTAATGACCCTCGGCCACGCCGCTCTCGATGGTCATCCCGGCGGCTCGGTGGCCGGCCGGCGGGAACTTCCTTGTGGCGCTGAACTCATCGGCCGGTTTGGCAAGGTAGCGGCGTTTCCCGCTGGAAGCCTCGAACTTGCCGCGCCCCTCCTCGACCCAGCCCTGTAGCAGCGACTTGTTTTTGCCATCCCACCCGGCACCGGGCAGTCCGCCGGGCAGGAGGACTGCCTGGAATTTACCTCCCCCGAGCGCCACCACCTGAGCGCCGAGCTTTTTGCCGTCGGAAGTTTTTCCGGCGTATTCGCCCTGGATTTTGAAATCAATCGGAAGCGTTGGATCCGCCGGATTGGTCCATAACCCACTGGCAGCCTTCGTGGAGACCAGGCCAATGGCCAGATTGAAGAGTAACAGAGTCGCTTTCATGCAAATGGATGGCGAAAACCTACCTGTTTGGCCAAGGGGAGGGAAGTCCTTTGCGTCATCTTCGGCTGCCAAGCGGCCGGGCACGGAGGTTGCGGAATCGCACAACCCCGCCGGAGCCGTGATGCTGGATTCCGAACCGGCCCCGCAACGAGCGATCATCCTCAAGGTCGGAAATCAGTCGGCCATTGATCCAGGTTTGAATTTGCGACCCGACGGCACGCACGCGAAATTTGTTCCACTTGTCGTCGCGGAACAGTCCCCTGTTTTTTTGCCTCATCGCAGCGGTTTGCTTTGCGCCCTTCGGGAACAGCCAACCGCCCAGTCCGATGCCGTAAACGCCACCGTTTTTGCCGGCGGATTCGCGCTCGATCTCGCACTGGTAGCCCTTGGGCTTTCCGGTTTCACCGAACAGCCGAAATCCTAGACCGGAGTTGAAATGGTCGTCTTTTGCGGTGGCTTGCTCGGGGAGTTTCACTTCCGCCTCGATCTCGAAGTCGGCCATCTGCACATCCGAAACGACCCAGACATTCGCTGTGGAGAAGAGATGCAATTCGCCGTTGACCGCCTCGAGTCGATCCGCCCGGCCGCGCGGCGTCCAGCCCTTGGCCGACTGGCCGTCAAACAATGGCACCCAGCCGCCCTTGGCCAGGGGGGCAGTGGCCGGGTGATGTCCGGCGACGTTCATCGGGATGCGGTACAGGCCGCCGCCGGCCGTGACGTAAAGCACGTTGGTTTCCGTGCCGGTGCCGAAACAGCAGTTGGTCGGCAGTGTCTCGGTCGGGATATAGGCCAGTTCCCGGCCGGTGGCGGTGTAAACCACGATGCCGAATCGGCGCGTCGAGCGTACGGCGGCGTAAAGGTTTCCCTGCACGTCAACCGTCATGCCGTCGATGCCGGCCTCGTCGCCGAAATCGACGAGCACTTTTTTCGGTCCCAGGCCGCCGTCGCCATGGAGCGCGAACGTGTTCAGTGTCATCCGGCCATTCGGGGCGTTGTTGGTCTCGGCGACGTACAGCGTTTTGCCGTCCGGCGACAACGCCAAGCCGTTGGGTTTCTCGATTTGATCCGCGCCGATGGCCAACTTCACGGAGCCGTCCGCCGGGTCGTACCGGTAAACGGCCGTCTGATCCTGTTCCTCTTTTTCGCCGCCGACGTAGCGGGGATCGCTGAAGTAAATTTTCCCGTCGGGCAAAATCACGAGGTCGTTGGGCGAGAGGTAGCGGCCGCCGTTGAACCGCTCGGTGAGCACTTTCAGCTTTCCGCTTGGCAAGATTTCGCACAGCGCCATGCGGCCGTTGTTTGCGCCGCAGCAGGCGATGAGCCGGCCGGCGCGGTCGAACATCAGTCCGTTGCTTTTGCCGGAGGCAGCACAGTAGACGGTGGTTTTGCCAGTCCTGGGATCAAACCTGTGAACCTGGCCGGTGGTGCCTTCGTTGCTCGGGATGTCGCTGAAGTACACCGAACCATCGGCAGCGACCGCGACGCCCTCGGTGAACTCGCCTTGGTTCCACAGTTCCTCAAGCCGGGAACTCGACGGCAAAATGGACGGGCTACCGCTTGGCTTGGCCGGCTCGGCCTTGGCCAGGCGCGCCGAGGTGGCCAGTGCCAACAGGAGACAAATCGTTATACGGATTGGCATGTGGAGATTCTGGCAGGTCGGGTATCTGGAGGCAAACCGGCAGTGGGCATCATTCAGGCATCGGCAACTGCCAGCGCTCGTTAAAAAAACCGGCTGCGGCGATGCAGGTGGGGTCGCCTGCGTTGTACGGCCGGCGCATGTCCACCAGCGCCCAGTCCGGCAGCTTGGGCGTTTGTGTGGCGTTACTCATGTGGCCGAACCGGCTGAAGGTGAAGCCGGAGTTGAGCACGATATAACGTTTGGGATTGAGCGGGTTCGGGTAAATCAACATCGGTGCGTGCGTTGCTGACTCCGCTACCGCTTGGCCAAGCTGCACCGTTGTTTCACTCCAGCCAAGCGGCAGTTGGTCGATGACGCGGGCGATGGTTGAGTTGCTTTGTGGGTCGCCCCAGAGAATGAGGTTGCAGTCGGCGATGTCGGCGTCGGTTATGTCGTTGTCGTCCTTGACAAGAGGCTTGGCGCGGAACTGAAGTTCCCAGTCGGACAGCGCCTGGCCAAGCTGCGCTGCCGTCCACTTGTCGGCCATTGGACTCAGCGCCGGGCCGGTCGGGCGCACCATCAGAAACCGGTTTATGAACGCATCGTCGATCGGCCCCTGCAGGCCGGGGCGCTTGGCCAAGCCGGCGAACTTGAACCGTCCGACGGCCCGCCATCTGCCGAGAGCGTTCACGAATAGCGCCTCCCACGAGCGGTCGGTGCGGATGCGTGCTCCGGTCAGTTCGTCTCCGTCAATGACGACGGTCGGGTTGCCGTTGGGGCGCAGCGGGCAAAGCCCGGAGGGCATGGACAAAACCAGGCGCGAGACGTTGTCGGTGGCCACCTCGACACGTTTTTCGCTGGTGAGGCGCGCCTTGACGCGGGCTGGTTTCCAGTGTGTCTCGAGTCCGTCAACCTGAACCCAACCTTGCCGATTGTAGCGCAGTGTCTGTGTGACCAGCCGCACCTCAGCCGGCACCGGGTTACGGCCCTTGGCAGCGACGGCATTGACGCGATCGTCGATCTCCGCCTTCGCGGCGGGATGATACTTGTGGCCGGTATCCGGGCCGATGACGTGGTGCAATGCCAGGCCTTCGGCGGTGAGGTGGCGTTCCATGATGTTCGCAGCCTGCCTTTGTTTGTCGATCTCGCCGCTGTAGGCGACGGTGGCGGTGTTGAACAGGTTGCCGGCGTATTTCGTGGCGTCGTACAGTCCCCAAAGTGTCTGCTCGTAGGCGGGCGGCATCGCGTTTTTTCGGGTCAGGCCAAGGTACTCGAGCGACTCGGCAAAACCGGCCCCCGGTGCAACCGCCACCCAGTCTCCGGCGAAGTGGGTGCCGAGATGCCAGCAGCCGGCGCCGCCCATCGAGAAGCCCCGGATGCTGACCCGGTTGCCATCGACCGGGTACTGCGTTTTCGCGTGCGCGAGCGCCTCAAGCACATCCATCTCGCCGGCGAACTTGAACGCGTTGCAAAAACGGCCGTACGGGTGGAGGACGATCGTGTCGGGCGGGGTGAACTGCCCAGCGCTGGTGTGGCGCTGCTGGATGAATTTCAGTTCGCTCAGTTTGTCGTCGCGGCCGTGCAGCCAGATGTCGAGGCGGCGTTTGCGCCACGGGTCGGTGGAGACCGACGGCGGGATGACCAGCCCGTACGGCTGCACCGAGTCGTCGAGTCGGGAGACGTAGCCGCGCACGACAAGGCCGGTGGCGCGCGTCCACGGTGTTTTGCCCTTGGCCAGTTGCGCGGCGCGTTCGCGGCCTTCGACGAGCAACTCCCCGGCAGTTTTGAGTTCGCTTGGCTTGAAAAAGATCCGGTGCTTCAGCGCCCAGTCAACGGCCTTGTGATAGACCTGTACATCGGGGAGGTGGTGGAGCAGCGGCGGCGTATCAACGTGCTGTCTGGCCAGCGCGTCAATCGCTTGGCCAAGTGCGTCGGTGCGTTCGCGGAGTTGGGCGCGGGCGTCGCCGGGCAGTTCGATACCGACGGCCGGGACGCGGGGCGTCGTGGCGACGAGCGGCTTGGCCGGTTCGTTCGCTTGGCCAAGCGCGGCGGCGGCGAGGCCAAGCGCGAGGATTTTCCGGCGGAGTAGCACACGGCGGAGTCTGGCGGCAAAGCCGGGCCGGTGCAACCGGCGAGCGGCCGGGGCTTCAACTGAGGATGCGGCTGCCTTCCGAAAGGAAAATACCCTTGAAATTCATCTCGAGCGCTTGGGCGTTGGTGGCTTTCTCAAGGGCCTCCTCCTTGGTGATAATGTCGTCCTTGACGAGTTGGAAAAGGGACTGGTTGAAGTTTTGCATGCCATCATCGGTACCGGTCTCGACGGCGGCGTGGAGTTTCTCGAGACGGTTCTCGTTGATCAGCTTGGAGACAGTTGAGGTGTTGATCATGATCTCGATGGCGGGAATGACGCCGCCGTCCTTCCGCACGGTCATGCGCTGAACGATGATGGCCCTGATGGTGCCGAGCATTTGCTTGCGCACTGACTCGCGCTCATCGGCAGGGAAAAAGTCCAGCATGCGGGATATGGATTGAGGCGCGTCGATGGTGTGCAGGGTGGACAGGACAAGGTGCCCGGTGTCGGCCGCGCTCATCGCGGCGCGAAAACTGGTGGCGTCGCGCATTTCCCCTATCATGATGACGTCGGGATCCTGACGCATGATGTGCTTGAGACTGTGGGTGTATGACGGGGTGTCTAGGCCGATTTCGCGCTGCTCGATGATGCAGTTGTTGTCCTCGAAAACGTATTCGACCGGATCCTCCAGTGTGATGATGTGCCGCTTTTGGGTGGTGTTGATGTGGTTGATCATCCCGGCAAGTGTGGTGGACTTGCCGCAACCGGTGGTCCCGGCCACCATCACGATGCCCCGATGTGACTCAGCGATGGACTTGATGACCTCCGGCAGGCCGAGGCTGTCGATGTTCGGCACCTCGGCGACGACGTGGCGCATGGCCAGGCACCATTTCCCGAGATGCTGAAAACAGTTCGTCCGGAACCGGCCAATACCGGGCACGTGGTAGGAAAAGTCGAGTTCACGATCCTCTTCCAAGCGTTGTTTGAAATGTTCGGGCACAATGTTGTCGATGACTTTCTGCAGCCATTGCTCCTCCGGTTGCTGGGTCATCTCGGTCTCCACCAACTGGCTGCTGATGCGGTAAACCACGGGCGCATCCGGCTTGATGTGGATGTCGGAAGCGCCACCATCCACGGCGGTTTTCAGGATTTTGTGAAACAGTTCCATCTCAACTCGACCGGGGAGACAATCAGGAATGCGCCGTCCCGGCAAGCGCCAAAACGGCGCTTGGCCAAGCGCGGGCTCACCACTCGATGACGGCCGCGCCCCAGGTCAGGCCGGCACCGAAGACAAGCAGCAGGATCAGGTCGCCGCGCTGCACTTGGCCCTGCTCGACCGCCTCGTCCAGCGCGATGGCCACCGAGGCGGCGGAGGTGTTGCCGTAATGCTCCAGATTGCTGAAGACCTGGTCTTCAGTGGCGCCGAGACGGTCGCCCACGGCCTTGAGGATGCGCATGTTGGCCTGGTGCGGGATGATGCACTTGATGCGGTCGATCCCGAGTTCACACCGGCCCAAGGCCTCCCGGGCGGCGGTGGTCATCGCCGTGACGGCATTCTTGAACACCTCCTGCCCGTCCATCTTGAGGTAGTGCAGACGGTCGGAAACGGATTGGCTCGTGGCCGGGTGCAGGCAGCCACCACCCGGCTGGGAGAGGATCGATGCCTTCCGGCCGTCGGCGCCCATGCAGGCGGTCAGCAGGCCGTGAGTGTTTTCGCGGTTTTGCAGCACGGCCGCGCCCGCGCCGTCGCCGAAGAGGACGCAGGTGTTGCGATCCTCCCAGTCGACGATGGAGGAGAGTTTCTCCGCGCCGATCACCAGCACGGTGTCGTACGTGCGGGACATGATGAACTGCTGCCCGATCTCGAGCCCGTAAACGAACCCGGAGCAGGCTGCCTCCATGTCGAAGGCCGCCGCGTTGTGCGCGCCGATTTTTTCCTGCACAAGACAGGCGGTGGCGGGAAAGGGCATGTCGGGCGTGATGGTGGCCAGGATGATCAGCTCCACATCGGCGGGATCGACCTCGGCCCGCTCAAGCGCGCGCTGCGCCGCCCGGGTGGCCATGTCGGAGGTGTGCTCGTCGTCTGCGGCGATGCGGCGTTCCCGGATGCCGGTGCGCGAGATGATCCACTCGTCGGTCGTGTCTACCAACTTCTCGAGGTCGGCATTGGTCAGCACTTTTTCCGGCACGTAGGAGCCGACGGCGGAGATGGAGCAGGTGCGGCCAACGAAGTCGTGCTCGGCACGCGGATTCTTGATCGCGAGATTAGTCATGCCTGGGCAACGGCCGGCTCCGGCTTGGCTTCGGCCAGCCTGGCGTTGGCTTTGGTCACGACGTCGATGATGTGCTCATTGATTTGATGATCCAGAGCCTCGACGGAGTGTTGCACCGCGTTGCGGATGGCCCGGGCGCTGGCTGAGCCGTGGCAGATGGTCACGATGCCGTTGACGCCCAGCAGGGGCGCTCCGCCGTAGCTTTCCGTGTCGATCCGGTTTTTCAGGGAACGAAACGCATTTTTGGAGAGGGCCGCGCCGATTTTCCGGATGGGCGTGGCGGTGAGTTCCTCGCGCAACCAATCCATCATGCGCAGGGCCAGGCTCTCACAGGTCTTGAGGACGACATTGCCGACAAAGCCGTTGCAGATGACGACGTCGAGATCCTCCCCGAACAGGTCGTGTCCCTCCACGTTGCCGACAAAATTGAGATCCAGCCCCTGGCAGTATTTCAATGTATCCTGTGTCAGATCATTGCCCTTGGCCTCCTCGGTGCCGACGCTCAACAAGCCCACCCGCGGGCGGCTTTTTCCGAGCACTTCACGGGCGTAAATGTCGCCCATGATGGCGTAGTGCATCAGGTGTCGGGGCTTGCCCTCGACGTTCGCCCCGGCATCGAGCAGGACGAAGTTGCCCTCCTTGGTGGGCATCACGGCGGCGATGCCCGGGCGATCCACGCCAGGCAGGGTGCGCAGCTTGATGGAGGCTGCGGCGACCAAGCCCCCTGTATTCCCAGCGGAGAGGACAGAGTCGGCCTGGCCCTGTTTGACCAGGTCCATGGCCATGGCCACGGAGCAGTTTTTCTTGCGGCGCAATCCCTCGACCGGTTTTTCCTCCATCGAGAGGATCTCCGGCGAGTGCACCATCTCGATGCGCGAAGCCAGATCTCCCGCTTGGCCAAGCGCGGGGCGGATGGCGTCCTCGTCGCCGACGAGGTATATGGTGCGGATGTGGTCGTGATCCCCGAGCGCCTGAAGCAGTCCGTCGATAATGACGGCACAGCCTCCGTCCCCGCCCATGACATCCGCCGCGATTCTCATAAGGATACTGGCGCGACCCAGCCGGCTGCGCTCTGGTTTTGGAAATAAGTCAGGCGCCGACCTCGACGCTGACGATCTGTTTGCCCTTGTAATAGCCACACTCCGGGCAGGCGCGGTGGCGTTGGTAGCCCAGATGGTCGCACTGCGGGCAGTTATCCAGCTGCGGCGCGTGAAACTTGCTGTTGCTGGCGCGGCGCTTTCGGACGCGGCTCTTGGATGACCTGATTTTTGGTACTGCCATAAAATTACTAATTACTCCCCTATTCGAGGTTCATATTGTCGAGTTTGGACCAAACAGAGGCTTCACTCGGTTCGTCGGAAGCCTCCTTGATTTTCAGTTGTTTGCCGTCACCCTCGGTCCATTTGGGGGATTCGTTGCACCCGGTTTCACACAACGGATGTTGCGGAAAAGCGAGGAACGTATCTTCGCGCAAGTAGGGCGTCAAGTCCGCTGAAACGTTGGTCAGCTCGATTTTTTCCTCCCCAGCCAGCGGGAGCAGGCAGCTCCAGTCTGGCAGCTCGACGCCGTGCACGAACGCCTGCAGACACCGGGCGCATTCGCACTGGAGGCGCATGCTGAGCCGACCCCGGAGCAGGATATTGTCCCCGGCCCGCTCCGCCATGAGGTCATAATCGAGCGGCTCGTTCGCCTTGACCAGTTCGTCGAGGGTCTCCATGTCCAGTTCCTCCGGCGACAGTTCTCCCTTGAGCCGGACGGGGCCGTTGGCCAGACTTTCGATGTTCAGGAGCAGAGGCATGGTGTCGGGGGCGCGCGCGGCACGCTTGGCCAAGTTCATTAGACAGCGACCCGGGCGGAGGGTTCAATTTGCGCCCGCTTGGCCAAGCCGCTCCGTCAGCGCCTCCCTGACCCCGGGGGTGACAAACGCGGAGACGTCGCCGCCCAGGGTGGCAATTTCCTTGACCAGGTGCGAGCTGAGGAAGGAGTACGAGGCCCGGGGCATCATGAACAGCGTTTCCACCTTCTCGTTGAGCTTGCGGTTCATCAGCGCCATCTGGAATTCGTACTCAAAATCGGACAGCGCCCGCAGGCCGCGGATCACCGCGTGGCCGGACTGCCTCTCCACATACTCCACGAGCAACCCCTCGAAGATGTCCACTGACACGTTGTCGAGGCTGTCGGTGGATTGCTCGATCAGCGCTCTCCGTTCCGCCGTGGTGAACAGTGGTTGCTTACTCCCGTTGCGGGCGATGGCCACCACCACGCGGTCAAACAAACGGGACGCCCGCTGGATGACATCCAGATGCCCGTTGGTCATGGGATCGAAGCTGCCGGGATAAATGACCGTTCGCACAGGCGAAACCGTAGCAGAGACGGGTCAAAAAAAGAACCCGGACAATCGTCCGGGCTCCCAAGATTTTATCCGTCAAAAACAGACTGCGATCATCCGCCGATTGGCGATTCCACCGGTGGTGTCGGGGGCACCACGATGGGCGGCGGGGGAACTTCGCCCTCCACCACCTCCACGGGCGGCGGCACAAATGCGATTTCAGCAACATTGCCGAGATCCCCCTCGGGATCCTTCGGTTTGATTTCCACCTCAACCCGGAACGGTGTCGAGGCATCGCCGGTTGGTACCACTGTGGTGATGATATCCACTTCGTCGGCGTTCAGTGTCTCTCCGTTGATCTCGAAATTATCCAGATTGCCGAACTGCTCCTCGATGGTGGCGATGTAGGCGTCGGCCTCGTCCGCCGTGAACCCGTCTGTCGTGATGTTAATCGACTTGGCGGAACCGGATTCATCGACATTGGCGATTAGGCTGGGCGGCTTCATTGGGGCCACCAAGTCCACATCCACAGAGACAGAGTTGCCACTTGACGTGGGGATCGCCACCGCCACCGCTATGGCGTTGGCCCCAGCAACATCAGCTGCGGCAAACGGAGCGCCCGTCTTGGATTTGACAACCAGCTTTTTGCCTCCACCTGGTGCTTCCTCCACCACGATAATCGCGTCATCGTCGCTGATGGCTCCTCCGCCCACGTTCAACTGCAGGTCGGACGGCTTCAGTTCCTGGCCGATGGCCAACCCGCTGCCCGCAGCGGCATCAAGCACGATCTCCAGGCGATCCGGATTGAACGCCGATCCGGAGCGAACCACCAGGTCGCCGAAGAACGTCGGGATTGGGGAGATGAACTGGGTCGGATCAATTGGGCCACCATTCTGGCTTGTCTGATTCTCCCAGACTCCCTGCCGGAGCGGCACGCTGATGCTGAAACCGGGGAAACCCGGTGTATCCGCTGGTGCATCCGCAGCGGCTGCGGCCTTCTCGTCGTCGGCTGCCTTCAGTTCACGGCCGCCGACATATTTCTCGCCGCTGGCGATCAGCACCTCGCGTCCGTTCGCGCGATCGGTGTACTTGACCTTGCCGCTGACCACGATCAGTTCGCCAACGGTGCCCTTCACGTTGGCTTCGCCCATCGGTGTCTTGATGACGTAGCTTGAGCCCATCGGCAGCTTGCGGACATTGCCAATTACGCGGCCGCGCCTGAGTTCCATCTCGGTCTTGGCGATCGGCTCGATCGGGGCAATCTCGACGGCGAGGCGGTTGAATTTTAACTCGGTGTCTGCAGCGAGCCGCAGCAGCGAGCCGTTGATCCCGAGAAACAGGTCGGCCCGTGACTTGGCTCCGGTCTTGACGACGGCCCCGGTCTTGAGCAGTTGGCCTGTCTGCAGAGGCAGCCACTTGTTGCCATCCACTAACATGGTGGCTTCGCCGCTGACAGCTTGCACGAGAGCTTGCCCGTTTCGGGTTTCGGCCTGTGCCGTGAACAGGAGTCCAGCGGCAACAAACCCGGCCATGAATGATACGCGTTTCATATGTTTGTGTGTGTTCTAAAAGGCTAAAAACGTTTTAAGCGCCCCGAATCGTAGTCCTACCAAGCGCAATGTCAACCGCGAAATGTGTTTTTTTCAGTACGACGACTTGGCCGAAAATAGGCATTTTTCCATAAAAATGAAGCAAAAAATTAATTGATCACTATCAGAATCGGGGGTCGGTAACATCGATTCAGTCGATGGAACCATTGATTTTATCGATGAATGCTTTTTGGGTGAGATGGAGTAAAGTCTCCCCGGAGCGCCGAGCCGCTTGGCCAAGCTGGCTGAAAACAAAACAGAACAGGAGAGGATCAACAATGGAATTCATAGGATTAATTTGCGTGGGATCGATGGTGGTCTTGCCGCTTGTGGCCCTGATCAAGGCCCTTGGGGCAGCGAGGGAGGTGGTCGGTCTCAAGCAAAAGGTTCAACAACTTCAGGACCGGCTGAATGACTTGAGGGATCGGTTCGGCGACACGAGTCCGGCATCCGGGCCGCTTGGCCAAGCGGAGTCGCCAACCGAATCCAAGCAGGCCGCCTTGGCCAAGCCGGAGCCGAAGCACTTCACATTGCCAAGCGACTTCAAGGAGTCGCGAGAGTCACGAGCGGCGCGCCTGGCCGAAAAGCATAAGAAGACTCCCGCTCCGAAGCCGGCGTCGATTCCTCCGCCAATCATCAGTCGCCCAAGCCGGCTCCTCCTGCCGAGCCTGCCGCCAAGCCAAGCGGACCGGCCAAGCCGGAGAAGGCTGTCGCCACCGCGCAAGCCGGGATGCCTCGTCTGCCCAAGGTGGATGCCGAGTCGATCGAGATGAAATTGGGCACCTACTGGTTCGTCCGTATCGGCGTGATGCTGGTGCTGACCGCCCTCGGGTTTTTGGCTTACCACACGAAGGGTTTTGGGTTCATCGAACTCCCACGCGGGGCCAAGGTGAGTTTATTTTATTTGTTGAGTGCGGCGATGGGTGGCATTGGCTTTTGGCTTCAACGCACGAAAGAGCAGTTAAAGAACTACGGTCAGGTGCTGCTCGCCGGCGGCTTTGCCGGGGTGTATTTCACGACGTACGCGGCGCATGTTATTGGGCCGGTTAAGATCATTGACAATGCGACCTTCGCCCTGCTGCTGTTGTTCGCGTGGGGTGGCTTCATGGTTTGGTTCGCGGATCGCCTCAAGTCAGAGACGATCGCGCTCTTCGCCACCGGCGCCTCGTATTACGCCACCTACGTGCCACTGATCCATGCCGACGGTACCGGCGGTGTGTCGTGGGTGATTCTTTTCTCAAACCTTGTCCTCGCGGTGGCGGCGGTGGTGTTCATGCTGCGCAATCGCTGGCTGAAGATGCCGGTGCTGAGCCTGTCGGCGTCTTACGCCGGTTTTCTCCTATGGCGGCTGCGGGTTGATGAGCCGTCGCTCACAATCGCCGTGAGTTTCGCGGTATCACTCTGGGTGGTTTACACGGCGGCGGTTTTCCTCTCTCGCAGCGGGGCCTTCAGCGACCGCCAGCGCGCTGCGTTCCTGACCGCCAACAACGCGGCCATGTTTGGCCTGCTCACGGCGGATGTGCTGAAATATCACGAGCCGAAATTCTGGATTTTACCGATGGTTGTCGGCGTGGCGCTGCTCGGTTGCGCCGTGGCGGCGGCGCGTTGGCTCGAGGACCAGTCGCTCTCGCGCAAGAGCTATCTCACCCAGGGCTTGGTGTTGGTAACACTTGGCCTGATGACGATGGATATGGTCGACTCGATCCAGGCGCCCATCCTTGCTGCCGAGAGTGTTGTGCTGCTTTTCATGGCGATTCGCCGCGACAACTTCATCATCCAAATCGGCGCGCTCATCGTGTCAGCGATCGCCGTGATTTATGCGCTCATAGACATCGGAACCGGCAGCGCAGATTATTGGCTCGGCGGCCTGTCAGTGATGGTGTTCCTGTTGTTTAACGCCCGGCTTTGCCACGCGCGGATCGAGTCCGCGCTCGAGCCGGTGTTGCGGCCGAGGGTGAGTTATTTGACCGGGCTTGGCTTGGTTGTCGGCTTGGCTGCCTTCTTGGTAAGGGCCGACGAGATTGCATCGTTGCAGGACTGGGTTGCCGCGATCCTGATGGCAGCAACAGCACTGTTCACGGGATCGGTTTACCGGCTGAAGATCCGCGAGTTCCTACTACTCGGCCAAGTGCCGGGAGCGATTGGGTTGCTGTACGCGCTTGGCCTCGCTGAATCGGCCGGTGGGTTCAGTTGGCCGTTGTGCTGCGCGCTCGCGCTCGCGCTTGGCCAGGCACACTGGTGGCGCTGGCAACGAGACCAATTTACCGACTGTTGTCCGAACGGTCCATTGGCCAAGCGGTTGCCCATGATCATCGAGGCGGCATTATCAGGTGGCTTTGTTTTGTCATTGCTCGTTTGGTTGCACGAAGGTGTCGAACTTGATCACACATGGCTTTGGGCGGGAGCGATCATCTCGGTCGGCATGACAGTGTACGCGGTGTTCACCCGGGCACGATTTGTCGGTTTGTTCTCGCAGGTTTACCTGTTGATGTCTTGTTGGATTATGTTCGAGTTGTGCGTTCGAAGCGACAACGAGCATGCCGTCTTTGCGCTGATCCCGATTGTCACGATGTACCTCATGAACATCGCAGTCCCGATCGCCATCGCGCGCATTGGCCAAGTGCCGGAGATGATCCACTCCTGGGTTGGCTGGATCCAGTTGGCCTACCGTATCATCGCCGCCGCGCTGGGCTTGTTGTGGATCGGCAATTACGTTCCCGATGAGTGGCGGGTGCTGGTGTTCGTCTCGGTGGGCGTGGTGTTTTTCGTCGTGCAATTCCTGAGGCCGGCCCGCGAATGGCAATGGCTGGCGCTGGCTTATGCGGTGATCGGGTACCTCGTCCTCGCCGGCCAGTTCATCGATGACAATGCGTTTTGGCAAAGCCTGGTGGCGATCGTTGCGCTGTTTGGCGTTCAGCAACTGGGGCGGCGTCTCGCGGTTGACGAAAAAGTGCCCGACAGGATCCACCAATGGCTGATCCTTGTCGGCGGCGCGCTGTTGTTCATTTGGCTCTCGATCAAGGTCTCGAATATAGTTTCGGAGATGGAGATGGGGGGGCACGGCGCGCGCACGATCACGTGGTCGTTGCTCGCGGTGGTTTATTTCGGCCTTGGCCTTGGTTTGAAGGAGCGGTGGTACCGCCTGATGGGGTTGGGCACACTGGCGATCGCGCTGGTGTCGCTCGCGCCGATCATCTGGGGGATGTCCACCCCGATGAAGATCGCCAGTTTCTTCGTGATGGGCGGCGTGTTCCTCGGCCTGGGCTTTGTGTACACCCGGTTCAAGGAGCAAATCAAAAATCTGCTCTAAACTAGGCCAGGCGCTTGGTCAGAAGAACGGGTTGACGGTGAGTTGCTCGGCGACGGTGGTGACGGGGCCGTGGCCGGGGCAGAGGAGGGTTTCTGCGGAAAGGCTTAAGATTTCCGACTGCACCTTTTCGCGGGCGAGCTGGTAATGGTCGGGTGCGCCGCCCATTGAGCCGGCGAAGATCGCGTCGCCGACCATCGCGACTTTCGGCGCGAAACCGGGGAAGTTGTCCACCACGTAGGTCGCCCCGTCATCGGCGTGGCCGGGGGTTTCGCGGGAGGTGATCTGCAGGCCGCCCAGCTCGACGATCTGGCCGGGCTGGTTGCGCTGCTCCTCAGGCGCGTTGGGCGAGCTGGAGTTCAGCGCCAAGTCCGGGAATTGTTTGCGGATTGGCGTCATCGCGGCGACATGGTCGTGGTGGGTGTGCGTGATGAACAGGTGCTTCAGAGTGAGCTCGTTTTCCTGTAGCAACGCCAGGATCGGCTCGTCGCTCCAGCCGGTGTCGAACAGAGCGGCCTCGCGGGTGGCGGCGTCCCACACGAGATAGCAGTGCACCTCCATACCCTCGTTGGTGGTGATTTGCCGGACGGTTTTGTTGGCCTCAAGGTCGGCGGCGCGGGGATACCAGCCGCTGATGATCGTGGCGAGCTTGTCAGGATTGAGGTGGAGCAGTTCGCCGATTTTCACCAGGTCGGGCAGCTCGTCGAAAGTGCCGTGCTCCTCGAATCTGACGTAGTTTTCGTCGTTCAGGCCAGCCGCCTCGGCGACTTGCCCGGGGGCCACATCCAGCCCTTTGCGCGCTTTGCCAACGACATCTCCGGCGTGGTCTTCAAGGGTCATCGGACGTGACGCTACTGGAGGCGGGCCGGGGATACAAGCTGCGTTTGGCCAATCGCAGCCGGTCAAAAACGCAGCACCGTGTCGGCGTCATCGATCAGCTTGGCCAAGCCGGCCTCGTCAAGGTGCCGCAGGAGGCCTTCCGATTCTTCCGGTGCCCTGGTGAACAGGCCGCAGGCCGTTTCGCGCAGCAGGTGGATGTAGCGCCGCAGTTCCCCGTCCTCCGCTTGGCCAAGCGCCGTGTCGTTGGCCCGGGCGAAGCAGAGGGTGGGCCGGACTTTGCCCCAGACGCCGATCCCGGCGGCGATGCGGAGCGCCTCCTTGGCCCGGCGGTCTTCCATTGGCAGGCCGTCAATGATGAACAGCGCAGTCACTAAGTTGCTTTACCCGGCGCCTGCTCAGGCATTATTCGATTTTGTGTGAGAGGAACCATTCATACAGCTTGGGATTGTCGTACGACTTGGTCCATGAGTCATGGCCGGCCTCGGGGTAGATGGTGAACTTTGGCTTGCCGCCGCGCCGCTTCAAGGCGTCCACCATACGCTGTGATTCTTCCAGTGAAACGGTTCTGTCCTTGGCACCGTGAAACACCCACACCGGTTTTTTTCCGATTCGGCGGGCATCTGTGCGGTTGCCGCCACCACATATGGGGGCGAAGGCTGCGAAGCGTTTCGGGTTTTGTCCACCAAGAGCCCAAGTGCCGTAGCCGCCCATACTCAGGCCGGTACAGTAGATGCGGGACTCGTCCACGGCGTGCTTGCCGATGAATTCGTCAAGCAGCGCGTCCAGTCCCTCTGCATCCCACCAACTGTTCTTGAGGCACTGTGGGGAGATGACGATAAATGGGAATTTTTTCCCTTTATTGATGAGTTTGGGCGGACCGTGCTTGGTGACCAGATCGAGGTTGTCTCCGCGCTCTCCCGCACCATGCAGGAAAAGCAGCAGCGGAAATTTCTTTTTGCCGTCATACCCATCGGGCAGATATTTGAGGTATTTGTAGGCAAATGTCTTCGTGACCTCCGCGGAGAAACTCTCCTTTGTCTGGTTTAGGTCGGCGGCACCTGCGGTGTTGTGAAAAAGAAAACCGGCGACGAGAGCCATGGCCAGTTTTAACCCGGTTGAATGGAATTCCTTAATGATCATGGGGAGGCAACTCTGACAGAAAACCGGCGCCAGTCCAGCAGAGATAATGCCCGCGGGTCAGTCGGCGTAGTTGGGTCTTGGGCTGAGGCTGTCCGCGCTGATTTCGCCCGGCATGCGCCAGTAGCCCCACCATTGCCAGGGGCGAAGATGCATGGCACCGGTCCACTGCCTCACCCAGCCTTGTTGTTGCCAGCCCGGTTCGGGCCGGGTGGCACGTTCCTGCATCCAGGCGATGTCCGGGTTGCCGGGGCTGGTGGCAACGCCCGAGCCCGCGTGGGGGTCAATGCTTGTTTTTAGCGTGTCGCTGTGCAGCCATTTCTTCCGCTCGGCATGCCCGTCGGCGAACGAGATGGTGCAGCCGTTGTTGTGCCACGAGGCCGGCCAGTCCTGGCGGAAGCGATAGAGGTTCGGCTTGTTGGGCCAGCCGGCCATGTCCACGCGGTAGTTGCCGGCGTTGATGCTTTCGTCGTCCATGTCCATCAGGACGAACCGCTTGGCCGGGTCGCGGAAGTCGGACTGCTGGCGATAAATCTTCCACATTTGATCCCCGAAAAACGGCCAGCCCGACCAGCCGCCGGCATAGATGTTGATGCTGTAGGAGCGGACCCGCTCGGGCCAGCCCTTCTGCTTGGCCAAGCCGTAGTTTTTGTCCTCGGGACAGTGGAACACATCCCGGCTCCTGCCGGCGTACGGGTACAGCACGGAAATCTCCAGCCAATCCTTTGGCGGTATGTTTGGCCCCAGGTACTGCGAGGCGCAGTAGGAGAAATCGGCGGTGGGTTCGTACTTCAGGTTTTCGGGATAAACGAAGCCGGGATAGTACCACGCGCTGGCATAGATGATGTGTTCATCATTGTCGCCGGAGAAATTATGCCATGCGATGAGCAGTTGCCGGTTGTTGTTCAGGCAGGCCGCCGAGGTGCCGGCAGCCTTGGCCTTCGCCAGTGCCGGGAGGAGCAGAGCCGCGAGGATGGCGATGATCGCGATTACCACCAGCAGTTCGATCAGTGTGAATCCTCGCTTCATCTTGGCTCTGAACGAAAGTTCCTCGCAGAGAACATCGCATTTCCAGCTGAACCTCGCAAGTGAATAAAGCCGACATTATCGGCTAATTGACCACGAACTGCAGAACGCGTGCCGCCGTCCCTTTGGCTCCATCTTCCCTAGGCTTGGCCAGGCGCAGCCGGATCGAATGTTTTCCCGCGGTAAGGTCTGTGGCGAACATTACCGTGCGCGGGTAATGCAGGCCCCGGCTGAAGTGGTGGTACAGGTTTGTCGACTCAAATTCCCCGCCGTCGATGCTCACCTCCAGCACCCCCGCGTCAGGCCCGGCCAACACGTAGGCCCCGACGGCACGGCCCTCGAATTCAAGCGACACTTCGTCGCTGGCCCGCCCGCCGCAGAGCAGTTTCAGTCCGGCGAAGGTCTGCCGGAAACTCCCCGGGATTTTTTTCCAATCCGGCACATGCCATGCCCAGCCGTCGCCGCGCTTGGCCAAGCCGGGCGACAGGAAATGGCCGTTGAAAAAACTCCCCGCGTCGAGCGGCCTGGCCGGGATCAGCGCCGCGCCCTTGGCCGCGTTCGTCGGCAGCGGCTTGGCCCAGCGGCGGCCCAGCAACTCGCCGATCAGCCCGCTCGCCACCGCGTTGCCGGCCGGCTTCGGGTGCGTGCCGCCGTACTGCGCCCACGTCAGTTTGCCGGCGGCGATGCGGTCGGCCACCTCGCGCGCGAGATACACCGATGACACGTTGTAATGCCGGAGCACGTCCTCGTGCGCCTCGATCGACGGCGGCATCTGTCCGGACTGAATCTGCTGGAGCATCGGCGGGTTGACGAAATGCGTCACCACAAGATCGCACAACGGCTGTCGAAGCCGCATCTGCCGGACAATGCCCTCCATGCCGAGGATGCAGCCGCGCCGTGAATGCCGCGCGTCCTGGTCGTCGTTCACCGCGAACTCGACAAACAGCAGGTCGATCCGTCCCTTGGCCAGCACGTGGTCGCCAAGCCGGAACGCCCCCGTTTGCGAGTCAGTCGAGGAGATCCCGGCGTTGATGAACTCAAACTTGGTCTCGGGGAACCGCGTCCGCAGCCAGTCGCTGACCATCGGCCGGTAGCCGTCCATCTGCGTGATCGATCCGCCGATGAACGCCACGTGCCCGGTCTTCTTTTGCTCGAACTGGATGCGCGCATTTTGCAGCCCGCCGCGCAGCTTCACGTTGCGGCCAGCCTCTGCCCCGGCCGCTTGGCCAAGCGCAAGTGTACCCAAAAAAACGACGACAAAAACACTCGTTCGGATAAGTCGGAACATGTGGCCCCCGACGCTATCGCCCCGCTTGGCCAAGCGCAATGCGCATTCACTTTGGAGCCGGTGCGGCTTTCTGCTAACTTGGCTCGACGGAGTGGAACACCGAGCGGACATTGCGATTGTGGGGGGCGGTTTTGGAGGGGCGCTGATGGCGATGGTGGCGCGGCGGTTGGGCCGGTCGGTCGTGCTGTTCGAGCGCGGCACGCATCCGCGCTTCGTGATCGGCGAGTCGTCCACGCCACTGGCCAACCTGTTCCTCCAACAAATTGCCGAGGAACACGATCTGCCGCAGCTTTTGCCGTTTCGCCGCTGGGGCGAGTGGCAGCGCGAGCATCCGGAAATCGGCTGCGGCCTCAAGCGCGGATTTTCCTTTTTTCACCACACGCTTGGCCAGGCGTTCAGCGACGATGAGCGGCGGCGAAACCAACTGCTCGTCGCCGCCAGTCCGCGCGATGAGGTCGCCGACACGCACTGGTTTCGCTCCGACTTCGACCACCACCTGGTCAACGAGGCGCAGCGACTCGGCGTTGCCTATTTCGATCAAACCGAGCTGACGAGTTTTGACGAGCGACCAGACGGCGTGACGCTGGCCGGGCAGCGACTCGGCGAGCCGGCGCGGTTCCATGCCGAATTCGTGGTCGATGCCAGTGGGCAGCGCGGCTGGCTGTACAGTGTGCTTGGCCTCGGCGATGGCGAGTTGCCGCTGATGCCGGCGACGAGCGGATTGTTCGCGCATTTCAAAAACGTCGGCGCTTGGCCAAGCGCGACCGGCGCGCCATATCCGGTGGAGGACGCCGCGGTGCATCACGTGTTTGACGGCGGCTGGGTGTGGGTGCTGAAATTCAACAACGGTATCACCAGTGCCGGGGTGGCGGCGACGCGGGAGCGAGCCGATGAACTGGGCCTGGCCGAGGGTGCGCCCGGCTGGCAACGGCTTCTGGCTGAGTTGCCGTCGTTGGCGGAACAGTTTGCCGCCGCAGAGCCGGTGGGCGAGTTTGTGTTCGCGCCGGAGCTGTCGTTTTGCAGCGGGCAAATCACCGGCGCGCGCTGGGCCATGCTGCCCTCGGCGGCCGGTTTTGTGGATCCATTGTTGTCGAACGGGTTTACGCTGACGCTGCTCGGCATCCAGCGCCTGGCCAAGCTGCTCGGCGGCGAGCCAAGCGCGGCGGCGCTGGCTGACTACGAATTGCAAACGATCGCCGAGCTGGAGCAGGTGTCGCGGCTCATCGGCGCGCTGTACGCGAGCATGGACGACTTCGAGTTGTTCACGGCGATCACGCAGATCAATTTTGCGGCGGTGAGCTACTCGGAGACGGTGCATCGCCTGGCCAAGCCGGAGTTGGCGGATTCGTTTTTGCTGTGCGATCATCTGGAGTTCGGCCCGGCAAGCCGGGAGATTTTCGAGTCGGCTGTGCGGTTGTCCTGCCGCGACGAGTTGCTGCCGCGCATCCGCGAGATCATCGAGCCGTTCAACGTCGCCGGGCTGGCTGACCCGGCCAAGCGCAACTGGTATCCGGTCGTGGCGGACGACCTGTTCGCGGCATCGGCCAAGCTTGGCTCGAGTGCGGACGAAATTCGGGAGATGCTTCTGCGGGAGCAGTTGTTATAGTTGCCGCGGCGATGAGTTGGTTGATGGTGGCATTGGGCGGCGCGCTGGGCAGTGTGGGGCGGTTTGGCCTTGGCCAGGCGCTGATCCGTTACGAGTCTTTTTACGGCACGCTGCTGGCCAACGTGCTCGGCTCGCTGGTCATCGGCCTCTGCGCAGGGTTGTTCGATGCGGAGCAAAGAAGCAGGCCTGCGGGGCTTTTTTTGATGGTCGGTTTCTGCAGCGGCTTCACGACATTCTCCGCCTTCAGCCTGCAGACGTTCGAGTTGCTGGAGCAGCAGGCCTGGCTCAAGGCGGGCGGGAACGTGGCGTTGTCGGTCGCGCTATGTTTGCTCGGCACATGGCTCGGCTTCCTGCTCGGTCAATCGTTCCGCAAAACTGCCTGACCTGGTGATTTGTGTGAAGATTCGACGCCGGGCGCAGCCTGGTTTACCTTGCGGCCGCTTGGATGCCGAAGCGCACTGACATCAACACGGTTCTGATCATTGGCGCCGGCCCGATCATCATCGGGCAGGCCTGTGAATTCGACTACTCCGGCACGCAGGCGTGCAAGGCCCTCAAGGAGGAGGGCTACCGCGTCGTGCTCGCCAACTCCAACCCGGCCACCATCATGACCGACCCGGAGTTTGCCGACCGCACCTATATCGAGCCGATCACACCGGAGTGCGTCGAGAAAATCATCGTCCGCGAACTCGACGCCATTGAGCAGAGCGGCTTGGACGGCAAGCTCGTTCTACTGCCGACACTTGGTGGTCAAACGGCGCTCAACACCGCGATGTCCCTCCACCGCAGCGGCACGCTCGAGCGGCTGGGCATCGAGATGATCGGCGCGAATGCCGAGGCGATAGAGTGCGGCGAGGATCGTCAGCTTTTCAAGGATGCCATGATCCGGATCGGCCTCGACGTGCCGTCCAGCGGCGTGGCGCACACACTCGAGGAGGCGCTGGAGATCGCCAATGAGATCGGCGAATTCCCCCTTATCATCCGACCGGCCTACACGCTGGGCGGCACCGGCGGGGGCATTGCGTACAACCGCGACGAGTACGAGGAAATGATCAAGCACGGTCTCGACTTGTCGCCGGTCACCGAGGTGCTTGTTGAGGAGTCGCTCCTCGGCTGGAAGGAATTTGAGATGGAGGTCATGCGCGACCGCGCTGACAACTGCGTCATCATCTGCTCAATTGAAAACTTCGATCCGATGGGCGTACACACCGGCGATTCGATCACCGTGGCCCCGACGCAGACGTTGACTGACAAGGAGTACCAGATCATGCGCGACGCGTCCTTCGCGGTGATCCGCGAAATCGGTGTCGAGACCGGCGGCTCGAACATCCAGTTCGCGGTCAACCCGGACAACGGGCGGTTGGTCATCATCGAGATGAATCCGCGTGTGTCGCGATCGTCGGCACTGGCCTCGAAGGCGACCGGTTTCCCGATCGCCAAGTTCGCGGCCAAGCTGGCGGTGGGCTACCTGCTCGAGGAGATTCGCAACGACATCACCCGCGAGACCCCGGCCTGCTTTGAGCCGACTATCGACTACGTTGTCGTGAAGGTTCCCAGGTTCGCCTTCGAGAAATTTGCCGCCGCTGATCCAACGCTGAATACGCAGATGAAATCCGTCGGAGAGGCAATGGCCATCGGTCGGACGTTCAAGGAGTCGCTACAAAAGGCGCTGCGCTCGCTCGAGGTCGGCCGATCCGGCCTGGGTGGCGATGGCAAGCCGTGGCGCATCGGCCAGGATGTGTACGGAGATCGGGACATCCTGCCGCGCGAAGTGATCACCCAAAAACTCAGTGTACCGAACGCCGAGCGGGTGTTCTTCCTGCGGCACGCCCTTCGTGCCGGCTTCACGATCGACGAGATTTTTGACCACACAAAAATCGACCGCTGGTTCCTCACCCAAATCAAGGAAATCGTCGACTTCGAAGAGGAATTGGCCAAGTCGGCTTGAGCGCTTGGCCAAGCGCCGGGTTTTATTTGAGAATCTTGATCAGGGCATCCGCCATTTGGGAGGGAGTCTCGGCGACGCTGATTCCGGCAGCTTCCATCGCGGTGATCTTGGCTTCGGCGGTGCCTTTGCCGCCGCTGATGATGGCACCGGCGTGGCCCATGCGGCGGCCGGGGGGGGCGGTCGTCCCGGCGATGAACCCGGCAACCGGTTTGTTGCAGTTTTCCTTGATCCACGCTGCGGCTTCCTCCTCGGCGGAGCCGCCGATTTCGCCGATCATGATGATGCCGCGTGTGCCGGGGTCGTCGTTGAAGAGCTTGATGATATCGAGGTGCGTGCTACCGGGGACAGGGTCGCCGCCGATGCCGACGCAGGTCGATTGGCCGAGGCCGTTGCAGGTGAGCTGCCACACGGCCTCGTAGGTGAGGGTGCCGCTGCGGCTGACAACGCCGATGTCGCCCGCCTTGTGGATGTAGCCGGGGGCGATGCCGATGCGGCAGCCGCCTTGGGAGTCCTTGCCGGTGCCGGGGGTGACGACACCGGGGCAGTTCGGGCCGATGAGCCGGGTGGATGATCCCTGGATCGCGGCCTTGACCTCGATCATGTCTCGCACGGGGATGCCCTCGGTGATGGCGACGACCAGTTCGAGCCCGGCATCGACCGCCTCGAGGATGGCGTCGGCGGCGAAGGGCGGGGGGACGAAGATTGCAGAGGCAGTGGCGCCGGTTTCCCGGGCGGCCTCGGCGACGCCGTCGAAGATCGGCACTTGATCTTCAAATTTCTGCCCGGTCTTGCCGGGAGTGACTCCGGCGACGATTTGCGAGCCGTAGTCGAGACTGAGTCGTGTGTGTCGGCCACCGAAGTTCCCTGTGATGCCCTGGATGAGAACCTTGGTGTCCGGTTTGACGAGAATTGCCATGCTGTCGTGAAAAC
>Ga0208406_1000038_pt1 | contig 48659 bp, 42 predicted proteins | sample ETNtaG_15_FD_185769 | JGI IMG/M metagenome (GOLD analysis project Ga0208406, IMG submission 185769) | Marine microbial and viral communities from oxygen minimum zone, Eastern Pacific Ocean - ETNP201302PF89A (SPAdes) (version 2) | ecosystem: Environmental > Aquatic > Marine > Oceanic ...
GTCTCTACCCCCCGGGGGGTCAAACTGACCCGCTGCTGATGGCGCAAAACCTGCCCTTGCGTACTCAGATCATAGGCAATATCCAGCGCAGCATCGCCGGCAAAGGCTCGCAATGGCTGCGATATCGAAACACTGGCCGTATCGGTCAACGAAAAAAGGTCCTTAGCAGCAAGCCCAATGAGCCACGCATTGCTGGCAAGGGTCGAGAAATCCCCAAGTAACCCACCCGGTCGATCCGTTACCTGAGTCAGCCCCTCTGTGTAAGCGCCAATAAGGGCCCAGTTCTGATCAAGACGACGATAAGCCGTTAACCGCGCAGAGCGTGTCTGCGCATCGTGAACACTCAGCGCACCACCAACGGAGCCCCCAAGCATGCTACCCGATTCATTGAGCAGGCCACCTTCCAAGGCGAAACCCCAGTCCGAGCCGCCAAAATGAGATACAACGTTAAGTTGTTGGCTATCATGAGCTGTATCACCTTCGCTATCGATCTTGGCCAGGTTAAACCCGAGCCACCAGAGCGGGTTGATCTGGTAGGTGCCCTGGCTATGGACTCCTTCATCACTGTATTGTCCAATCAGGCCCTGATCCCACGCGGCCCCTGCAGGCGCTGCAAAGTGGTTCTCCTGCAGCCAATAGGCCGCATCGGTATCGGGTGTTGGCCGAGAGTTGTAGCCCAACCGCATCGTGTAGTGATCACCAATCTTTGTGTCAAACCCCAACGCCGGCTCCACGTCACCCGCTGCGGAATAACCAGCACGGCGGTAGGACAGCAATCGATAACCAAGGCCTTCGCTCAGTATATTTGGCGCGCTCTCTTGCGACCAGCGGTGCAATATCTGTCGGGCGCGTGCCTTATCATCACGCACGCTCGCCAGAGCAGCGATGTTCAATCTGAAATCGCGATCGTAACGGTCAACCACCAACGCCTGAGAAAAAAGACCTTGCTGGGCTATGGCCGAGTAGATAGCGGGACTAAGTCGTAAGCGATGATAGCCGTAATCATCCCCCACAGAATCATCGGCCTCATCAGGTTCTTCCTCCGAGTCAGTCGGGCCGGATTGCGGTGGAGTCACTGGCCCCAACGGCTGAAAGGCTCGGGTAAAATTGATCTGCCCCCATCCGTATTTAGCATCAACACCAGGCGCACCTTTATCTGTGGCAGAACGCTTTATGATGTCAACAACCTCTGCCGCCGTGAGCTTAGGCCAGATCTGGAGCAAACGAGCCGCTAGTGCGCTGGCACGGGGTGTTGCAAACGAGGTGCCCCAGTAATCTGCAAACTGTGACGCTCCAAGCGCAACCACGTAGTGGCCCGCATAAGCCCCAGCATGATTACTGAATTTAAGCATCTTACCGTCCGGGCCAAGCCCGCCAACGATCAATCCTTTGCCTCCTAATCCCGGGGCATGCAGCGCGTCACCCGCCGGATTCGCTAACCAGTCGTTGCCGGCGCCCATCACCACAACTTTATCCGCTGCCGCGGCCGCAAGCATAGCGTCACCGGGTACCGTAGCCAGGGCGGCGTTGGAATGGTTTATGACTCTTATCGAAGGGTTTGCCGCGGCATGCAACAGGCCCTGATAGACAGCTGATGCCGAGACCGAACTGCCACCAGTCGACGTCTGGAGCGACAGTATCTTGCTACCGGGCGCAAGGGTCAGGATAACCTGCGCAACAGCTGTCCCGTGAGTGCCCTGCTTTGCATAATCAACCAGTGGGTCACCGCCTACGAAGCTAATGCTACCCGGTGCCAGCAACGGCGGCTGCAACTGGACACCAGTGTCGAGCACCGCGACTCCGAAATAGGAGGCGCTTGAAGGAGGTGCACTAGTGCTGCCGGTACTACCCTCAGGAGTCGTTTCCTCTGACTCACCTTCGATCACTTCGATCAGTTCGATACATCCAGCACAATCGCTTTCCGAAAAAGCACTCGAAGGCCACCCGACCCAAAGCACGATCGATAGCACAAGCCGGCGAATCAACGGGAGCTGAAACAATCTTAGGTTAAACAACAACAAACTAATCCTCTTTATTTTCCACGATAATTCAACTGCAAATCAGGCAAAACTGGTAACTTTGCGCCAAGTTGCACACTCAGTCAGTAGTTCAGTATTCTCGTTAGTGGTTAGCGTTAGCGTTATTGAGTCCAGTTAATTATAGCGAGAGTTATCGGCGTCACTTTACTAAACTCTGAATGGTTGAACTGAGTTCTGAATCAATACCATGCCTATTGCTCCCAATTTCCCGATCATTGCAGCAAAATCGAAAACATTCGCGATATCCAATCAACCAGACTAATAGACATCTGAACCAGACTGACTGTTCAGTTAGCGCACAACCATACATTTAATCTCGCTGGTACTTTTGAATTTAACGTCGGCTTTTTATCGCCTCAAGGGTCACCGGCGCCAATCTCCTTTTTACGCCTGGTGACGAAGTCATCCAAAGCCTCCCGACGTGCCACATCCAGCGGGGGGGCTTCGAAGTCTTTTAAAATATCCTGCCAGATATCAGTCGCTCGTTCGGTCGCATCAGCCGCACCGGCCGCAACCCAGCTTTCACTGTTTTGCCAGTCACTCAAAAAGGGTTCATAAAAGGCATTCTCATAACGCGCCATAGTGTGTTCAGTGCCAAAAAAGTGCCCCCCCGGCGAGACAGCGGCGATCGCTTCTATTCCAAGCTCGCTCTCTGACGTATCGATGGGCTCGAGCAAATGCACTAAATGCTGAATAAGCTCGATATCGAGCACGAGCTTTTCAAAGGAGGCTACAAGCCCCCCCTCGAGCCACCCCGCCGCATGATAAACAAGGTTGCCATGTCCCATCACGGCACCCCATAACGCCATCTGGGTCTCATATACCCCTTGGGCGTCAGCAGCGTTGGAGGCGTTGCAGGCACTGGTTCGGTACGGCAACCCATAACGTCGCGCCAACTGGCCTCCCGCAAGATTGGCCTTTGCGTTCTCAGGGGTGCCAAACGCCGGTGCCCCAGAGCGCATGTCCACGTTCGAGGTAAAGCCGCCGTAGACTACTGGATTACCGGGATAAAATAACTGAATCATCGCCAATCCCATAAGGGCTTCGGCATTTTGTTGCACCAGACCCGCGGCCAACGTCACCGGGGTCATTGCACCCAGCAAAGTGAACGGTGTCACGATGACCGCCTGACCATGGGCCGCAAGCGCCAAGGCCCCATCCGACATCGCCTCATCAAGTTTACGCGGCGAATTAACATTGATATTTCCGATCAAACTCGGGCTTTGGTGCAGGTCGTCAACGCTGATACCGCGCGCCAATGCCAGCATCTGAACGGCATCGTCCACCCGGGCGCGCCCTATCGGGATAGCAGAAAATACCTTGTCGGCCAGGGTCAGATTGGCCCGGTAACTGTCGAGGTGGCGGGTTCCCGTTGGCAAATCGATCGGTGCTACCGTCTGGTTACCAAAAACGCTGATGGCGTTGAAGTATTGGCCCAGGCTGATCAGCCGCTGATAGTCGGTAAAATTTCCGGGGCGCCGGCCATTGACCCGGTCATGCACATTGGGCGGGCCTGAAACCAACCCGAAATGCACGTGGTTACCCCCGAGGGTTATTGCATGCGCCGGGTTGCGGGGCATCAGCGTAAACTCAGCCGGGGCCTGACCCACCAACTCGAGGATCATCTGCGGGTCTGCACAGACGATACCGGAATCTTGGTCAACCTTGGCACCTTGGCGGGCAAAAGCCTGACGCACGGACTCGCTCATGATCTCTATCCCAAGATCACGGATCACCTTAAGCGAAGCCTGATGAATCGCCTCAACCTGGTCTTCGGACAGAGGCTCCATTGGTGGGTAGCGGTTCCGCAATGGGCCAAAGCCCAGTTGCGCCACCCGTGTTGCTGCACCGCGCTCAGCCTTGCGCTGCGCGCGTGCCCGCTTTCGCGTTTTCCGGGTTGCCCCTTTTTCCACTGGCTCCTTTATTGCGCCCATACTCCCAAGCCTAACAACTCAGATATGCACTGGGATTCGGCCATGGGTCTTTTGGTGATCTAGCCGCGACAGCAATCACCTGCCCAAAGAACCGTAAATGGAGGTTTCATCCCAGCACTGCTACCGTTGCTTCGGCCAGAATCTCAGCAATCTGATCCAGTGTCTGCTCATCGGTGACAATGGGTGGCGCTATGCAATAGGCATCCCCGCGAACTCGTGAAAACATTCCACGCTCGACAGTTTCTGCATGAATTCGCGGCCCAACTGCATCGCTTGGTGCAAAAGGTTCCTTGGTTCCCTTGTCTTTTACGTACTCCACCGCGCACATCAAACCCAATCCGCGGACCTCGCCCACATGCGGGTGATCGGCCAGGGCGTCTTTCAACTTGACCAGAAGGCGTTGACCTTTCTGCCGGGCCTGATCGACAAAATTCTCCTTCTCAATGATATCCAACATTGCCAGAGCGACTGCGCAACCGACAGGATGGGAACTATAGGTATAAGCGTGCATCCATGGTGATCCGCTCTCATTCATTACCGTGGCTATCTCGTCGCTGATACCAATACCGCCCAGCGGGAAATACCCTGAAGTGACCGCCTTGGCAAACTGCATAAGATCCGGCTCGACTCCCCAGTGCTCCAGCCCGAACATACGGCCGGTGCGGCCAAAACCAGTGATAACCTCATCGGACACCAGCAGCACATCGTATTCGTCGCATATCTGGCGAATACGAGGGAAGTAATCATCCTGCGGTACGAGCACACCACCAGCGCCCTGGACCGGCTCTGCAATAAACATCGCTACTGTTTCGGGACCTTCTTCGAGAATCTTCTTTTCCAGTTCGTTGGCAGCGGCTATACCCTGGCTCGGGGCATCATCGGGCGCCTGATACAAGTAAGGGTACGGACTGGGAATATGGACGAATCCTGGAATTCTCGGTTCAAACATTTCCCAATACGGCGCAATCCCGGTCGCACACATCGCGGCAAAAGTAACACCATGGTATCCCCAGATACGCGAAATCACCTTGGTTTTCTCAGGCTTACCTTTAAGTTTCCAGTAGTAACGCGCCAGTTTGATGTTGCTATCGGTTGCCTCCCCGCCACCGGAGGTGAGGTAAAAATGATTAATATTCGGGTAGGTGAGGCTCGCCAGACGTTCCGCTAATTCAATAGCTCTCGGGTTGGTGCTGCCGACATAGCCAGAGGCAAACCCCATTTGCCGCATCTGACCCGCTGCTGCGTCAGCAAGCTCAGTGCGGCCGTTGCCCGCGGTATTGCACCAAAGGCCTGACAGGCAATCGATAAAACGATTGCCGTCCGCATCCACGAGATAAGCGCCTTCACCACCGACCCAAACCCGGGCTGATGCGTGAGCGGCGGGATTATGCAAAGGATGGACCAGGTGTGCCGCATCTCGGCTGACCATGGCTTGCTGTTTCTGTGCAGTCATATCGCCTCCTTCAATTGTTTGCGATCTTTGGAGAACCCTCGATACATCACCGGTGCTCGGATTTATTTCCCGGGGGTCGCCATTGGATTATTGGGATGAGCCGTCCAGTTGATCTTGTCATCTGAGCGGATCATCTGGTTTGTTCTTTGGTCAACTTCATTGTCTAGAGTTCTCAACGTCAGACAATTTTCTACCGGACATACTGTCACACACAGATTGCAGCCTACACATTCTTTTTCTATTACCTCGTAGTGACGGCTCCCATTCCGGGCTGCGCTGATTGCCTGATGCGAGGCATCTTCGCAGGCTATATGGCAACGCCCACACTGAATACAAAGATCCTGGTCGATCTGCGCCTTGGCGGTGTAGTTCAGATTAAGGTATTGCCAGTCTGTGAGTGAAGGCACCGCTTTGCCGATCGCCTGCTCAACTGACTCTATCTGACGAGCGTCAAGATAACGGGTCAAGCCATCGACCATATCATCGATGATCTTAAAGCCGTGGGTCATTGCAGCGGTACAAACCTGCACATTCCCAGCCCCTAGTAGAATAAATTCGGCAGCATCGCGCCAGTTACTGATACCGCCTATCGCCGAAATCGGCAAACCCGCACAATCGGGATCACGGGCAAGATCCGAGACCATGTGCAACGCAATCGGTTTGACTGCCGGCCCACAATAGCCGCCATGGGTTCCATTGTGATCTATGGTTGGCACGACGCTGAAGGAATCCAAATCAACCGACATCACAGAATTGATGGTATTGATCAACGATACCGCGTCTGCCCCCCCTTTTTTCGCAGCGCGGGCAGACTGGCGGATACTGGCCACATTGGGTGTCAGTTTTACAATCACGGGAAGTTCAGAAAAATCCTTGCACCATGCGGTAACCATCTCGACATACTCGGGGACCTGCCCTACGGCAGCGCCCATACCCCTCTCGGACATGCCGTGAGGACAACCAAAGTTAAGTTCAACACCATCAGCGCCGGTATCCGCAACCCGGGTTAGAACCGTCTTCCAGGCTTCCTCAGTGCAGGGCACCATGAGAGAGACAACCAGGCCTCGATCCGGCCAGTCTTTTTTGACTTGTGCAATCTCCTCAAGATTGAGCTGCAACGGGCGATCAGTAATCAGTTCAATATTGTTAAAACCAATGACACTGCGATCCTTTCCATGTAATGCCGCGTAACGTGGTCCGTTGACATTAACGATAGGCGGGCCATCTTCACCCAGGGTTTTCCAGACGACGCCACCCCACCCCGCCTCAAAGGCGCGATTCACGTTATAGGCTTTGTCGGTCGGTGGTGCGGATGCCAGCCAGAACGGATTCGGCGACTCGATACCAACAAAAGTGGTTTTCAGCTCAGGCATTGTTCCCTCCTTACTTCCATTGAACAGGCATCAGGACTCACCTGCCTCGCTTTTTGACAGGAATTGATCAATAGAGATTGCGGCTAGTTTACCGTCCTGTACTGCACTGACTGTCAGATCTTCGCCACCCGCTATGCAATCCCCGCCGGCCCAGACACCGGCCCGGGAAGTCCGTCGCTCTTTATCGACAATAAACCGGCCACCTTCCAGTATGAAGTCCGCCGGATCACCGTCGAGTGACTGGGGCATCTGGCCGATCGCCTTAAACACCATATCTGCCGCAATCGAAAAACTGTCGGCCTCATCGGAGTGTAAAGTCCTGTCGGTTGGGCTGAACTCAACGCCGGTAACCCTGCCGTCTGTATGCTGAACACAGGTCGGCTGCCCCCAGAACCGTATTGCCACCCCGCGAATTTTGGCGAACTCCTGTTCCTCAATACTGGCCTTCATCTGCTGTGGACCACGCCGATACACCATTGTCACCTCTTCCGCGCCCAACAACCGCGCTTGAACTGCAATGTCGATTGCGGTCATTCCACCACCAATTACTACAATGCGCTTGCCGAGGGCCAGCGACGACAACTGATCTGCCTGACGAAGCCTGCTGATAAAATCCACTGCGTCCTCAACCCCAGGAAGTTCTTCGCCGGGTATACCCAGCATCCTGGTTAAACCCAGCCCCACTGAAAGAAAGACAGCGTCATGGCGACCTTCGATATCGGCTAGGTGAACATCACAGCCAAATAACTTCCCGTGTTGTATCTCGATTCCACCAATCGATGTAATAAATTGGACCTCCCTCTGGGCGAAGTTATCCAGCATCTTGTAGGCCGCGAGCCCGTACTCATTCAAACCCCCGGATTTAGGGCGATCCTCATAGATGCACGCCGAATGCCCAAGCACCGCGAGCCTGTGGGCGCAAGCCAGGCCCGCCGGACCGGCGCCAACCACAGCAACGGACTTTTCCGACGGTGCAGCGCGGATAAAGAACGAAGCATTCTGGTCCATAGCCTCATCAACGGCATAACGCTGCAGCAGGCCTATGGTCACGGGTCGATCATCTGCCTGGTTACGTACGCATGCATGCTCGCACAGAGTCTCAACCGGGCAGGCTCTGGCGCAAGTACCACCCATAATATTCTCTTGCAATATAAGGCCCGCCGCACCCACAGGATTGTGATTACCAATCATGCGGATAAAACCGGGAATATCTATTTCCGTCGGACAAGCTTGCGTGCAAGGTGCATCGAAGCAGAAATAACACCGCTCGGCCTCGACCCGCGCGCCGTTAGGTTCCAGGGGTGAATGGATTTCACAAAAATTGCGCCGACAATCCTCCTCAGGCAGTCGGCCAGACACAACTCCGGACGCCCCATTGGTCACGGTTGCAATAATATCCACGTACTCCTCCTTGAATGCCCGGATGCGCCAGAACTGACCTGTCGCAGGCTCGGGTGACAGGCCAGTTCCGATCTGTGGGTAAGCGAGACTATCTAACGCTCAACCCAAACAGGCTGGTTTTGATCCCGAACCTTTGCAATCGCATCGAAATACGGTGCAAAAGGGGGTCTTTCAATATACCGGCCTGCGCCGCGCTCAACAGACAACTCGCCATCCTTAAACACAACTTTGCCCTGACTGACGGTGTGAGATGGCGTACCTCGAACCGTCATGCCTTCAAAAATGTTGTAGTCGACATTCTGGTGATGGGTCTTGGCAGAGATAGTCTTGCTTGCCTCCGGATCCCAGATTACAAGATCGGCATCCGCACCGACGCTGATCGAGCCCTTGCGCGGATACATGTTGAAAATCTGAGCTGCGTTGGTCGAAGTCACCCGAACAAATTCATTCATGGTTAGCTTCCCGGTATTGACTCCGGCATGCCACAACACCTCCATTCGGTTTTCCACACCGCCGGTACCGTTAGGAATCTTAGTGAAGTCATCCTTACCCATCGCCTTCTGGTCAGCGCAGAAACAACAGTGATCAGTGGCTGTGGTCTGAAGATTACCCGACTGGAGCCCGCGCCAAAGTGCGTCTTGATGCCCTTTTGGCCTAAATGGAGGACTCATCACATGTGCCGCCGCGGTGTCAAAATCGGTATTGAGATAGACCGAGTCATCCACCAGCAGGTGTCCCGCAAGCACTTCACCAAAAACCCGCTGGCCCTCGTTGCGCGCCCGGATCACCTCTCCCAGTGACTCCTTAGCCGAGACATGCACCAGATAAACAGGAGTTTTTAATGCCTGGGCGATGCGAATCGCCCGGTTAGCCGCTTCCCCTTCAACTTCTGGGGGTCTCGACTGCGGATGTCCCTCGGGGCCCGTGATTCCCAATTCCATCAGTTTGCGCTGCAACTGCCATACCAGTTCACCGTTTTCGGCGTGAACCGTCGGCAAGGCGCCCAGTTCCCACGCCCGGGTAAAACTATTCACCAGAATTTCATCGTCCGCCATGATCGCACCTTTGTACGCCATGAAGTGCTTAAAGCTATTGACACCGTGCTCTTGCACCAAAGTGCCCATGTCTTGGTGCACCGAATCATCCCACCATGTCACAGCGACATGAAAGGCGTAGTCCGAAACAGACTTCTCAGCCCATTCGCGCCATTGGTGAAAGGCGCTCAGCAACGATGTCTGCGGCGCTGGAATCACGAAATCAATAATGCAGGTTGTGCCTCCAGCCAGGCCCGCTGCAGTGCCGGTATAAAAATCCTCGCTGGCAACCGTCCCCATGAACGGTAGCTGCATGTGCGTATGGGGATCTATCCCCCCTGGCATCACGAACTGACCGCCGGCGTCTATAACCTCGACACCCGTGGGGGTGTCGAGGTCAAGACCAACCTGGGCGATCCTGCCATCCTCGCAGTAAACATCTGCCTTGAAGCTTTGCTCCGCTGTTACAACGGTACCGCCTTTAATGATGACGCCCATTGTCAGATCTCCCTGGTTTTACTGTATCAACCCGGCTAAAACGCCGCGTCCCAAATTGCATGACTCCAGGCTCCCGAAGGCGCCTTGGAAATCACAGGATCAGAACCACCGCTCATCAAAGTTGCAACGGTACGCTCATAGTCGACCTCATCCAATTTGCCGCCACCTGCAGTGAGTTTGTTGATTTCACCCATCATGCGGCGCTGGTGATTTTCGGTCTGAGCTCCGGTTTCGTCATTTTCAAGCACGATGTCAGCAGCCGCATCCGAATTCTCTCTTGCCCAGGCCCAACCCTTCATCGACGCGCGCACAAAACGAGCCATTTTGTCGACAAACGCTGGGTCAGCCAGATTCTTTTCAAGGACATAGAGTCCATCTTCCAGTGTCGCAACGCCCTGATCTTCATATTTGAAGGTCACCAGTTCGTCTGACCCCAAGCCGGCATCAATGATCTGCCAGTACTCGTTGTAAGTCATGGTTGAGACGCAGTCCGCCTGCTTTTGCAGAATCGGGTCAACATTAAACCCTTGCTTAAGCACCGTCACGCCGCCACTGCTGCCATCAGTTGGAATATTTAGCCGTCCCATCCAGCTCAGGAAGGGGTACTCATTCCCATAAAACCAAACACCCAAAGTACGGCCTGGAAAATCCTGTGGCGTCTTTACGCCGCTATCCTTGCGGCAAGTCAGCATCATCCCGGACCGTTTGAAAGGCTGGGCAATATTCACCAATGGCAAGCCTTTTTCCCGTGAAGCCAACGCTGACGGCATCCAATCGATAATGACATCTGCACCGCCACCCGCAATCACCTGCGGCGGAGCCACGTCAGGCCCACCTGGTTTGATCGTCACGTCGAGATTTTCATCCTTATAAAAGCCCTTATCTTTCGCGACAAAATACCCTGCGAACTGGGCCTGGGTAACCCACTTCAACTGCAAGGTCACCTGGTCAGCTGCGACTGCGGACATGCTGACCAACCCTAAAGCTAGAGCCGCTACAAGGGTGCTAATTTTTCTTTTCATAGTGAATACTCCTTCGGTAGTTTAAAAGTGCCCTGTTACAGGCGTTTTGCGGACAGTTGACGAAAAGACGGATGCCAGAAGGTTGCCCGTCTTTCCACAACAGCCAGTAAACCATAAAACAAGGACCCAGACACCGCTGATAGCGCTATCGATGCCCAGACCATCTCCATGTTCATTCTGCCAGCCTCAGTCGAGATACGAAACCCAATGCCGACAATTGGGGTACCAAAAAATTCAGCCACGATCGCGCCAATCAAAGCCAGTGCCGAGTTTATTTTAAGCGCGTTAAAAATGAACGGTAGCGCATTGGGCAATCGCACCCGGGTAAACGTTTGCCAGTGACTCGCACCGATGGAGCGCATCAGATCAAGTTCTATTGCGCTCGATCCAGCAAGTCCTGCAACCGTATTTACCAGCATTGGGAAAAAAGTCATGATGACAACCACTGCCGCCTTGGACTGCCAGTCAAATCCAAACCACATGACCATGATCGGGGCAATACCGACAATAGGAATTGCACTGACCAGATTTCCAACAGGCAACAAACCGCGACGCAAAAATGGCACCCGATCTGCCCATAACGCAATTGCGAACCCCGCAAGATTGCCCATCACAAACCCTGGAAGCACTGCTCGAATTATCGTCTGGCGGAAGTCTGCCGCAAGCACGCCGAGCGACGAGGCGATTGCCTCTCCTACCAGGCTGGGGGGAGGTAAGAGTACCCGGGGGATGCCCAGTCCAACGGTAATAAGCTCCCATAGTACGATCAGCCAGACTCCAAAAAGACCCGGTACAAGAAATTGATACAGGAACGCGCCGATTCCCGGGTTTAAAGTGATGGCGGCAAACCGACTCATAGTGGCCCAAATGGCAAAAGCCAGGGCAATGACAAAACACCAGTAGCCGCCGCTGGCCTGCCCGATGATGGATTCCGCGTGGGCGAGGCTAACTACCACCCACAGAGCCGCCAGCACAAACGCCAACGAGATAGTACGGCTGGTTGATGAGCACTTTGTCGTCAGACCAGACACGCTCAAGGCGCCGGCTACGCAACCCAGACCCGCGAGTCCTATAGGCATATGGCCCCACGCCACAGTCGGACTCAATTCCCCAAATAATCCGAGCACAATGAAAAGTCCGCCCGCCAATGAGGTGTTACTGATTCGAGTGCTTGAAAAAAGACTCACGAGCGCGCTACCTGGCCACCATCGAGTCGACGCAACATGGTCCGCTCACCCAGAGCTACGATAGATACCAGCGTAGCTGAGACGACAGAAGCGGTGATCAACGCTGCCCAGATCATAGTGGTCTGGCCATAATACGAGCCTGTGAGCAGGCGCGCGCCGAGACCACCCTGACCCCCCGTGGGTAGCTCAGCAACAATAGCGCCCACGATACTCAATGCAATTGCCACCTTAAGAGACGCGAACAGAAATGGGATCGATGAGGGCAGACGCAACCTGAAAAAAACCTGTGCACGGCTCGCATAATAAGTATGCATCTGGTCCAAAAGCATGGGTTCAGGCGAGCGCAGTCCCTTTACCATTCCCACCACGACCGGGAAAAAGCAAAGGTACATCGAGATAACCGACTTAGGGAAAAGACCGGTAATACCGACAGAACCCAGCACCACAATAATCATTGGTGCCAACGCAAGGATCGGCACCGTTTGTGATGCAATGATCCACGGCATCAGACTTCGATCCAAGGTTGTCACATAAACGATTCCAATCGCCAGTCCAATGCCCAGCACCGTACCCAGAACGAACCCGAGCAGTGCCGATGACAGGGTCACACCCGCGTGATAGATCAAGCTTCGCTTGGAAGTGACTTTCTGATCCAAGACGGTCTTTTTGAGCTCGCGGACAACCTGGTGAGGCGCGGGTAATACGGGTCGCTTCATGCTCCAGGCATCTGCGGCCAACTGGGTGATATCCCACTGGACGCTGCGTTTGTTGTAGCGATCGATCAACTGGCCACTGTTGAGGTACACCGCGCCGGCATACCAGATAACCGTCAGGACAACGATAACTACCGACAGCGGAAAAATCCGCCCCTGACTATGGGTCGCGTCATTCATCGTCGTAACTATGGCCCGCCTTGAGGCCTTGTCGAACTCGATGCGCCAGAGAAAGAAAATCGGGGGTCTCACGTATATCAAGCGTTCGCTCGGAGGGCAAATTGCATTCAATCACATCCATCACCCGCCCAGGCCTGGGGGACATAACCACGACCCGGCTCGAAAGGAATACCGCCTCGGGAATGGAGTGGGTAACAAAGACTACTGTCTTGCGCGTCTTGCGCCACAATTCAAGAAGCTGCTCGTTGAGGTGATCCCGTGTAATTTCGTCAAGCGCCCCAAACGGCTCATCCATTAACAACAACTGCGGCTCAACACTTAATGCCCGCGCAATGGAGACGCGCTGCTGCATTCCCCCGGATAATTGCCAGGGGTATTTATTCTCAAAACCACTGAGGTTAACAAGATCAAGATATTTCTTCGCTCGCGTTTGCTGCTGAGAGCGAGTCAATCCCATGATCTCAAGGGGCAGTACGACATTCTTTGTGACAGTTCGCCAGGGGTAAAGTGCGGGAGCCTGAAACACATAGCCATAGGAGCGATCCTGGCGGGCCTGATCCGGGCTCACGCCGTTCACAAGAATCTTTCCACTGGAATGCTTCTCCAGGTCAGCAATCACCCTCAGCAAGGTCGTCTTGCCGCAGCCAGATGGGCCAATCAATGATACGAATTCACCTTCTCTAATCGCTAGATCAATGCCACTAAGCGCATGCACCGGTCCATCGACAGTATCGAAGTCCAGGGACAACTGGTCAATTTGAACCACGGTGTCAGAAGATGATGCGTTATCGCTCAACGGAAAACTCCTTACACACTGCTTGCTTTCAAAGACTTTCAGCCTTTGTCAAAACAGCCTGGAGCATGACATTGGCACCGGCTGTCGACCATTCAGGTTCTATATCTTCTACTTCGTTATGACTAATACCGTCAACGCAGGGGATAAAAATCATCGATGTCGGTGCCGCGTGTGCAATAAAACAAGCGTCATGCCCAGCCCCAGCGACAATCTGGCGCGAACTGTAGCCACAAGTTTCGGCACCGGACTGAACTGCTGCGACACAACCACTATCAAAGGGGACCGGGGCGTAATAAAAAATCTCCTCAAGCGAGTGTGCTACGCCGGCTTGGTCAGAAATTCTGGTGACGCCATCACCGATGGCCTTGCCCATCTCCAGCAAGACGGTATCATCGGGATGCCGAATATCTATGGTCAAAAAGACCCGTCCTGGGATAACGTTACGCGAATTGGGGTGCACGTTGAGCATGCCCACCGTGGCACAAGCGAGTGGCGCATAGGTCAAGCCAATTTCATTCACCAGGCAGGTGATCCGTGCAGCACACAGTAATGCATCATGGCGCCGGTCCATTGGCGTTGGCCCCGCATGCGATTCCATGCCGGTCAGTTCAAGTTCATACCAGCGCTGGCCTTGAGCATCGGTAACCACGCCAATGTTAGTGCCTTCTTCAACCAGTATCGGACCCTGTTCGATATGGGCTTCAAAATAGGCGTGCAGTGGACGCCCCATGGGCTCATCTCCCGCGTAACCGATGCGTTCGAGTTCCTGCCCCATGGTTCGGCCCTCGGTATCCGCTCGCGCCAGGCCGTAGTCGAGGTCATAGATTCCCGCGAACACGCCGGACGCCACCATTGCAGGTGCAAAACGGCTGCCTTCCTCGTTGGTCCAGCAGACCGCTTCCACTGGGTGGCGCGTCTGGATATTTTGATCATTAAGGGCGCGTATAACCTCCAGGCCGGTTAAAACGCCGTAAACCCCATCAAAACGACCTCCGGTAGGCTGGGTATCAAGATGACTGCCAACCACAACCGACGGTAACTGTGGGTCGGCGCCGTCGCGGCGGGCAAAAATATTTCCCATCTGATCAACAGATATTGTGCAACCGGCCTCGCGACACCAATTCACGAAAAGATCGCGGGCCTGTCGATCAAGGTCGGTCAGAGCAAGTCGGCAACAACCCCCTTTTTCGGTTGCCCCAATTTTTGCCATCTCCATCAGCGAGTCCCACAAGCGCTCACCGTTAATCGCCAAAGCATCGTCGCGTGTCATTGGTTTTTCTTCCCTGTCAGTCTTCACCAACACTCATGATTAATAGTTATCCCTTACTCGCCTAATTCAGATCGGTCAGAACACCGTAAGTTTCAGGCCGGCGGTCACGGTAGAACTGCCAGGTATCTCTGACCTCGCGAACCATGTCCATATCGACCTCGTGGATCAGAAGCTCATCTTGATCGGCGCTGGCCTGCGCTTCGATCTGACCACGCGGATTGACGAAATAACTCGAGCCGTAAAACTCCCCGATATTCCAGGGGGCCTCAGTTCCCACTCGATTAATTGCCGCAATAAAAACGCCGTTAGCAGCTGCTGAAGCTGGTTGTTCAAGTTCCCACAAGTACTGCGACAGCCCAGCCACTGTTGCGGATGGGTTGTAGATGATTTCAGCCCCGTTTAATGCCAAGGCGCGCCAACCCTCAGGAAAATGGCGGTCGTAACAGATATAAACGCCGATTTTGCCGTAGGCCGTATTAAAAACCGGCCAGCCCGAGGCTCCAGGCTTGAAGAAGAATTTCTCCCAGAAGCCGGCAACATGAGGTAGATGGCTCTTGCGATATTTACCCATGTAACTGCCATCGGCATCGATTACCGCAGCCGTGTTGTAGTACACCCCAGTCATGGCTTCTTCATAAATCGGCACAATGATGACCATGTTGTACTTCTTGGCGTATTCGCGCATCAGACGGATTGTGTGGCCATCTGGGATCGCCTCTGCCGCAGCATACCAACGGGCATCCTGGCTCGGGCAAAAATAGGGTTGGGTAAACACTTCCTGAAAACAAAGTACCTGGACACCGGCTGCGCCCGCCTGGTCAATGAACGGGATGTGCGCTTCTAACATCGCATCACGAATCTCCTCGGGAGACCAATCCGTGCTCGCCTTCAAACTCATCTGGATGAGTCCGGATTTCAGTTTACTCATGTGCACCCCCTTGTGATGTGATTGGCATGTTGTTTTTGGGATTGATATCGCCGCTTGGCAAAGAACTGGAAATCGACCAGATTCGGCCTTCCCGATGCTTGTAACAGTTCTTTACCATTTGGTCAATTTATCGCAAAGGCTGCTTCTTACTTGACAGGCCCAATCCACGAACCAGTGCCGCGGTGACGCCTGGCGCGCCTTTTTCATACACCTCAGCATCGTAATCTGCCGGCGAGATCACAGCTTCGATCTGGGCTTGAAAATCCGCATAGGTCTGGGTCACTGCCCAGATCATAAAGAAAGCATGTGCAGGGTCTATCGGAGCCATCCGGCCCTCTTGCTGCCAAGCGTGAAAGATAGCGCCTTTTTGTGCCACCCAGTCCCGCAAGCGTCCCCTCAGATGCTCCCCAATCACCGGCGCTCCACCGATAATCTCGATCGCAAAAAGGCGTGAAGCTTCAGGATAATGCCTGGACAGATCTAGTTTGCGGCGAATGTACTTGCTTATTGCATCACACGGATCATCATCTGCCGAGATATCTCCCAGCGCTTCCAGCCACAGTGACAGCACTTGCTCGATAACGACCCGATACAGGTTCTTCTTGGTCTTGTAGTAATAAAGGACATTGCCTTTGGGCAAACCGGCACGCTGTGCAATCTCTTCTACACGCGCGCCGTCGTAGCCCTTCTGGGAAAACACACCGGTCGCGGCGCGGATGATCTTCTCTCGCTGGCGAAAACCAACGCTTTGGGGTTCGGTGCCTGAGACTTCAGATGGTGGAGTCGTTTTCTCTATCTGACTGATGCGGGCCATAAGGCGATCGATTGTGGCTCACTTTTGACCGAATGGTCAACTTTCGGGTCACCGCACGACCTAAACTCTTTTGAACAATCACCGGGATACCTGGCGCCCCTCCGAACGCAATCTAACTGCCGAGTGAGCCATCAGCACCACAATAACGACGCTGCCCCCGGCAATGGTCTGCCACCCAGGGTTCTCCCCGATCACCCACCAAACCCATAACGGACCCAACACCGCTTCAAGCAAACTGATCATCGCTACTTCAGGCGCCGGCAAATAGCGTGGGCCCAAAGTCATTAAAACCAACGCCAATGGCAACACGACCAACCCTGCAAGAACAAGCGACGCCCATTGGACTGAATCCATCACTGGAAATTTCGCAAACATCAATGCGACCACGGCTGTCAGAAGTAAGCCGATTCCCGCCGCAGGGACCATGTTAATTCCGCGGTGTCCGCGAAGGATCGTGTACAACAGCGCCAGCATAGCCGCGTTCAGTAATGCCAATGAGTCACCGAACCACTGGATGCTGTCCAAACTTCCACTGGCGACAACCATCAGACCTAACGCCGCTCCCACAATGGCCCAACGTGTGGCGTTCGAGATCCCTTCATTAAAGATCATTTTTGACAACACCGCAGCAATGAGTGGCGTGCAGGCAAATATCACCAACACGTTAGCAACACTGGTGTAAGAAAAGGCTGCGTAAAACGCTATCGCGCACGCTGCTTGCAAAACACAGACCAGTGCGCCCCAACCACCCAGGTTACGAACAGCACCGAAGAATTCGCTGCGCGCGTACAGCGCAAAGCCCAAAAGAATCACAGTGCCTCCGAGAATGCCCCGACCGAAAGCCAGCGTAAACGAATCAACTGCCGTCAGTCGGATCAGTAGTGAGTCTGGGGTGAATACCAGGACCCCACCAAGGGTTAACCAGAAACCCTTTCGATGTTCTCCACCCATGCTCTACCCTCTATTATCTAGGCCCTGATTCACGCCTTTTAACAAACGGCCGGGCAGGTACTTTTCAATCCGCTCCATGCTCCTGATCGTAGATAAATGCCTCGATTGCCTCGGGCGGCACTGCGCCGGCCTGCACTGCTTTCAACGTTCCGCCTGGCGCGTAAATGAGGAATGTCGGCGTCCCTCTAAAAGACCGGCCCGTTTGATCCGAAAAAAAACGCGTCACGTCCCCAGGCTCTCCAAGTAGATTAGAAAAGCCCACCTCCCGCTCTTCAATAAAAGCCCATGCCTCAAGCGCCGCATCGGCACCGTCGAGCGAGATACCCAGAACTTTCAGGCGTCCGTCCCGATGCCGCTCGTGCAAATCCGCCTGCTCTTGCATCTCCTTGGCACAAACGGGACAACTGTACGACCAAATCATGACCACCAGCCATCGATCGGCAGGAAGCACATCGGTAAAACTGACAGGTCGCCCGTCAAAATCAGAAAACACCGCTGTCGCGGCTGCCGATGAAGGCTCCATTGCCACCCCAAGCATTAACACAGCGCCGATCAGCCACCGAGTGGTGTATTTCTTCAAATCGCCCTCCGGCGGCGAACCGCGTTATTTCCGTAACTGACTAAAAGCACCCCGCTAACGACAAGAATCATCCCGAGTACCGACTTATAGCTAAAGGTTTCGCCAAATAGCGGCCAGGCGATCAGCGCCGTGACCGGCGGCACCAGGAAAAATAAGCTCGCCACCCGGGTTGCTGCCTGATGACGCACCAGCATCCAAAGGAGGGTCATAGCCCCCAGCGACAGAACTACGACCAACCAGGCGAGGGCAAACACAAACTCCCCGCTCCATTGTACGTCTTGAGCATCAAACACCAAGGACGCGATGCCCATCATCAACGCCGCTGCCAGAAATTGTAAAAAAGAGCCACTCAAAAGATTCATCTCGCTGCAAAACCGCTTCTGGTACAAGGTGCCCACACTCATTCCGGTCACTGCTGCGACACATAGGATTACTCCAATCACCGAGCTATCAAACAATCCAAGATAGCGCGAGGAAACCAGTGCGACGCCTATGGTCCCGAGAAGAAACCCGACCCATTGGCGCGCTCGGACCGGCTCCGAAAGCATTGGACCCGCCAGCACTGCTGTCAGCATCGGCTGCAGGCCGACAATCAGCGCACTGTCTCCAGCCGATACCCCAAGACTGATGCCAAGGTAAATTCCACCCAGATATACACCATGGACCAGTATCCCGACTGTCATGATGTGCATGGCATTTTTCCAGGTACCGGGGCCCTCGGCGCCGGTGAGCCAGGTTATCGCCCCCAGGATTAAACAAACCAGGGCGAATCGCAACGCTAAGAACGTCGCCGGCTCTGCGTACGGTAAACCGAGTTTTGCACCGATGAAACCGGTACTCCATAAGATCACAAACACCGCCGGAGCGGCGGCAAATAGAAGCGAGGAGCCGGTTGGTCTTTCCGTTATCACTAGCTGATCAGCGTTAAGCGAAGAGGCGTAGTCTATGAGATTAAGGGTAGGCTCACCTACTCCAATTTCGACTTGAAATCCAGAGGTTCAACCCTATTTAAATGTTGGTTTGAATTGCAGCATCTATTGAAATGAGCGACAACCCTTTTGTCACAGTGGTAACCCAGGAGAGTTTCCCAACCGAGGTGACTCAACGTTCGGCGGCCGTGCCTGTGCTGGTAGATTTTTGGGCCGACTGGTGCGCGCCATGCAAGATGCTCGCACCCGTTCTGGAAAAGCTTGCTCTCGAATACGAAGGCAAATTTTTGATGGCCAAAATTAACACCGAAGTTGAACGCGATCTGGCTGCTCAATACGCAGTACGCAGCCTTCCTACAGTGAAAGTATTTCGCCACGGTGCGCCGGTTGACGAATTCATGGGCGCGCTACCGGAAAGCGCGGTACGGGAAGTCATTGAGCGCCATATTGAACGGCCTGCCGATCTCGATATAGCCGAAGCGGCGGACTTGGCCGACAGTGGTAATGTCGAGGCCGCTCTCACACTGCTTAAAGAGTCTTTGACTGATGATCCGGGGTACAGTCCGCTCCGGGTCGCCCTCGCCCAGCAGCAATTAAATACTAAAGACGCCCAGGGTGCGCTAGAAACCCTGGCAGAGCTGCCTCTTGTGGCAAAGCAGGAAGAAGAAACCAAGACATTGCAAGCTCGGATCGAACTGGCCCTTAACGCCGGTGAAACATGCGATACCGACGGATTAGCCCAGAGGATCGCTCAGAATCCCAATGACCTGTCTGCACGTATCCGCTTGGCCGGCGGCCTCTTCCATCAGCCAGGACAGGTGGAGCCCGCAATGACCCAATTGCTCGAAGTAATCAAGCGTGGCCGGGGCGCTAGCGAAGCCGACCAGGCTCGCCAGACCCTGCTACAGATATTCGCCAGCCTGGGTAACCAGGACCAACGGGTCGGCCGTTACCGTCGACTGTTGGCGCAGGCATTGAATTGACCGCAATGTCCGTGCCACAAGGATCAACCGCGTGGGTGGTGCGTGCCGTGTAGCGACTGCAATCTTGCCCGGGCGACATGGGTATAGATCTGAGTTGTCGAAAGATCTGTGTGTCCTAGCAACATCTGTACGCTGCGTAAATCGGCGCCATGGTTCAGTAGGTGGGTTGCGAAAGCATGCCGCAACGAATGCGGTGAGAATTCTGCACCAATGCCCGCTTGTTGAGCATAACGCTTGATGAGCTGCCAAAATGCCTGGCGAGTCATCGGCCCTCCCCGACGTGTTACAAAAACGGCATCGGTCAATTGCGCCTTCAGGAGGTCTGAACGAGCCTGTCCGAGGTACTCGCCCAGGCTCTCAGACGCCTCCTCCCCCAATGGCACGATCCGCTCTCGCCCGCCCTTGCCTACCACCCTGACCAGTCCGGTAGTCAGATCAAGCTCGTTGAGTGTCAGGCCTACCAACTCGGATACGCGTAGGCCGCTGGCATACATGGTTTCGAGCATGGCGCGGTCTCGGCTTCCCAGGGCGGTATCCCTGGGAGGCGTTGACAATAGTTTTTCAACGCCTTGTTCGCTTATATTTTTTGGAAGGGGTCGGCCGATGACAGGAGAACGGACATCTGCTGTTGGGTCTGCCTGAGTACGGCCTTGTATCAAAAGATAACGGTAGAAACGGCGCAGAGTCGATAAGTGTCTCGCGGAGGACCTCGGGCTCAGCCCCACCCGTACATTAGCGGCGAGGTAGGCCAACAGATCCGCGCGGGTCGCCTGCTCAAGGGCTAGTCCTTTTTTTGCCAGCCAGCTTTGAAAAGCACGAAGGTCTGCCCGGTAAGCCGCCAAGGTATTGGCACTGAGCCCCGATTCGAGCCAGATTCCGTCAAGAAACTGATCCAGTAGTTGCGAATCTGGGGAACCCACACTCAGTTACCTTCTTGAGCGCGCAGACGCCCCAGCTGCAGTTGGGCGAGTCGATATCGCAACTTGGCCTGCAATTTCGGGTCGGTCGTGTCGCCCAGAAGCTGATGATAGATGACGCCGGCATCATCATACAGAGCGCCAGATTCCAATTCCTGGCCGGCCCGATACAGTGCACTTCGGCTCCAAGGATCAGTGGTCGCGCCAGCCCAAGCGGCCGATTCAACAAAATAGGCCGCACTACGTATATGGTCATCCAACTCGGCCCACGACTGCGCAACCCAGTACAGCAACTCGCGTTTCTGGCCAGGGGTCTGAACCAGAGGTGTCACCACTTGGAACAGTTCCAATGCGAGGCGATGTTTCCCCAGAAATTGCAGGTCAAACATTACTTGCATCACCTGATCAAGACTCGCGGGCGCCATTGCCTGAAGTTGGGTGAGCCAAACCTTCAGCTCGGCGGCTCCACCGCCTGCGTTACCCCCCAGGATTTGAAGCCGTGCCGAGCGCAAAACCCAGGCCCCGTGATTAACCCCTTGCGGTGGTCCGTCAATCATCGATTGCAGATCCGCCGCACGCCCAAAATCGGACTCGGCCAACGCCTGATCCACCAGTAATAGCAGAGTCTCATCTTCTAAGTCGGAATAACGCCCAAGTAGCCCGTTCTGGCCATAAAACGAACCGAGCAATCCCGCGTATCCCTGATCCAGCAACTGACGCACTAACCATGAATGGGCCAGTTGTTGTTCGCGCCGTGGCAGAGCCAGTGTTAATAGATAAACGCAAAGCGATCTTGCCGCGACGGCGTCAAGATTACCGCCGGTGGCAAGCGTTTTCCACGCGGTGATTGCCTGGTCATCCAGTAATGAAAGGTCCTTAAGAACGGTTTGGCCAAGCGCCCGGTAAGATTTGATGAGCGAGTCACTATCTTGCTTTGGCAAAAGCGGATCTGCCTTGGCCTTATGCAATAAAAGATACTCAATCGCAGCAACGTGCAATCGCGCATAACCCACTTCGGAGGCTACTTCTGCCAACATCGCGTGCCGAGTAGATTCGAGCCGAACAAGTTCTGCCGGAATGAGCACGGCATCGAGCCGTGTCAGGGCGAGATCGATGGGTAAAGTACCGCTGCGCCATTCGGCATAGGCCCGCCACAGCTGTGCCTCATAGGACTGGACTCCGATCAACTGGAAAACAGCGTCCTTCGGGCGCTGCCCCGCTAAGGCAATGCGTGCCCTCAGTAATTGCCAGGAGGCTTCATCAGGGGCATATTCCAACTGGTAGCGCTGCGCTGCGATCTCGGCATCAGCTACGAGTCCTTGGGCAATATAAGCCTTGATGATATTGCGCCGTATTTCCTGAACCGCACCAGGGTCGAATTGACCTTCAGCGAGAAGTGCCCGAGAAACCGCTTGAGCACGACTCCCTTTCGCCACCATCAATAAAGCACTACTGAGTCTGAGCCCTACTTCAAGAAACTCAGAGCCGGGCTGTTCCTCAAACCGCCGAGTCAGTTCAGTGATCAGCGTGTCCCAGCGACCCTGCTCTTCGAGAAGTTCCCAGCGCTGACGCGCTCGCGTCAGCATTGCCTCTTCATCCGCCGCCGGCAGAGCCCCCAGCACGCGCAACGCCAGCTGCCTCAAGCCGCGGTCCTTAAAACCGTGAATAGACGCGCTACCCAGTGCGAGCGAAAAAGGAGTTGAGGCAAGAGCGGGTTCCTGCGCCCAAAGGGCAGATGCTATTGAGCGAGGTGCAGAACGATCCCCTTTGATCTCCGTTTGAAATTGAACATTGAGATCAAGGCCGCCAATTGGCGCAGGCCGAGCGGTGAAAAGGGGTACCGCGCCCTCCTGGCCAAAGGCGGGAGTACCAGTAATAAGGGAAATACCCGCCACCAAGGTGGATACCATGGCAACAACGACAGCCACGTCGAACCGGCAACAGCACGATGCAACGCCTGCCATGCGGTGGGTTGCGGGTCTCATGCGACCTGCCAACTGGAAGATTAGTGGGTGCGAAACACCGCCAATCACCGGAACCCACTCACCGCGGTCAGGAAATTTTCTCGCGAATCCGTGCTGATTTCCCGGTGCGCCCACGCAGGTAGTACAGTTTTGCCCGTCGGACTGCGCCGCGCCTGCGGACCTCAATGCTGGCCACTAACGGGCTGTGTGTCTGGAAAACCCGTTCGACCCCTTCACCGTAAGAAATCTTACGTACGGTGAATGATGAATTGAGGCCACGATTCTTACGGGCAATAACCACACCCTCGAATGCCTGAAGGCGCTCGCGGGCACCCTCCTTCACCTTGACTTGGACGCGAACAGTGTCACCTGGGCGGAACTCCGGCAGGTCTGTTTTAACCTGTTCGCTTTCCAACTGCTCAATAATGTTCGTCATCTGGAACTCTCCTATTTTTCGTATTGCTGCCTGAACGATTCCAGTAACGAGCGCTCTTCATCGTTCAACTCTCTTTGCGCCAGTAAATCTGGCCGTCTCAGCCATGTCTGGCCCAAGGCCTGTTTTAATCGCCAACGCCGAATTTCTTCATGGTTTCCCGTCAGTAACGGGGCCGGTACCTCTACACCTTCAAACACTTCAGGCCGCGTGTACTGCGACCAATCCAGTAACCCTGCGCTGAATGATTCAGTCTTAACCGAATCATCGTTACCCAGTACACCAGGCAGGTATCTTACCAGTGCTTCAATCAGCACCATCGCCGGCAGCTCTCCACCAGGGAGCACATAATCGCCGATGGATAACTCCTCGTCCACCTCGCGCTCCAGCAAACGCTGATCGACGCCCTCATAACGCCCCGCCAACAGCACCAGGGCAGGCTCCGTCGCGAGGATCCGCACCCGTTCCTGGGTTAATCGAGGCCCCTGCGGGCTAAGGTAGATCACCTTACCTCCACCGGCAGAGCGAGCCGACCGGATAGCCCCAGCCAGTGGCGGCGCCATCATCACCATGCCAGGCCCACCACCATAGGGCCGGCCATCCACCCGGCGGTACCTGTCATGACAGAAATCCCGCGGATCCCATAACTCGAGTCGCAACTTCTCGTTCTCAAGTGCGACCCGGGTCATTCCAAAGTCCCGTACCGCATCAAACATCTGCGGAAAAATGCTAACTACGTCTATGCGCATACTTAAAATTGCGCCCCCAACGTCACAACTGCCCCGAGCGCTCAGAAACTTTTATCCCAGTCCACCTCGATCTGCCCGGCTTCTAAGTCGACTTGCCGAATCACGTCCGGGCCGTAAGGGATTAACCGCTCACGGTCTCCAGCCAGTACCAGCACGTCATTGGCACCGGTCTCCATCAGGTGATCCACCCGACCCAGCGACTCACCGGCCAAATTAATGACTTCCAATCCTTCCAGCTGATACCAAAAATATTCCCCAGCCTGGGGCGATTCCAGCCACTTCGGATCTACCGCAACATCCATTCCGATCAGTGTGAGCGCCTGGTCCCGGTCGTCGCAGCCCTTCAGGTGCGCCACCACGCCCTTACCTTGCCGCCGCCCATCTAGCACGGCTACTTCTTTCCACATTTCGCCTTGCCGCAAGAGCCAGCGCGGATGAGCGAGTATCGCGCCGCGCTCACGCGAGTAATCAAAAACACGCACCCATCCCTTAATTCCAAAAACACCACTCACTTGACCGACAATGAGCGGTTGGGCTGCCAGTGCTGGCATCGATTTTGAAGTCCGCCGCCCCCGGCAAACGCAATGGGTCAGGCGGCTTTCGTGTCGGCCTGTTTCAAAAAGGTGGCAACCCGTTCCGAGGGTTGGGCGCCATGGCCTATCCAATATTGCGCACGTTCCCGATCGAGCCGTAATGTTTCTTCGCCGGCGGTTGCCATTGGATTAAAGAAACCGATGCGTTCAATGAATCGTCCACGCGGTTGCCGCTTGCGATCTGAAACCACAATCGAATAAAACGGGCGCTTTTTGGAGCCGCCACGGGCGAGCCGTATGGTCACCATTTAATAATTCCTCTTAAAAAATCCGTTAAACCAGTCAATTTTAACATAGTTTGTATCCTTTGAAACCCAAAACCCGTAGCCAACTTTAACGGGCAAACGGATTACCTGTGCCCGGCATAGCACCTTTCATCTGCCCCATCATCCGTGCCAGCCCCCCTTTCCCTTTAGCCTTTTTCATCATCTTTTGCATCTGGGTAAACTGTTTGAGCAGGCGGTTGACCTCCTGCACCTGAGTGCCCGACCCAGCAGCGATGCGTCGTTTACGTGATCCTTTTATCACCGCTGGAAAAGTACGCTCCCCGGGTGTCATTGAATTAATGATTGCAATCAATCGGCCAGTCTCGCCACCGCCAGCCTGAGCCCGGGCTGCTGCAGGCAGCTCGGATGCGCCAGGCAATTTCTCTATTAAACCCCCCAGGCCGCCCATCTGTTCAACCTGAACCAATTGGTCGCGAAAGTCTTCAAAATCAAAGCCTTTGCCCTTTCTCAGCTTGCGAGCCATTTTCTGAGCCTGACCCTCGTCAACGCTACGCTGCACTTCCTCAACCAGGCCGACAACGTCTCCCATTCCCAGAATCCGGGAGGCAACCCGATCGGGGTGGAAGGCTTCCAGTGCATCGCTTGCCTCACCTACGCCGAGGAACTTGATCGGCTTTGATGTGACCTCACGAATTGACAACGCTGCGCCGCCGCGCGCATCGCCGTCGGCTTTGGTCAGGATAATGCCTGTAAGCGTCAGCGCCTCGTTAAAGGCGCGCGCACTATTGACGGCGTCCTGGCCAATCATGCTGTCAACGACAAACAAGGTCTCAACCGGATCGACGGCCGCATGAATCTGGGCAATCTCGGCCATCATTTCGTCATCCACATGCAAACGTCCTGCCGTATCCACAATCAGAACGTCATCGGCGCCAACCCGGGCCTGAGCCAGGGCATCGGTCGCAATCGCGACTGGATCATGCCCTTTTGCATGAAAACGGGCACCGACCTGATCTGCCAGTTGACGAAGCTGCTCCATAGCCGCGGGCCGATAGACATCGACGCTGGTCAGCAACACCTGCTTTTTTTCCCGCTCTTGTAAAAACCGCGCGAGCTTTGCCGCACTGGTGGTCTTTCCTGCGCCCTGCAGTCCCGCCAGCAGTATTACTGCCGGGGGGCGAGATACAAGATTAAGGCTTTCGTTTCGCTCGCCCATCAAAGTGACCAGTTCGTCATGAACCACTTTGATCACCGCCTGGCCTGGGCTGAGACTCTCGAGCACTTCTGTCCCCGCGGCCCGTGCGCGAACCCGCTCGAGGAAAGTCCGAACCACTGGAAGCGCCACATCAGCCTCGAGCAATGCAATACGCACCTCGCGGATGGCATCGCGAATATTGTCGTCATTCAGGCGGCCGCGGCCCGTTAGGCCCTTAAAAGTCGCTTTAAGCCTGTCGCTGAGTTGGGGGAACATATCTGTTGTCCAGGATTGCTGCGTGGTCCAACGCCTGCTAAGACGCCAAACAGCAATGAAACCTTACGCAGTTGGGATAAAATCAGGAAATCATAAATCTTAAGAGCATCTATTTTACATGGTCATTGAATCTGATCAGCAACTCAAAGTCCCCGTTGGAAGAATCATCTGGCCGGCCAATGGCATCACAGACCCATGACAGAATTGTTTAGCCTCACCGCCGCGCTGTTTTACCTTACTGCGACCGTTGTCATTCTTCGTCAGAATAGCGGACCTGCAGACTCGCCTCGCAACCGATCATTTGCAGCCCTGCTCGCTTACCTCGCCGCCGGCGCTCATGGCTTCAGTTTGGTGCCATTGGGGCTGTCTACCGAAGGGATAAACCTCGCCCTGGGCACTACGCTGTCCTTGATCGGTTTTGTCGTGGTTATCCTTTACTTGATTGCTCGATTACTCCAGCCCGTCCATATTCTTGGCGTATTGGTGTTTCCCGCTGCCACCCTGGGAGTCACAATAGGCTGGCTTTTCCCGGGGGATACTTACGCGATTCACTTACAAGGCACGACCGGGCTGGCTCATATCCTCGGCGCGGGCCTTGCCTATGCCCTTCTCAGTCTTGCGCTGGCTCAGGCACTGCTCCTCAGCGCCCAGGACTGGACCCTCAAACACAAGCACTCCAAGGGGATTTTCTCCGCGCTTCCCCCGATCCAGACCATGGAAACCATTTTATTCCAACTGGTGTATATCGGATTTACACTCCTGAGTATTACCCTGGTAAGCGGTGCGCTCTCGTCTGGACAGATGTTCGGCAATGCCTTTTTGCTTAACCACCACACGCTGCTGGCACTGCTGGCGTGGATCAGCCTTGTAATCCTTATATCCGGCCGGCTTATTTTTGGCTGGCGCGGGCGCATCGCTGTCCTTTGGACGGGCGCCGGATTCGCTCTTCTGGCATTGGGCTATTTCGGAACCAGGTTTGTCCTGGAGGTCATGCTAAGCCCCTAAAAATAACGCCACGCTGGGCTTTTAAGGATAATGGACTTTCGAGCCTGATCAAAAACGTTCAGATCACCTGAAAATGACAGTCCTTGGGTGGAGCACCCCCCTCGCCGTGAATGGGTAGGATGTCCTGTGGGCAGCTCGAAAAAGCAAGGTAACAGTCCATCTCAGCCTGCAGCACGACAAACTGGCCCGGTTTGCACTGAGTGGGCCGAAAATCGACACTGTTGCGATCGTCCAGTACCGGAATATTCATAAAAATATTCCACGAACCGGCGATCCTGAACGGCAATGTCACGCCGAGTTCGTGCAGTCCTTCAATCAAGTTATCCTGACAATTGCGGTGGTAACCCTCAAAACCCAGCAGCCCGTACCGATACCGGTCGCAGGCAGCAATAAAGGTATCGTGGACACCGGGTGTTGTATCCTCGATCAAGGTAATAATCCCACGCCGTTGATTGGTAACGAAAGTGTCACCGAGCACGGGATTGAGTCGCACATTCGTCGCCCGTGTCGATTCCATCGACATGAACTCATTCAGATCGTAGGCATTTAACGCCCAGCAATCGACAACCTGGGTGCCATAGGTATTGATAAGTTTTACTTTCGCACCCGCCCCAAGGCGTACAGCCTTTCCGTGACCTGCCGGAATCCTGACCGGTTCCAATTGACTCATCTCGTTCCTCCTATAAAACACATGTTTCAACTAACAGCACCGCGTTGCTTGGGCAAAAACTTATATGCCAAGCCGATCCAAAAAGCCGTACCAGCCCACAGACGCAGAGAGGAACCAGGGCTTACCGTAGTACAGCGGGCGTGTCCGAAACGGCAGATCTGACAGAACGCTGCGCCCCTCCTCCATACCCAGCACCTGCTGTCCCAGCCGGGTGCCAAAATAACCGGCGAGCGCAACACCCGACCCGCAATACCCCATGGCATACCAGATACCGTCGTGCCGCCCCAGATGAGGCATATGCTGAAAGGTCCAGCCGACGAAACCCATCCAGGAATGGGTTATGCGTGCCTGGTCCAACTGCGGGAAAATGGTCGCTAAATGCCTATGCAGTCGCGGCCCGCTCACTATGGGATCGGTCTCGTTTAGAGAAACCCGGCCGCCGAACAGAATCCGGCGTCCGTCCGGGGACAGCCGATAATAAACAATGATCCGGCGTGTATCGACGATCATCCGTTCGCCGGGGATGAGCGCACGTGCCACATCGCGTCCCAAATCTTCGGTGGCCAGCATATAGGTACCGATTGGGAAAACCCTGCGCTGCTGCCAAGGTGTGAGCCCCGACGTGTAGCCGCTGGTGGCGATTACCACATCGCCAGCACGGATTGGACCCCGGTTGGTCTCGACCACGAACCCTGCGCCATCGCGGGCGCGGCTTAACGCTGTTGCCGAAGTCCCCCCCACTACCGTCACGCCGCTCTTTACTGCACGATCCAGAATCCCCTGATGATAGGCGGCAGGGTCTACACTGGCATGGCGGGTCTGCACCAGCCCTCCGTGATAAAAATCTGTTGCAATTTCACTATGTTGCTCAGCGCGCGGCACCATGAATGCCTCCATCTCAAGGCCTGGCGGTTGGGTTGTTAGTTTTTGGGCCAATTTGTCGTAGTGCGCCGGCGTGTGCGCCCCATAAAATCTCCCGCAAACCTGGTAATCGCAATCAATTTGTTCTTTAGCAATAAAGTCTCCGATCCAGGCCAGTGCGCGCTGACCTTCCCGATGTACCTCCATAGCGGTCGTGCTGCCATGGGCTTTTTCAAGCGCGGCAAAATCTGGCTTGATGCCGGTAGACACCTGGCCACCATTGCGCGAGCTGCAGCCCCAACCTGGCTCATGCGTATCGATCACCAAGGTGCTGCGCCCGCCCCGCGCAGTTTCAAGAGCAGCGCAAAGGCCCGTATAACCAGAGCCAACCACCAGCACATCTACCGAGGCAGGCAGGTCCGACGGCAACGAGCGTATCCGCGGGGTACGCTCCCACCAGTAGGGAGATTCTTTGAAATCAGGGGCAAATAGGGCTGTGGAATCGCTCGACATGAAATGCGCCCTCAGTGCGGCAACTCGCTGACCTGGTAGGTGGTATCAGCCAACCAGTCAGGATGAATCTCGACGCCCCACCCCGGTTTGTCACTGACCGTAACCTGGCCTTCGTTGACCGTAAAAGGAGATTCGACAAAAAGACCCTCTTGCCAGGGATAGTACTCAGGGCCTTCAATCGAGAATTCCAGGTATTTCCCGGCATTCGGAATGGCACGCAACAGGTGCATCGTAAAAAGCGTCACCATGGACAGATTGGCGCAGTGTGGGGTGCATGGCAATCCCTGCAATTGCGCCATCTTGGCAACTTTCATCGCCCGGAGCATCCCGCCAACGTAGCACACGTCTGGCTGGACGATGTCGACTGCGGGCATCTCAACCATTCGCCGCCAGGTGGCAAGATCACAATCCTGCTCTCCCCCGGTTACATCCAGCGATAACGCCTGGGTTACCTCCCGGGTTTGTTCCAATTCCCAGTACAGACAAGGCTCCTCGAAATGTTCAACACCTTCATCTTCAAGCATTTGTCCCAATGTTATCGCCCGGGAGGGTGAAAATCCTCCGTTGCCATCTACCAGAAGCGAAACATCAGGCCCTAATGCGCGCCGTACCTTGGGTACGATCTCCTCGCTACGTCCTGGCCACTGGTCCACATCGTGGCCGCACTCAGCACCGACCCGGAACTTAAAAGCATCGAAACCGAATTGCTGACGCAGTGCAACCAGACGCTCTGCCTCTGCTTGCGCGGTGATGTCTCGACGCATGCTGGATCCGTAAGCCCTAATCGGGCCCGGGGTCCCGCCCAGTAACTCGCACACGCTTTTTTGCTGAATCTTTCCCGCTCGGTCCCACAGTGCCGTCTCCAGGCCAGCAAGTGCCCGGCGCAGGTAGGACCCGGGAAACTTGTGTTCATGCTCGGGTATTGAGTTGACCAGCGCAGCGATATCGCTTGCGGGCTGGCCCAACGCCCAGGGCACAACCTGTCGATGCAGCACCTGCGCGCTGATGTCCGCGTGGTAGGGGGAAACCTGACCCCAACCGCCGGTTCCATCACTTGCGCTGACCCGCACGAAGGCAACGAACTCCCGACTAAAGGTCTCGACACGGTTAATGACCGGCGCCTGATCAAAAGCGCTCACCGCACCGCACCCAGACCAGCCAGGTGGTGCCATTGAGTCCTTTGTGACATCCCTTGCCTCCATTTCATGGTGACAGAACATTGTCGGGTGATCGCTGTGGTCGTCCACACCCCGTAGCGCCGAATCTAACCGACTTTTAAGAACACCTACAATAGAGCCTGCATGCAATCCGTTTACCCGGCTCAACACCTGACCCGGTCACCTTGTGCCAGCGTAGTTCGAGCGCGCCACTGTCGAGTTAATCCGCTTTGAAACTGTCCACACGTCATATCCGACAACAGCGCATTGCGGGCAAGTTACTGCTGGTCATGATTCTGGCAACAACCCTGGCCGGCTTTGGCTTAAGTGATTTTCTCTGGCTTTCGGGAGGATGCGCACTGACAGCATTGATGATGCTATGGCGACGAACCCGGCGAATTCAGAGAATTCAGTGTGTCATCTTTATTGCTGTTGGTTTTGGCGCTCTGGGCTGGGCTTACCTAATCGGATATCGCAGCCTCCCACTGCTACAACTCATAACCCAGAATCACCTGCTGATCAGTTTGTTGTCTGCGGTCAGCTTTCTGCGCCTGATCACCGACACAGGCCAGCAAAGACATGAATCGATGGCGCCGGGCTTAAAAGCCTTTTTTAAAACGCTCGCAGGACTGCACCTTTTTGCTGCGATGATCAACCTGTCGGCGCTGATGATTTATGGAGACCGACTTGCCCGAAACGGACGTCTTGAGCGCACCACGGCCACTTCGATCCAGCGAAGTTTTGCCCTGGCCACGCTGTGGTCACCTTTTTTCGCCGCGATGGGTACGTGCCTGCTTTACGCACCGGGCGCTCGACTGGCTGAACTGTGGATGCTGTCCGCACCATTGTGCCTGTTTGGTTTCGTTTTTACCTTTGCCGAACATCGCTTCCGTGCGGGTGGAGGGCTGGAATCTTTTGCAGGCTTCCCGGTAAATTTTGGCGCGCTATGGGTGCCATCGATCATGGTGATCTGCGTGTTAGCGCTGCATCATGTGCTGCCCACGGTCTCAGTTCTGGTACTGGTATCTGCCTTGTCTATTGGCGTGACCACAGCAGTGCTGACCCGACGCCGATCACTCTCCCAGGCTTTAAGCACTATTGGAAACTTCAGCTCGGAGCGCCTGCCGGACATGTATGGTGAACTGGCATTGTTTTTTAGTGCCGGCATCATGGCGACTGGCCTTACGGCACTGATATCGCAAACAGCGCCAACGCTGGATGTCGGCGCTTTCACTCCTGAAGTGGCTGTTGCCGTGCTGGCCGTATTACTGGCGTTAGCGATTGCGGGTGTCCACGCCCTGGTTAGTATCGTAACGGCATCAGCGATTCTGCTACCGCTTAATCCAGAACCGGCTCTGCTCGCATTCGTTTTTCTTGTGACCTGGTCGGTAGGTGCTACTGGTGGACCGATGTCTGGCCTGAACCTCGCTATGCAAAGCCGCTACCGCATAAGCGCGCGAGAATGCTTTTCCTGGAATATTGGCTACTCTCTGGCAATGTTCGGTGCGGCCAGCGCGATCATCATAGCCTTTTTTAGTTGATGTCTTGCGCTTGAAAAGCGCTACTCGGGCGCAAGGTACCAGCGGTATTCCAGTGGCGTAAACTCCCTGGCATAGGTGTCAAGCTCAAACTGTTTGCACTGGCGATACAGCGACAAATATTCCGCCCCCAGATATTCATCAAGCGCCGAGGGCTTTGCCAACTGATCTAACGCCCCTTGCCAGGTAAATGGGACTGCACCATCAAGCTGGGTGCCGGCATTGTCGGCGCGGGGCTCGGGCGGGACCAAGCCGTGACTGATACCATGATGAAGGCCGGCCAGCACCGCGGCAAGTGTCAGGTACGGGTTGGCATCTGCGCCAGCCATGCGATGCTCAATGCGCCGTGCCGTGTTATCTCCCGCAGGGATCCGGACGGCGACCGATCGATTGTTATACCCCCAGGTTGGTCCGGTGGGTACGTACAGGTTCGGCGCGAAGCGCCGGTATGAATTCACATTAGGGGCAAAAACTGCCATCGACTGAGGTAGTAAATCCAACATACCAGCCACGGCCTGGCGCAGTTGAATACTGCCCTCGCTAGTGCCGTTATCAAATACATTGTGTCCCTTGTCATCCATTAGGCTGACGTGGACGTGCAGGCCATTACCGGCATCTTCAGGATAGGGTTTGGCCATAAAAGTAGCCACGGCGTCATGCGCTCGAGCCAGCCCCTGCACTGCTCTGCGCAGTAGAATCGCGTGATCGGCGGCGCGCAGCGGATCCGCTACATGTTGCAGATTAATCTCGTACTGACCCACTGCATATTCTGCGGTGGTGGCGCCTAGCGGCACCCCCTGCGCCTGACAGGTCGCCTCGACTTCACTGAGAAATCGAGTAAAACCCTCAAGATCGGCAAGGCTGTACACCTGGGTCGCCGAGGCTCGCCGACCAGTGTCGGGCAATACCGGCGGACACGGCCTACCTTCATCGGCACTCGCTGCATCAATCAGGTAAAACTCCAACTCCAGTGCCACCACCGGATGCAGGCCTGATTCGTGTAACCGCTCGATCACACCTGCAAGCACGTGGCGTGGATCCACCGGGCACACAGAGTCATCCAGTTCATACAAACTGCCAAGCACCTGCCCTGCCCCTGGAGGGCCCCACGGGACTAAGCTCAGCGATCCGGGAACCGGGCGCACCTTGACATCAGGGTCACCGTCTGAGAAACCGCGCCCACCTGCATCGGTACAACCACCGTTAACATCGAGCAGATAAATAGAACTGGGTATCTGCAAGCCATCGGCATATACCTTGGCAATGTCGTCCCGTGGAATCCGTTTACCACGCACAATACTGCAAAGGTCAGGCAACAGGACGTCGAGAAACCGCAACTCGGGATTATTGTTCAGAAATCTTTCAAGTTCCTCATTCATTTAGTTATGTATCCCTTTGCTCAGCGTTCTAACGGTGGCCGCAGACGATCAGTGCTGCCCATTTGCTCACAGCGGGTCTCACGAGTGAGCGCAATACTCACTACCGCAATTGCCAGCCACGCCAGCATCAACAAAAAGCTAACGCGGTAGTTTTCAAAATGATACACCCGCAGACCGTCGGTCCCTGTCATACCGCGCCAGAAACGGTCCAGCAACCAACCAACCAACGGTTGTAACAGCATCGGTCCACACATAACACCCATATTAACGACCCCGGATACCGTTCCCGCCAACACCAGAGGCACCGACTCTTTTGCCTGGGTAAACCCCAGAATCATCGCCCCGGAAAAAAACCCCGCACTCACGAGCGCGCTCACCAGAAGCCACAATGGCAGATCTGGCACCAACAAAGCAACCGCCCAGCTGCAAAGGGCAAGTACTGTGCTGACGAGGTATGGGGTTCGCCGTCGGGCAACCTTTTCTGACAACAGTGCAAACAGTGGGCCACTGAAAGCCATAGCCAACATTAAAACCGAACAAAGCGTGGCTGCCGCCGCAGGTGACAGACCATAAACATCAGTCAGAAATGGCATCCCCCACAAACCTGCAAAAGTCAGAACGGATCCTACGATCCCGCCAGGGGCAATTGCCAGAAGAGGGGTATTTCGGTACCCAAAAACCGCTGTGAGTTTTTGCCACTCGGCAGACCAGCGCCCACTTTGAACGTGGACATTCATATAACTATCGTAATTTCGCTCTGCCGGATCGTCCCGAACCATCAGCCACACCACCAGGCCCAGCAATAAGCCCACCGCCGCTGCCACAATAGTCACCGCTCGCCAGCCAAACATGCCACTTGCAAACTGCAGGGGTACTCCGGCAAAAACTGCGCCCGACACTCCGGCAACCAACAGCAGACCGATTGCCATCGAAAATCGGTGCGCCGGCAGCCAATGTGTAGCCAATTTCAATGTGCAGACAAAGGCCACAGACACCGATCCGCCAATTAAAAAACGACCGATGCCGGCCCAGATCAGATCGGGTGCAAAAGCGAAAATCAGCGCCCCCAGCGTACTCACCAGCAAGCCTCCCAAAAGAAGGCGGCGCGGCCCTAAGCGGTCGACAAGAAGCCCCGTGGGCACCTGCATTGCTGCATAGGAATAAAAATAAAGGGCCGACAGGCTTCCCAGGGTGGCTGCGCTCAGACCAAAATCCAGGCTGAGTTCGCGATGCAGTACGGCCGGCGCGACCCGATGAAAAAAGCCCAGAAGGAAAAACCCAGCTCCCAAACCCCAAATAACCCAAGCAACACTTGCGGGCGGGTAGCGCGGCTGTGGGTCAGGCTTTAACATAGGACTGGCGTGTAAACGATCAACTTTGCATCACCTTCGGTTTAACATTGGCTCTGTCCAATGGGCGTAACTCACACTAACATCCGGCATTGAGTAACGACAGAGGTCGCACAGTGGATAGGTTGCCCTGATCTGCCCAATTATTATCGTAACCTGCTGATAACCACTTTAATCTGGCCACAACAGAATCCATGAAACCTTATTCCGCCTGGAACGTCTTTCGCAACGGCCTGTCGAGGCAGAAAGGCTGGGAGCGTGCCTGGCGGGACCCCGAGCCCAAAACCGAATACGACGTCGTCATCGTTGGTGCTGGCCTTCACGGCCTGGCAAGTGCGTATTATCTTGCCAAGAACCACGGTATCACAAATGTCGCCGTCTTGGACAAGGGCTGGCTTGGTAGCGGTAACGCTGGGCGCAATACCACGATTGTCCGATCCAACTACATGATGCCCGGCAATCGGGAATTTTACGAGCACTCGCTCAAGCTGTGGGAAAATCTAAGCCACGAACTGAACTACAACGTCATGTTCAGCCAGCGGGCGCACGTCTCGCTGCTACATAGCCCCGCCGCACGTGATGGCGCGGCACGACGCTACAACACCATGCGCCTGACCGGTGCTGATGGCGAACTGTGGGATCTGCCAACACTGAAACGCAAAATACCACACCTGAATTACAGCGCCGATTCCCGATTTCCAATCATCGGAGCCACAGTACAACCTCGCGCAGGCACTGCGCGCCACGACGCTGTTGCCTGGGGTTACGCTCGAGGCGCTGACCAACGTGGCGTTGACATCATTCAAAATTGTGAAGTCACGGGCGTTGAACGTACAGCCAACCAGGTGACCGGCTTAAAAACCAGCCGCGGCATTATCCGGGGGAAGAAAGTCGGTTTCGCCGTTGCCGGCAACACCTCAAGACTGTGGCGAATGGCTGAGCTTGGAAAACTGCCGATTGAATCACACAAACTGCAGGCCTTTGTTTCTGAACCGCTCAAACCTCTACTCGACCAAGTCGTCGTCTTCGGGGTCGGTGGGGCTCACTTCTACATTTCTCAGTCGGACAAAGGCGGCATGGTCTTTGGCGGCGATCTGGACTGGTACAAATCCTACGCGCAACGCGGTAATCTGCCAATCGTGCAGGATGTCGCCGAATGCGCCACCTCTATTTTGCCCTGCCTGGGTCGGGTGCGACTTTTGCGGCATTGGTCGGGCGTTATGGATATGTCTATGGACGGATCCGCGTTTCTGTGTAAAACGCCGCTCAGCAACTTATACCTGAATGCCGGTTGGAACTATGGCGGCTTCAAGGCAAGCCCGGCGTCGGGTTGGTATTTTGCCGATCTGATCGCTAACGACCGGCCCGACCCGGTGATCTTGAACCACACCCTGTCTCGTTTTGAGCGCGGTATCAATATCGACGAACGCGGTGCGGGCCCAGACCCGAAACTGCACGGATAAATCACGACCATGCTGAGAATTCCCTGCCCGTTCTGCGGCACACGCGACCACAGCGAGTTCAGTTACGGTGGCGATGCATCTGTTGAGTATCCGGCGCTCGAGGCACCGGCCGAGGCGTGGCTCGAGGCAGTATTCCAACGCGACAATATAGACGGTGTTCAACTCGAAACCTGGCAACACCTGCACGGGTGTCGTATGTGGATCGTAGTTGAACGAGATACCCGTAGCCATGAAATTCATTCGGTCCGCCCGGCTCACGAGGGCCTGGCGAGCGCCTTGGCGCAAAGCGCTGACCCGGTAAACGAGTCATGACGGCTACACGGCTTGCCAAAGGCGGTTACATCGACCGTGACCAATTGTTGAATTTCACCTGGGACGGTCGAACCCTGCACGGCCACGCGGGCGACTCATTGGCCTCTGCCTTACTGGCGAGCAACCAACAAGTACTGGGCCGTAGTTTCAAATACCATCGACCCCGTGGATTAATGTCCGCCGGAGTCGAGGAATCCGGGGCGCTGGTGACCATCGGGCGGGGTGATCGGCGTGACGCTAATGTCCGCGCCACCACCCAGGAACTCTATGCGGGCCTGGTCGCACAAGGCCAAAACGCATGGCCCAGTGTACGCTTTGATGCTGGCTCAATAAGCAACCTCTTCGGGCGCTTCCTGGCCGCTGGGTTTTACTACAAGACCTTCATGGGTTTACCCCCCTTCGAGTGGGGCTCGGGGACCGGCATGTGGATGCGCTATGAAAAGATCATCCGCAAAGCAGCCGGGATGGGTGAAGCGTCTCGCTCACCAGACCCGGATCACTACGAGCATGCCCATGGTTACTGTGATGTGCTTGTGGTCGGCAGCGGCCCCGCCGGTCGCGGCGCCGCCTTAACCGCTGCGAAAGCCGGCCTCGATGTGATCCTGGTTGAGCAAGAAGCAATACTGGGTGGAGATACACTGGCTCAACCGCAAGCAGCAGACAATCTTGCAGACCAGATCAAAGCGCTCAAAGGTGCGGGTGTACGCATCATGGCTCGTACCACAGCGTTCGGCCTTTACGATGGAGGTGTTGCCGGCCTGCTGGAGCGTGTAACCGACCACCTGGCTGAACCGCCGATGTGGATGCCACGGCAACGCTGCTGGACACTGCGCGCCAGATACACCGTGCTCGCGACCGGGGCGCTGGAGCGTCACGTGGCTTTTGGTAACAACGACCGACCGGGCATCATGACGGCAAATGCAGCTCGCATTTACCTTAATCGTTTTGCAGTTCGGGCGGGTGAGAACATCGTGATCGCCACCAATAACGATTCTGCCTATGCTGGCGCGTTTGAGCTCGCCCAAGCTGGCGCTTCAGTCCAGATCCTGGATGCCCGCAAGAGTATACCGGACGCTATCCGCGCCCAGGCCGCGGATGCTCATGCAGTATTGCGTACGGGCGCGGCTCCACTGATGGCGCATGGGGCAAAAGGCATCACAGCGCTCGACATTGCCGGACAGCATGCGGCCAACTGGCGAGAGGCCGGCAAAACCGACTGTGACTTACTCCTTGTTTCCGGTGGCTGGTCCCCTGTGGTCAACCTTCTGTCACACCGCGGGGTAAAGCCGGTGTGGGATGCCGATCTCGCCTGTTTTGTCCCTGGACAAACCAACGAGCCTTTATCGATGGCAGGTAGCGCCGCAGGGATCTGGAACGATAACGCGTGTCTGTTATCTGGACAGGCAGCCGCAGAGCGTGCAGTGGCGCATCTGGGAGGCGCTCAAGGCTCTAGCGCCGCCCCTGCACCCGGAGGCTGGCAAGGGGCAATAACACCTCTTTACGAGGTTAAGGTGCCTGGGCGTCAGTTGAAATCTTTTGTCGACCCGCAGCATGACGTCACCACGGAAGACATCCGACTGGCTCATCGCGAAGGCTATGTTTCCGTTGAACACCTTAAACGCTATACCACACTGGGAATGGCAACCGACCAGGGCAAGATGGGTAATATCATTGGCCTTGCGTTAATGGCTGAAGCTCTGGGTAAGGAGATTCCCCAAGTCGGCACCACCACCTTCCGACCGCCCTACACTCCTGTCAGCCTGGGCGCGCTTAAGGGCCGTAACGTTGGCAACCATTTTCGCGCCTTGCGGCGCACGCCCCTGCACGAATGGAACCTCGAGCACGGCGGCACAATGACCATGGCCGGGCTTTGGCACAGACCCTGGTACTTTGCCCACTCAGGTGAAACGATCGGCGATGCCTATGTGCGTGAGGCGCAAACGGTTCGTCGCACCGTTGGTCTTTGTGATGTGACCTCGCTCGGCAAAATTGCAATCCAGGGGCCCGATTCGACCGAGCTATTGAACCGTATCTATAGTAATCCGTTCGCCAAACTCCCGATCGGCAAGGCCCGTTACGGCATCATGCTGCGTGACGACGGCTTTGTGATGGATGATGGCACCACCTGGCACCTTCGCGAGTCAGAGTACTTCATGACCACGACAACGGCTCACGCCGGCAAGGTTATGGCTTTTCTGGAAGAGCTACTGCAAACCCGCTGGACCGATTTGCGAGTCCATGTGACCTCGGTTTCCGAACAATGGGCCGGTGTCGCAGTGGCAGGTCCCAAGTCGCGGCAAGTACTCGAATCCTGTGTCGAGAACCCCGCTGCCGTATCAGATACCAACCTTCCTTTTATGGGAGTGCTGGAAACAACCTTAAAAGGCAAGGTCCCTTGTCGAATCGCACGCATCAGCTTTTCTGGTGAGCGCGCCTTTGAGGTTTACCTACCCTCTGATTTTTGCCCGGACATAATGGACGCTCTGTGGGAGAGTGCCCGCTCAATGAACGGTTGCCTGTACGGCCTCGAAGCGCTGGGCGCGCTACGCATTGAAAAAGGCCATGTGACTGGAGCCGAACTCGATGGTCGGGTCACTATTGAAGACGCAGGGCTCGGCCGCATGGCATCTGACAAGAAACCTTACATTGGTAGCGCTCTTCGCAAACGCCCGGACATGGCTCGCGATAATCGGCCACGACTGGTGGGAATTTTTCCCCGCGACCACCGTGAGATCTTCAACGCAGGGTCACTGTTATGTGCCCCAGACCATATCGAAGGTTATGGTGAAGGCTGGATTACTGCCGTCACTCACTCGCCAGCGCTAGGCCATTGGATTGGCCTGGGCTTTATCTCAGGTGGGCACAGCCAGTGGCATGACAAGGCTGTGGTGTGCGCCGATCCGATTCGTAAAGGTAATACCGCAGTCGAGATTGTCTCTCCCCATATGTTCGATCCTGACGGGGAGCGCATGTATGGCTGAACGACACTCCGCTCTAGGCGCAGGCTATACGCGTGGCCCGCACGGTAAGCCAGGTGAACCTGGTGTGCGCCTGCAGGAAATCACAGGCCTGGTACTACATCAGGTGGCTGCATGGCCGCAAACTGTGGCCCAGGTCGGCGATCAACTGGCGCAGGCTATTGGTTGCACATCAGCACCACAGCCCGGCCATTCGGCCACCGGCTCTTACGGCATCGCTTTACGCGTCGAGCCATTAAAGTGGTGGCTGCTTAATACCGAGCCGCCTCAATTATCTGTTGATAGTGGGGCCACACTGGATCTATCCCACTCCCGCACTCATATCCGGATCAGTGGCCCTGAGGCATCGACCTGCCTCAACCGTCTGATTCCAATTGATCTTCGCGAATCACACTTCACGGACGGACAAGTTGCCTCCAGCGGCTTTCATCACGTCGGGGTAACGCTGTGGCGCTCCCCAACCGGATTCGATCTTTTTGTCCCCCGCGGCTTTGCCCTTTCATTGTGGGAGATACTGCTGGAGACCGCCGAGCAGTTCGGGCTGGATATCTGCTAAAACCGCCCCACTCCCAAGTCGGGAGCAGCTTAACCCAACACTGAGAAACTGCTGTCGGGATTGACCTTACGAAGGCGTGACATAGTCGCCGTATCAAGTACAAAATCAATGTGCGCCAGGCCAAACTGAAGCGGATGGCGATCATGATCATTACCCGCCTCACAGTAATCTATCAGGCCCGCCATCAACCGCCCTGCCGCCGGGGCATTTTTAAACTGGTTGCCGCTGGATCCGCAGGCCATATAAAAGCCGTCAACCGCTGACCGGTCGTAGATGGGCAGCCAATCTTCGGTCACATCGTAAAGATCTACCACGCCACGCATGCGAGTCGGTACTTTCAGTCCTGACATCCGCTGAGCGAGCCGCAACGCCTGGGTAGTCGCCTGCTCGGTGAAATCACGGCTAAAATCATCCGGATCGACCCACTCGCGCAGGTCACACTCAGGGTCCTCACTGCCGGCGAGCACGAAATTTCCTGTTTCCGGGCGGCAATACACCCCGATATCATTATCCGATATCACCAATTTAAAGCTCTCAAAATCAAAACCTTGCGGCGCGGGCACATGCGCAACCTCCTGGCGCAGAGCCCGCGTGGTGATTTTCATATCTACATCGGCCCCGATCATCCGGTTCACTTTGGACGAGTGTGGGCCGGCCACATTAACCACAACGGGAGCGCTAATCGTAGTGCCGTCGTCAAGAGTCACACCCCCCACCCGGTTGGCGCTCACCGGTATTGCCGTTACCTCGCGGTTAAACAAAAACTGGGCGCCTCGCGCCGCTGCTGCGGCTTGAATATTTTGCGCGGCCAACTGGGGGTCACTGACAAAACCTGCGGTTGGGAAAAAAACACCCCCTTCGATACGCCCCTTGCCTGGCTCGCCAAAACCGGGGTCGCCTATGCGCCGAGCAGGGGCGAAAGACTGTAAGTCATAGCCCGGCAGGCGTTTTACAATCTGGCGCGCATCCCAATGCTCATAGGGTATGGATAATTTTTCAACATTGGCTACAATTTTTTCAAGGTGACCATTGCCCTTGGTTTTCATCACCAGACATCCGCTTTCCTGGAATCTGGCAGTTTCGATATCGACAGGAGAATCGAGAAACGCTTTCCAATACTTCCAGTCAAAATAGCCGTCATAGGCAAACGCGGTACCTTCCAGAGTCGAATAATGAACTCGGATGATGGCGCAGGAACTGGACGTTGAGCCGTAACCGGCAGCCGGCAGGCGGTCGACACTGATAGTTTTGCGTCCGCCACGGGTAAGCTCAAGTGCTACAGCGGCTCCGATCACCCCGGCACCGATGACAACTGCGTCGGCGCAATAGTGATCGCTCAAATTGAGACCTCCAAACCGGGCTCCACGGTTAACGGATTCAGACCTGTTTTTTGGTTTTTCAAGGAACGGTATTAATCAGTTGGCAATGGTGCCAATTGTAGTAATGATTCCCGTCACGTAGTGATGGTACTTGAGGTAACCGGCCGGGGTGCCAAGGTATCCATCGACACCCCATGTGTTATTCATTGCCAGGTCCATTATCGAGAAGTGTTCACTATCGTAAATGGGATCGAAAGCAGCGTGCGTGTGATAAGACGCCGTAGTGGTGGTTCCAGAAGGCACATTCAACGGCGAACCCAGATTGACTTTATCCACGGTACCTTTTTTAGGCTCGGCAGCGCTGAAAGTGGAATCTGCGTTGCGATACACCCAGCCTCCATATTCGAGGTTCTGGGCAACTGACGTCGGGTTGATGCCGTTCACTACATTGTAGGCTGCATCGTGTTGTGTGGAGTAACGTAACCGCGAATCGGTGCTATCGCTACCGGAACTGGCAACCAGAGCGATTCCAACTGCCGCCGCTGCCAGCAACGCGGTGTGGGCAATGCGCGCTTGATCTTCATCGCCCTGGTCCGCAAGCATTCCCCCGGGGTGTCCAAAACGTCCAGACAGACTTACCATCCAGCGTTGATAAGCGCCATCCACATAGCGCGTGCTCTCGCCCTGACGAAATTGCACCGCCAATTGTGCCAAAGACCCCAGCCCCATTTGCCAGCCTATTATGCTGAGTCCCGCATGGTCAGGAGCAGTCACATGAGTCGCGTGTAATTGCCCCAGGGGTAAATTCAGATTCAGCGCCAGGGCGTGAGCCGCTACGCCATCAGGTCGATCAACCTGAAATACCTGGGCACCTGCCTGCCCCGAACGCACGCCCAAAAACCAGCTGGTTCGATCAGGAGTATCATCCGCTTCAATCAGTGAGCCGCCGGCTGTCCAATGCAACCCGAAAGGATAAAGATCAAAAGCAGCACCAGAAAAACTGACGCCCGAATTTCCAATCGGGTGAAACAAGCTGGCATCACGACTGGAATAAGCATCTGCGAAAGATGAAAGGCCCTCGCCACTGCCCCAAAAACCGCTTGCACTGAAGCTTGGCTGATTGATGCTGCCAACAAACATCTGCTCATCGCCAGCAAAACCAGCGAGTGTGCGAAACTCATCAGCCCCAGAGATCGGTGAGACTTGCATCCACAGTGGCGAAGTCGATTCAACTGTTTCAGCCACGGCAGGCAAAAAAGCCAGCCAAAGAAAAAGCAAGCTAAAAGGCAGCGAAGTCGGTAGCGCTCTGGGCATGTCGGTTAAGATCAAATCAGAAATACGAACGACGCACAGACTAACTGATCCTAACCGGACTGCCAACTCCCCTGACCCGGGCCGCGCCTAAGGTACCTGTTTAGCCCCAAGATCTTTAGAATCGCTTGATGAAGTTCCGTGAACTGTTGCTCGCCAGTTGCGTACCCTTGACCTGGGGTCTGGGATTCACGCTATCCAAAGCCGCGCTTGCTGAGTTTCCACCGCTTATGTTGATGAGCATGCGCTTTCTTATTGCTGCGCTGGTTCTAGTCTGGTTCGTACCGTTCCCGCGCAACTGCCTGAAGGATCTATTCTGGATAGCGCTGGTCGGCTCCACCATCCAGTACGGCCTGACCTTCACCGGGCTTTCAATGATCGATGCCTCGCTTGCCATTATCGTGGTACATCTGGAAGTTCCTTTTGCGGTACTGCTGGCGGCGGTTCTATTTCGTGAGCGTCCGGGACTTCAGCGCCTGCTGGGAATGACTGTCTCTTTTGTCGGCATCATATTGATTGCTGGACTGCCGAGCGTGGAAGGTCAACTCTTCGCGATTGTGTTAACAGGCAGCGGCGCGCTGGTCTGGTCCGTGGGGCAAATCATGTACAAGCGTATCAGCAACCGCATTACTGGGTTAGCCGCAGTCGCCTGGATCGCGGTTATGGCTGGGCCGCAGATGCTCGTTGGGTCGATGCTGTTTGAGAGCGGTCAACTGACAGCCCTGGTCAACGCCACCTGGGTTGGCTGGGGGAGTGTCGTGTATCTCGGCTTGGTCATGACTGTGCTTGGCTATGGAATCTGGTACACCGTGCTGGCGCGTAACCCGGTATCTCATGTGATGCCAGTTCTACTGCTGTTACCGGTTTTCACCATTGCAGCTTCGGTACTGCTGCTCGGAGAGCGGCCCTCGCCCGGAGTTCTATCCGGTGGCGCAATCGTACTGTGCGGTGTGGCGCTGATTGTCTTTACCCGCTCCCCGCAAGGACCAAAAACTTCAAACGCTCCGTAAGAATCCCGCCGGGCGCAGTTTAATTCGGATTCAGATTAAAAGGCGTTATAGGAGTAAAATCACGGTTGGGATTGTTTAAGCCAGCCTACCGCATACGCGCACCAGCATTGTGGTGCTTTTAGTGTTGCTCGGCGTTACGCTCTGTTGTGGCGGCTAAAGCCGTATCCAGTGAAACCTTCCACACCCCATGAGTTCGATTTTGGCCGCACCAATACCCACGCCGATTGATACTTGGAAAATACCGCTTGCGGCGCTTGCCGCGCAGCGCCGTAACTTTCAAAAACTCCTCAACCCGGCCGAACAAGCCCGGGCTGCGCGGTTTGTTTTCGATCACGATCAGGAGCGCTTTGTTATCGCCCGGGGCGCCTTGCGTACAGTCCTTGGACATTATCTGTCGGCCCCTCCGGCCACTATCGGGTTTAACTACGGGCCCCACGGAAAACCGTCCGTGCAGGAATGTGCTCTGGAATTCAATCTCTCACATGCAGCTGACTGGGCCTATCTGGCCATCAGCAAGAGTGCGCCGGTCGGTATCGATGTTGAACGCTTACGCGTACCCTCGCGCCATGGATGGCTCGATCTTGCGCGGCGCTTTTTTTCTGCATCCGAGGTAGCCGAGCTCACTGCCATGCCGCCGGATAAACAGACCGAATCTTTTTTTGCCTGCTGGACCCGTAAGGAGGCCTATATCAAATTACATGGTCGCGGGTTATCGCTGCCATTGGCGCAATTCTCGGTAAGCACCGCCCCTGACTCCGAGGCAACCCTGCGCACTAGCGAATGGTTGCCAGGCGATGTGTCCCACACGGCCATGCATGATCTCAGTGCACCGCAAGGGTATCGAGCTTGTGTTGCGGCTCACACTGAAAGTAGTATCATCGTGTGCCAGCATCAGTGGGCCGACTTAGCGTTAAAAAAGTTTTGACTAATAAAGTCACCGAGTGCTCCAGCCCGTTAGAATCGAAAGCATGAAATACGAAAATATCCTGCAAACTATTGGTGCGACACCAGTCATTCGCCTTAACAGCTTCAAGGATCACCAGGCGAGCGCTCTGTGGGTAAAGCTTGAGAGTTTTAATCCCGGCGGCTCAGTCAAGGACCGCCCGGCACTTAACATGATCGAGGACGCGGAGCAACGCGGCGTGCTCAATCCTGGAGACACAATCGTTGAGCCAACCTCCGGTAACACCGGGATTGGCCTTGCCATGGTTGCTGCCGTCAGGGGCTACCCCGCAGTCTTCGTCATGTCCGAGGACATGAGCGAGGAGCGCAAGGCGATTCTGCGCGCTTATGGGGCCCAGGTGGTCCTCACCCCTGCTGATAAAGGCACGGTCGGTGCAATCGAGGAAGCCCGGCGCCTGGAAAAAGAAAAAGGGTATTTTTTTGTTGGCCAGCACTTCAACCCGGCCAACCCGGCATCGCATCACCAGACGGCACAAGAGATTGTTGATGATTTTGGAAAAGACCTCAAAGCGGTCATCTGCACTACCGGTACTGGCGGGACCATCAGCGGTTTATCGAAAGTTCTGCGTAAAGCGATCCCGGGCATCGCAATTATTGCTACCGAGCCAGATAACTCGCCCATTCTGTCCAAAGGGGTGGGCTGCAGGCACCGCATTATGGGTACCGCCCCCGGATTCATTCCAGATACCCTGGATCAAAATTCTTACGACGATATTATTCCAATAAATGCTGATCAAGCCATAGCCACCTCACGGCGCCTCGCCGAACGTGAGGGTATTTTTTGCGGGATCTCCTGTGGCGCTGCGGTTCTTGGAATGCTTGAGTACGCCCAACGTGACGTAGCCCAGGATCAGCAGTTGCTCGCTATCCTGGCCGATACCGGTGAACGGTATCTCAGCACCGAGTTATGGGCTTGACCCACATACCACTTTGACAACAATTTGACGCCTTCAGTCTCATTCTCAGTCAAAAAATATAGCAGGACTCACTATCCAACTGGCGCCGGGTCTACTCAGCAGGTAGAGTCATATTGCAGGCCAGCCACTTCAGGTTTTTGCTGGACACTCCCACGCAGTACCAGTATCCCAAGGTTAGCTAGAATAGGCCGGTATCATGACTTACATCGTGCATGTCACAGCCGTTGTTGAAGGCGATCTGGAACGAATTGAGGAGTTGATCAATGAGTACAGATACAACTGCTTGGAAAACCAGTCGGGAATGAAGGGGTTCTACGTATGCCGCGTTGCCGACCATCCCAATGTATTTCTCTATACCCAGATTTTCAAGGACATCGACGCACATCGGGCACACATTGAAAGCGATGATCCCCGGAATTTTTTTGCCAAGATGGAGGATGAAGGTTTTGAGTTTCAAGGACGCTGGATGGCCGGCAAAGAAATCGACTCCGTTCCGGACGGGCAGTTACTCAATTAAACGACCCCTGGGTATCTTTTCAGCCCTCTTTGCACCGAAGTAAGGCCTATTCCTGATTCTTGAGGGCTCCAAAAAGCGTTGGGGGAGCCTGTCAGTTTTTCTGGTATCTGTCCTTTTCTTCGAGTTCACTACCTTATCGACTATTATCCCAGCCACCATGGGACACCGACGCAGAAAATATCAAGTCGCCCAGCCGGTCACTGCTCCGGGTAGCGATGTCCGGGGCCGCCATGAGGGCGCAAGCCCAGCCTACGATGTCTTAAGTGACACGCATGCCCAAGAAATTATCGATGCAACCTATGCGATCCTGCGCGATGTAGGGGTGGGGTTCGAGCCAGACCCACGGGTCATGGAACTCTTTTCCAATGCGGGCTGCGAGATCACGGCTGATAGCCTGGTTAGGTTTCCCACCCGTATCGTCGAAAATGCTCTGTCGGACATGGCAAAAAGCACCCGCCTTTGGAACAGGCCCGGCAACGATTCTATAAAAATTGATGGTGAACATACCTGGTTCTTTACCGGGATGACATGCATTAAGGTTTTTGACGACATAACGGGCGAGGCACGTGACAGTAACCGCGAGGATCTGGCGCGGGTTACCCGGGTTTCAGATGCTCTTTCGAATATTGACGCAGTCAGCATAGGCTGCAAAAACGTGGAACATTCTGGCATCTGTGGCGAAGTCGATGAATTTATTACCCTTGTCCAAAACACGGAAAAGCCCTTGGAATATCTTTGCGAGTACCCCGAATCCCTCGCGGCCGTCCTTGAGATCGCGGCAACCATCCGGGGTGGCCGGGAGGCATTGGCTGATAAACCGTACTTTATGCATCTGGTGACGCCCTTACCGCTTTACTACGCAAAAATTCATACTGATCAGATCATAATGGCCGTCGAGGCAGGAGTACCACTGGCCATGGGAACAGTGACGATAGGTGGGGCATCAGCACCGATTACGATGGCTGGGTGCATCACCCATAGCCTTGCTACCGATTTCGCAGGGATGGTTCTGGCACAACTGCTTCGGCCTGGCGCATTCTGTATTGGTGGATCTGACTCAGCATTCATGGAAGCTGCCACGGGCGGCATCGGTGCATTTTCACAAACCTCGATGGCTGATATGGCGATGTGTCAGATCAGCAGAAAGCTCGGTTTCCCCTCTCTTACCGGCGTCGGTGGATGCGCCAATGCACGCCGCTTCAATCAGGATGCTGTGTGGGAGATATCTTCCACTATGATGCAGACTTTCTATAGCCGTCCGGCAACCTGCGACTATCTTGGATCTTTGGATGAGGGGATCACCTTTTCGCTGCACGCCTTGTTACTGGGCAACGAGCTTGCTGGGTTGCTGCGCAAAATGTGGCAGGGCCTGGCCGTGGATGAAGACTCAATGGCCATGGAGCTTACCTTCCAGGAAGGCCCTCGGGGAAATTACCTGGCGCAGGAGCACACTGTCAGACACTGTCGAACCGAGGGGTGGGATGCACAGTATCTGGGAGCAAAGTTGCCGGTTTCTTCCGGCAGCAGGCCCGACCAGGATCTTTTTGAGCGACTCGATGAGGATTTGCAACGGATATTGCAAAACCACGTGCCGGTAGCGCTTGATCCTGAGATTACGAAACAGATTCTAAGCAACAAATTTTGTGCTGTGGATCCAATATAGAAAAGGGAGAGGGTGAAATAGCTATTACGGATAACAGCAGTTATCTGAAACAGACAATGCCAAGGTTTCGAATCTGGCGGGATATGTGATTGACGCAAAAAGCCAATTCAACTATGAGAAATCCGCGCCCCTTATGGCGTTTGTGTAACTTGCAAAACTGCCAGGCTATATCCCAGCCTTTTTCTTTGCTCCAAACCGCTTAGCGCGGGGCAACCCGGCGGGCCGACTTACAGGTCTGTCGACGCCCCAGACAGGCCTTGCGCGGCCGGATCAGATGCAGTTCTTTGAAGAGTTTGCACAATCTGCCCTGCGCAGTCTTGAGGGTGGGTTGAGATTAGACAATGCCCGGCGCCATCCACTTGAGTTACCTGTGCGGTTGGCATATAGGTTCCAAGATGTCGGGCGATCGATTTGCTTGCCGGGGATCCACTCGATCAAATGGGCCATGCCGGAAACATATTTGCGACTGGGATGGCCAAAACGGTGTGTCTTATCCAGTGATCGGCCCCTGACCCCACCCCCACAAGCCTGGCTACGAAAGCGCAGATGAAGTGTCCATATACCGGGGGTAAACAAACGGTCGTCACAAGACAAGAAATGGCTCAGGTTCAATAAAAAGATGGTGGTTAAACGAAACTGCCTAAAAGCCCCAATCCACAGCAATTTGACCCACATCAGCACCTTTAGGGTTTACCGGGTGTAAATATCTGACAACCTACCCCTGGAAGGTTTGCCCATT